>VAPH01039742.1_pt1 | contig 12389 bp, 13 predicted proteins | sample 3393861 | NCBI WGS metagenome assembly VAPH01 (sample SAMN08290439, study PRJNA428436) | hydrothermal vent metagenome | isolation source: Deep-sea hydrothermal vent chimney | place: Atlantic Ocean: South-mid Altantic Ridge | reverse complement strand
TTTATATCGGGTTGACTCTATTAATTACAGAATGGCGCATGGGGTTTCGGCGCAAGATGAACCAGATGGATTCGAAGGCCAATACCTCGGCGATTGATAGTTTGATCAACTATGAAACGGTCAAATACTTTAACAATGAAGAATATGAGTTGCATCGCTATGATATTTCGATGCAGCAATGGGAAAAAGCGGCGGTACGCAGCACGACATCCCTGAGTCTGCTGAATTCCCTACAGGGGCTGGTAATCGCAATGGGGGTGACGGTAATGATGTTGATGGCCGCCGATGAGGTGTCCAAAGGGAGGATGACAGTTGGTGACCTCGTGATGGTGAATGCCTTTTTGCTGCAGCTCTTCATTCCACTGAATTTTCTTGGTTTTGTATATCGGGAGATCCGTCACTCGTTGGCCGATATGGAGCGTATGTTCAATCTGCTGAAAACACCGCCTGAAGTGGAAGACAGGGATGATGCCCATGATCTTGTGCTTAGCCAGGCCAGCGTTTCGTTTGAAAATGTCAGTTTCTCCTATGATAAGCGCCGGCAGGTGCTGAAAGCCGTCACATTTGAAATACCGGCAGGTAAGACCGTCGCAGTCGTCGGTCATAGTGGTGCCGGTAAGTCGACCCTTTCGCGACTGCTCTATCGGTTCTATGATGTTACCGATGGTGCGATTTTAATTGACAAACAAAACATCCGTGACGTATCACAACGGAGCGTACGCAGTGCCATTGGTGTGGTTCCCCAGGATACCGTGCTGTTCAATGACAGCATATTTTTCAATATTGCTTATGGGCGTCCAGATGCGTCGCGAGAAGAGGTGATCCAGGCAGCAAAACACGCCCATATCCATGAATTTATTGAAACTCTGCCGGATGCTTATGAGACGATGGTCGGTGAACGTGGACTGAAGCTGTCTGGCGGTGAGAAACAGCGTGTGGCAATTGCAAGAACCATACTTAAGGCACCAGCAATACTCGTTTTCGATGAGGCAACTTCCGCACTGGATAGCGCCACCGAGAAAAATATCCAGGCTGAACTGGACGCCATATCAGCCAATACTACAACGCTGATAATTGCCCATAGATTATCCACAGTACAGCACGCAGACCAGATTCTGGTGATGAAAAACGGACAGATTATCGAGCGTGGCAGGCACGCTGAATTACTTGCTAAGGATGGCATCTATAGTCATATGTGGGCCTTGCAGAAAGAAGTGAAAACAAATCGCAGGTCGTAAGAAACATTTGGGGTCAGGTCTATATTTTATACTAAAAGTATAAAATATAGACCTGACCCCAAATGTTTTGTAATTGTGCAATAAAAGTGCTCCAATGTGCGACTGATTTCCTGTCAAAAACCTCCAAGATATACTTCCGAGGAGCTTTGTATGATGTTTCAGAAAATATTTGTGGCTTTCCTGCTGACAACTGTCGTTGTTGCCGGTAGCTATATTGAATTGCTCAGTGCTAATGAAGATTACCGTTATCCACCCATGGGTGAGAGAGCGAATACTGTGCCACCACCCCCGGGTCCAGTGTATAACCGCGGCCACCCGCAAAATTACCCGCCTCAATATTCCCGGCCAGTACAGCCGCACTATCCACCACAAATGGGAGGCTATGGCAGGCCGGTACCCTACGGTCGACCAGGCCCATATGCCGGTGTTATGCCTTATGGGTACAGGCCGGGGCCGTGGAACAGTGGGGGGTATAATCGTGGCCCCTGGGGCAGTAATCGTGGTTTCGGCAACCGGTTCGGTGGCAACCGAGGGCCGTATGGAAATAACAGTCCTTTCGGTAATATGTTTGGTGGCAGTCGAAACGGTATCTGGGGCATGCATCCGGATGAATGGATGAATGCCAATCCAGAAGATGGTTTTTCCTATATGTGGGATGATATGATCAATGCCCCCAGTGAAATGGGTGAGATGCCCGGTGGCTGGAGTGCCCCATCTGTTAGTGTGCCAAATCCTGTCGACATCGGCAGTGAGTTTAGACGAGAAGCGCCTAATTTGATGCGTGAGGTTCCTGATATGATTAATGTTAGGTAGGCTGGATTTTGTTTTGTGCTGACGTATGGGCGAGTTTTATTCCTTTATTATTTACTTGCCCGAATAAATTTGTGCAAAAGAATATAAAAAGAACAAACGAGTCCACGAAGGACGAAAAACTCAGCTGTGTGTTAGCACAATGATATAAAAAACCAATGTGCTAGCCTAAGACAAAAGTGAAATTATCAATAAAAAATGTTGCAGTAACAGTAGTGATTATACTTGCCGCATCTGCTCTCTATCTTTATACGCAAGCAGCAAAAATGCCTGTCCCCAGCTGGCATATGATTAATGTCAACTCAGGAAAGCTACAGGGCGATGCAAATCTTCTTATTGTCGGTGACGAAACAGTGATGATTGATGCCGGTTATGCAAGTGAGGCCAGGATTGCCGTCATCCCTTATTTAAAGAAACTGGGAATCAAAAAAATCGACCATTTTTTTATTACACACCCTCACAGGGATCATTACGAAGGGTTGGCAGTAATTCTGGGTGCTGGCATCCCAATCAAAAACCTTTATTATAAAGTTCCGGCTTCTGATATCAAAGACTGCTGCTATAACAAAACTGACTTCCTGAAGTTCATCCGCTACGCAGAAGAACGGGGTGCAAAACTTATTCAGCCGCAAACCGGTTTCAAGCTGAGCTTGCCGGAGGGCTCTACACTGGAGCTGCTGCATGCTCAGGAAGGCAATCTTCCTGATGTAAAATTTGATGTGAATGATATGTCCATGATTATGAAATGGTACGTCAATGGATCAACTGTTCTTTTCCCAGGGGACCTGAATATGAAGCTTGGCAGTATATTATCTGAGGATAAGCGTATGCGGTCAGATTTTCTGAAAATGCCACATCATGGTGCGGAAAGCCTTGCACCGAATGCTTTTTTTGACACTGTTAAACCCTCTGCTGTCCTGGTGCCTGGTCCGGACTGGGTCTGGTGCAGTGAGCGTGGAGCACGGCCAGGAAAATGGACAATAACGAGAAAAGTGCCGACCTGGGTGAATGGAATAAATGGCAACATAAAGGTTGAGTTTAATCGGGATGGTGCCATGATAACACCCGAAAGAACGGATGGCAGATGTAAACTTAGGGCATTTGGCGTAATGTTGATCAAAAATGAAAATCGTTTAACGCTCAATTAATTTGGGCAGCAGGGTAGTTTACTTGCCTGAAATATCTATGGACCTTCAAACAAAAAAGGAGAAAGAGAATGTACAAGTATGTATTAGGTGTTATTTTTCTGGTGTTAACTTTGCCCGCATCCGCCGATAATGGTCTGGTAAAGATCAAGAGTGCCAATGATGTAACGACTACGTCTAATAAGCTGGTCAAGGCGCTGAAAAGCAAGGGCATGACAGTGTTTGATGTTATTGATCATGCAAAGGGTGCTGCGGGCGTTGGTATCGAGCTGCCACCAACCACGCTGGTGATCTTTGGTAATCCAAAAGTTGGCACACTGCTGATGAAATGTTCCCGCACAGCGGCCATTGATCTCCCGCAGAAGATGCTGATCTGGAGCGATGAGTCAGGGCAAACCTGGCTGGCTTACAATGATCCGGTCTACATGGCCAAGAGACATGGAATTTCTGCTTGTGGTGAAGTGATTAAGAAGATCACCGGGGTATTGGGTAAGTTTTCGAGCGTTGCAACGGCACCGTAACCCCAGGTTAAAGGGAAAATAAAGCTTGAGGAAACTCTGAATTATTCGTCATTGTGAGGAACGCAGTGATGAAACAATCTCCAGGTACTTGATGACATGGCATGAGATTGCCGCGCCTCAGTGCTCGTGACCGCAGGGATGCCGCATCTATCTTGCAGGAAATGCCCTTAAGCTTTAGTCTGATGTTATGGTATGCCTCGAATCTATCTTTTCAATAAGCCTTTCGGTGTACTGACGCAGTTTACGGATGCCGATAATCGGCCGGTACTGGCTGATTATATTAATGTGCCCGCTATCTATCCCGCCGGTCGCCTTGATAAGGACTCAGAAGGACTTCTATTGCTGACGGATGATGGCAAACTGCAACAGGCGGTCTCCGACCCGGCATTCAAATTAACCAAGACCTACTACACACAGGTGGAGGGAATCCCCGATGATCGCGCACTTGAAAAACTACGCATCGGGATTAAACTAAGGGACGGCATGACCAGGCCCGCAAAGGTAGCCAGAATTGAAGGTGAGCCACCGGGCCTGTGGCCGAGAACACCGCCTGTAAGGGTTCGCAAAAGTATTCCGGATTGCTGGTTGGAAATTATCATCAGTGAAGGCCGCAATCGCCAGATAAGGCGTATGACTGCCGCTGTAGGTAATCCAACACTGCGACTGATTCGCTATGCCATTGGTGACTTCAGGCTTGATCGATTATTACCGGGTGATCTCAAACGTCTTCCCGATGAGACGGTGAAAGTTTTTACGTCTTCTTTACTGATGCGTGGCAGGAAAAAATAGTGTTATGCATTACGGTTTATGGTTTACGCAAAACCGTAATACGTAACATGTTGTTTAATGCCTCCGTCCTTCCGGGCCGTTCCACTCCGTAATTAGATCATCAAACCGACGAATGCTGATCAACAAATGTTTGGCATTAATTCCAGCTTCTTTGAAATAATATTCTGCAATGGAATGAATATCGCTCTTTTTCGGGATGCTATCACGGGTCTGTATCACTTGATGCCAGCGCGGCAGAAAAACCCATTGTAGCCACTGTGGTAAACGCAGGGTGTCATAGCAAAAGGGCATCTGGCTTTGTAAATCATGAATAGGAGGTTGCTCTTCTTCCCATAAGCCGAGTGACTGCAGTTCCCCTTCTATATGCTTAAGTGTGTGTTCCAAGCGTTTCATGGCTGATAGTGTCAAGTGTCCCGTACCAGGTGTCAAGGCTGAAACCATAAAGCTTTTTACCACAGAAGTTACGGAGGGATACGGAGATATTTATCTTGCCTTACGAAAATGCAGGCGATTTGTGCTTAAGGTCTTTGGTTTTGGTTGTGCTCTAGAAACTAAAGCTACTTGACCGATTGTATCTGTGTTGATAGTCTGCGTTTTCGTTCGGCAGGATTAGCCGGATATTTTCAATCAATCATATGGAGATGAATCATGAATAGACCTACCTTAGCTTCAAACTCATCCGCAATTCGCAAGACTGTACTCGTTTTGGCAGCAACAGGACTGATTTCAATTAGTCAGCTTTCATCTGCAGCGGGGACATGTAAGGGCCTGCAACAGGACGCCTGTGGCGGTGACAATAGTTGCAGCTGGATCAAAAGTTACACCACCAAAAAAGGCAAAACGATCAATGCCTATTGTCGAAACAAGTCAAAGCCTGGTTCTAAAAAGACCCTCCCTGACAGCAGTTCTACTCCTAAAGGAGATAAGAAAGGCTGAAAAACCTTAGCACCTAAAACAGGTTAATTCTCGTGGGGTTTGCGGGGTGTGTAGGGAGGCCAAATGCTTTATTTATTGTAAAATATTGCAGGGTTTTTTGGCTTTCTGCCCCCCCTGCAAACTCTGCGAGAAAATCGGATTTCAGTAAAACCAGCGAAGGGGAGCCGCGATCAAACATTGAATACAGAACACTGTAAGCGCCTCTTTCATTTCTTGACACTTGAGACTTGAAGCTTGACACTTCGTATCATGTATATCCCCCACGAAAATGGCAGTGCTTTGCGAATAGTGCTGGGCCTGGCAAGCTTTGTCATTATTGTAGCGGGGATGAAAGCGGCGGCGGCAATCATTGTCCCCTTTCTGCTATCTGCCTTTATAGCGATAATCTGCGCACCGGCAATTAACTCGCTGAAAAGTCGGGGCATGCCAATGTGGTTGGCGCTGACCATCGTGGTCATCCTGATCGGTCTTGCAGGAACTATTTTTATATCTATTATTGGTGGTTCCATTCATCAATTTTCCACCCAGCTACCTGAATACCAAGGTAGTCTTCAAGATGATATTAGCAAACTGTCAGTTTGGCTAAATGCCCGAGGCATCTCCTGGTTTGACGAGGAGGTGAGGCAATACATCAACCCCAGTGTTGCATTCAGTTTTATGGGGAAAGTTTTTAATGGGCTGGGCAATTTGCTGGCAAACGGATTTTTGATATTTCTGACTGTGATGTTTTTACTCTTTGAGGGAGTGGCCATCAAATACAAGATACAGACAATTTCAGGTAATGTCGAAGACACACATACTCAACAGATCACCGGCTTCCTGGAAAGTGTCAACAAATATATGGCCATCAAAAGTCTGACCAGCCTGGCCACCGGTGTACTTATCTTTTTCTGGTTGTGGGTGCTCGATGTTGAGTATGCATTGTTATGGGGGCTGATGGCCTTTTTGCTCAATTTTATTCCCAATATCGGTTCCATCATCGCTGCGGTTCCTGCTGTTTTGCTGGCATTTGTTACAGCGGGTCCCTTGATTGCTCTCTGGGTGATCGCCGGTTATTTACTGGTTAATGTATTGGTTGGGAATATTATAGAACCGAAGTTTCTTGGTGATCGACTGGGGCTTTCTACTTTGGTGGTATTCCTTTCACTTGTTTTTTGGGGCTGGGTATTGGGCACGACAGGGATGTTTTTGTCTGTACCCCTGACGATGGTGATTAAGCTGGGTCTGGAATCGCGTTCTGAGACAAAGTGGATCGCAGTATTGCTGGGCTCGGGGAAGCCGCCTGAAGCCCAGGCTAAAGTTTAAGGCGGGAAGGTACTTCAAATGCGTAAACCGCTCTATTGTGATCTGTTTACACTTTCATCCTCTATCTTCCTGCCGTCTTTGGTTTTTTCTCTCTTCCCTTTCATTCTGAATTTAACCTGACCGGCAACCTCCGTGCCCCCCACGTCCCTGGTGGCCCATCAAATACACCCGGAATTTGTGTGCCGCAGCTTTGACAATGCCCACTTGCATCAAGATGCCAGTCACCCAGCTGATACTGATTTCGATCTATCACTTTTACACCACAATGATGACAATAGGTGCTGCCACCAGCGGTGTCGCTGATATTACCGGTATAGGCATAATGTACCCCGTTTTCCATCGCTATACGCCGTGCCTTCCTGAGGGTCAGTTCAGGTGTGGCAGGAATATCATTCATCTTCCAGTCTGGGTGAAAAGCAGAAAAATGCATGGGGACATTATGGCCCAGATGCTCGACCACCCATTTGGTCATCCGGTCGATTTCCTCATCGGAATCATTCTTGCCCGGGATTAGCAGATTGGTTATTTCCAGCCATGTGTTGGTGTGATGCTTGACGTATTCGAGTGTCTCCAGAATTTTTTCCAGTTCAGCACCGCACAGGCTTTTATAGAAGCTGTCTGTGAAAGCCTTGAGGTCTATATTGGCGGCATCCATATAGCGGAAGAACTCAGCACGTGGTTCAGGCAGGATGTAGCCTGCTGTGACAGCAACCGTCTGGATGCCCAGTTCATGACAGGCCTGTGCGATATCAATGGCATACTCATGAAAAATAACCGGGTCGTTATAAGTGAAAGCGACGCTGCGGCAACCCAGTTGCTGTGCCGCCTGGGCAATTCTTTCTGGTGAGGCGGCATCGGCCAGGGTGTCCATTTCGCGGGACTTGCTCATGTCCCAGTTCTGGCAGAACTTACAGGTCAGATTACAGCCGGCAGTGCCAAAGGAAAGCACACTGGTACCGGGCAGAAAGTGATTAAGGGGCTTTTTCTCGATCGGGTCTACACAAAAACCACTTGAGCGCCCATAGGTGGTCAATACGATGGCATCATTTTTTCTTGCACGAACAAAGCACAGGCCACGCTGGCCCTCTTTCAGACGGCATAAATGCGGGCACAGGTCGCATTGTATTCGACCGTCGTCTGTTTTATGCCAGTAGCGGGTTGGGTGAAGGCTGTCGCTGACGGTGTTTGTCTCACTCGTTGTGTTTTGCGATCTCATACCTGACAGATAGTGTTTTATGGGATTAATACAATACCCTTAAAAACAAAAAGAGCCAGGACATTAAACGAAATCACATTGCCCCCCCGCACCCAGATGATACAATGACACTCTGCATCCACTACCAATAAATCGCGGGGAGTGAATTATGCTCACAAGAGAACCTGCAGTCGCCGGCACTTTTTATCCCGCTGACTCTGAAGTACTCCAACAAACGGTAAGCGGGCTACTGGGGGAGGCGGAAGTTAAGAATGACTCATCGGCCTCGATTAAGGCGATGATTGTTCCGCACGCAGGGTATATTTATTCGGGTGAGCTGGCTGCGCAGGCCTATGCTTCTTTAAATGTAGCCAGCGAGAAAGTCAAAACCGTTGTCTTGCTCGGCCCTGCACATAAGGTTTATTTCCGTGGGTTTGCTGCCCCTGCAGCCGATGAATTCAAGACACCTTTAGGTGCGGTCCCGATTGACCAAAATGCAATCGAGGCCCTATTGGAAAAATTTCCGTTTGTTCAGCGTTTGCCGCAGGCACACCGTGATGAACACAGTCTGGAAGTGCAACTGCCTTTTCTGCAGGAGGTGTTGAAAGATTTTTGTCTGATTCCATTGGTGGTCGGTGATTCACGGCCAGACCAGGTAGACAAAGTGATTGATTATTTATGGGGTGATGAAAGCACATTGCTTGTCATCAGTTCTGATCTGAGTCATTTTCATGATTATCCTACGGCACAGTCCATGGACGGCCAGACGGCGAATGCGATCGAAACCCTGCAGCCACAAATATTGAGCGGAGAGTTTGCCTGTGGTTTCCTGCCTGTTTCAGGGCTGATTTTGGCTGCCCGTCGGCGACAGATGTGGCCTGAGCGGGTGGGACTGTGTAATTCTGGCGATACGGCCGGTGACAAAAGCAGGGTGGTTGGTTATGGTGCGTGGCTGTTTCGGGAAAGACCTGTTCAACAACAGGTGTTGTCAGATGAACAAAAAGACAGCCTGAAAAAACTGTCCCTGGCATCAATCCGTCACGGGTTGGAGACGGGGGAGCCACTTTCTGTGGATGCTTACATCGATGAAAAGGGTAATGGGGGAAAACTGCCCGATTATCAGGCGGCTACATTTGTCACACTGAAGAAGAATGGACAGCTGCGAGGGTGTATCGGTAGCCTCTCTGCTTATCGGTCCTTGCCTGAAGATGTCGCCGAAAATGCCTTTGCCGCTGCATTTCGTGATCATCGATTTAGTCCGTTAACGGAGGATGAGCTGGATGAAATCGAGATATCTATCTCTGTACTGACAGCACCAGAGCTGATGGTGTTCACCTCTGAACAGGATTTGATTTCTCAGCTGCAACCATTTGTAGATGGTATAATACTAACGGAAGGTGGAAACCGGGGGACGTTTCTACCGTCGGTGTGGGAAAATTACCCGGAACCCGCCTCATTTTTGTCGCACCTGAAACTGAAAGCGGGTCTGCCCGCTGATTACTGGTCAGGCACTGTGAAAATAGAGCGATATGAAACCATTTCCTGGTAGACAATAACGTCTATCAGGTGATCCTGAAGAAGGACTATGGCCTTACCAAAAAAAATAGATCACCGTGTCGTACCGATAAAGGACTTTTCATCCTGTGCGTACTGTTCCGTAAGGCACCTGTGCTTACCTGTTTCTGTCGGCAAAAAGGAAATCAATATAATCGATGAGCTGGTTGCCCGTCGACCACTGCTGAAAAAAGGTGATTATCTTTTTCATTCCGCTGATAAATTCCAGTCGCTTTTTGCTATTAAATCAGGTGCCATCAAAACCTATGGTAACACGCGTGACGGGCGGGAGCAGATTACCGGTTTCCATTTTGCTGGTGAGCTGATCGGTCTCGATGCTATTGGTAACAATACGCACAATTGCAATGCGGTCACTCTGGAAAAAACAGTGGTGTGTGAATTACCCTACAAAAATATTGAAAGTATTAACCTGCTAATTCCCGGGGTACAACGGGAAATCACTCGCCTGATGAGCCTGGAAATACATAATGATGAAGAAATGCTAATGGCCATCGGCAGCATGCGTGCTGAACAGCGGGTGGCTTGTTTTTTATTCAGTCTGTACCGGCGCCTGATGTTGAGAAATAAACAAAAGAGTATATTCAGGTTGCCGATGACACGTGAAGAAATCGGCAACTACCTTGGACTGTCACTGGAAACCGTCAGTCGCCGTATGAGCAGTTTGCACGAAGAGGGCATTATAGAAGTAGAAAATCGATTGATTAAACTGGAAAACATCGACAGATTACAGGCGCTTTGTAGCTGAACAGGAAGGGCAGGCAAGGCTATTCCCCTCGAAGAGAATTGAACAATATTGAGCAAAAGTGATCATTTTGTAGTTCCTGCACCTCCCCGACTGGATCGTACCGTTATTGACGAGTGGTTGGCGCATTTTCCGGATTTAAGCGCCCTGGATGATCCGGTTTGGCAAAAAGTGCTGGATTCAGCACGTCCGGTAGAGATTTCGGCGGGTACGACACTGTTTCGCGATGGTGACGGTTGTCAGAATTATATGTTTGTCATTGGGGGCTCTGTCAGGGTCCAGAAAATGGCAGAAAATGGCCGCGAAATCGTACTTTACAGGGTCAACGCTGGCGAGGCCTGTATTCTGACAACCTCCTGCTTGCTCAGCCACCAGCGCTATCCTGCTGAAGGTATAGCAGAAACGGATATACGGGCCATTAGTATCCCGGTTGCCCGTTTTGATGAAGGGGTAGCCGGATCCTCGGGGTTCCGCGCCTTCGTATTCTCCAGTTATGGTCGACGTATCGCCGATTTAATACTGCTGGTAGAAGATGTTGCCTTCGGGCGCATGGACATTCGGCTGGGGCAGTATCTGTTGGATACGGTAGATGAGGAGGGTAATGTGGCCGGGACTCATCAGGCAATGGCGGCTGAACTCGGCACCGCACGGGAAGTCGTCAGTCGCCAGCTGAAGGAATTTGAGCGCCGCGGCTGGTTAAGGCTGGGACGGGGTGTGATAAAAGTTTCTGATCCAGCAGCCCTCAGGAAACACCTGTCTACGCCCTTCTGAGCGCCTGTCGGAATTAGGTGATTGGGGAGCGAAGAAAAATCTACTCATGGTGAGCCATGCCTCCATAACACACCGTCGTCTCTTTTGTGACCTAGTCACATACGGGTGTCTGTAGCTTTGCGATAATTGGAACCCTGCTGTTTCAGGGCTGTAAGACCTTTTCAGCAGAAATGATCCCACATTCTCCCAGGAATGTATTTAAAAATTTTTCAGGAGTAATGAATATGACTATCGATAGACTGGTTTTTGCCTTTGCGGGCGCAGTGGTTCTTATTAGTATCATATTAACCCAGTATCACAACCCAAATTGGGTGTGGTTAACGGTGTTTGTTGGTGCAAATCTGTTTCAATCAGCATTTACTCGCTTCTGTCCATTGGCTACAATACTGAAAGCAATAGGCGCCAAGCCTGGAAATGCTTTCTGAATTCTTAATGAATATTTGGGCCGGAGGCCAGAGGAAGGTGTCGCATGCGACGCCTTTTTTCATTTCTGTACTTTTTTTTTCTACATCGCGGTGAAAGGAGCATATAGATGACAACGATTAATATCAGCAACATGAAGTGTAGTGGCTGCGTTACCAATGCGAAAAAAGCACTGGAAGACCTGCCTGGACTGGAGAGTGTAGAGGTTGATCTCCAGGAGGCTAACGCCGTGTTGACTGGGAATTTTAACCTCGACGATGCATTGCAGCGTTTGACTGAGGCCGGCTACCCGGCAGAGAGAGCGGATTAATGTCTGAAGAAAGTTATCGCCTGTCAGTGACTGGCATGTCATGCGCCGGTTGTGTCGGTGCAGTTGAAGGGGCCCTGTCTGCGGTACCGGGTGTTGCGCAGGCTTCAGTTAATTTTGCAGAACACACAGCCAGCTATACAGGCGAGGCCTTGGTAGAGGATGTTGTTGAGGCCATTAAAGCTGCGGGCTACGGTGCTGCGGTCATGCGCGGCGTTGCTGATGAAGAGGAGAAAGAGGCCGCTGAGCTAGACTTTTATCACAGCCTGTTGAAGAAGACGGTGGTGGCAGGCGTCGTTGGTTTCCCTTTATTTCTGGCTGGCCTGCTCGACTGGCTGCCGCCGGTTACCACGTCGGGCGGACAGATTTTCTGGATAATCACCGGCCTGGTGACGCTGGCTGTTTTTATCTATTCAGGGGGCCACTTTTTTTCCGGGGCACTGAGCACCCTCCGCCACCATAATGCCAATATGGATACCCTGATCGCCCTGGGTACCGGGTCGGCCTGGTTATTTTCGATGGCAGTTGTACTGTTCCCCAATATTGTTCCCAGCCTGGCACAGCATGCCTATTTTGAGGCTGCGCTGGTGATTATCTCGCTGGTGAATCTTGGCAATGCACTGGAGATGCGC
>VAPH01009672.1_pt1 | contig 12390 bp, 8 predicted proteins | sample 3393861 | NCBI WGS metagenome assembly VAPH01 (sample SAMN08290439, study PRJNA428436) | hydrothermal vent metagenome | isolation source: Deep-sea hydrothermal vent chimney | place: Atlantic Ocean: South-mid Altantic Ridge | reverse complement strand
TAGATGAACAAAAAAAGTATACTGGCCGCGCGCCTGACCCATTAATGCAACGCCAGCAGCAGAACCAATTGAGAGCAAACTGCCGCCAACACCAGCGGTAAGTGTTACCAGTAGCCATTGACCTTGTGACATTTCAGGGTTCATTGATAAAACTGCAAACATGACAGGAATATTATCAACAACCGCCGAAAGCAGGCCAACGATCACATTGGAATAGGTCGCGCCCAGGTTGACATACATGGTCTCGGAAACAAGGGCCAGGTAACCGAGAAAACCAAGGCCACCAACCGACAACACAACGCCGTAGAAAAAAAGCAATGTATCCCACTCGGCACGTGCCAATCGATGAAACACATCAAACGCCTCATGGCTGTCTTTTGTGACGGGCAACACGTCACCAATGGTCCCGTATTTTTTGGTATATTCTTTGGTTCGGGTATGGGTTTTTTTCAGGTAATAACCAAAAAACTTGAGATAAGCCAGGCCCGTCATCATGCCCAACATTGGCGGGAGGTGCAGGAAAGTGTGAAAACTCACTGCTGTTATTATGGGGGCAATGAAAAGAAATATAATTACGATGGCGCCGCGTCTCATTGGTACCTGGTCTCCCGAAATGTCAGGGATTTTATTTGGAACTGCAAAATTTATAATCAAAGCAGGCACCAGGTAGTTAACAGCAGCAGGAATAAATAAGGCAAAAAATCCAGCAAAACTTATTATGCCTTTTTGCCAGACCATCAAGGTTGTAATGTCGCCGAATGGGCTAAATGCCCCGCCCGAATTCGCAGCAACCACAACATTAATACTGGCCAGCCCAACAAATCGAGGATTGTCTTTTCCAACCGCCAGGATAACGGCACCCAATACCAATGCAGTCGTCAAATTATCAATAACAGGTGACAGGAAAAAAGCCAGGGTGCCCGTCAGCCAAAATAGCTTTCGATAACTGAAACTTTTGCGTATTAACCATGATCGCAGTGCCTGAAAAACCTGCCGCTCACTCATGGCATTTACATAAGTCATGGCGACCAGTAAAAACAGGAACAATTCGGCAAAATCCAGCAAGTTATGTTTAAACGCAAGCTCAGCCAGCTCAGGAATGCCCCGTGAGGTATAAATGTAACCGATCATCCCCCAAATAATGCCTGCAGCCAGTATAACTGGTTTTGACTTTCGTAATTCGGTAAATTCCTCAGCCATAACCAGGAGGTAGGAAAGAAGAAATACCAGGAGAGAGAAATAACCAACTGGATGAGATGTCAGATCAAGCAATTCTTTTGATTCGGCAGCAAAAACTGCACCGGGTAACAACACCGAAGAAATAATTATGCCAATAACAATGGACTTGTTCATAATGATTACATGCTATGCCTTAACAGGTAATTTCAAAGAATTATTTTTTCTCGTCACTGTTGATAATTAATGATTGAACTTTGGCTGTTTGTACAGTCGCACCCCGGGCCCGTATTATTTCCACCAGGTAGTCGCCGATTCTCAGGCTTGTTCCGGGAGCGGGGATATCTTCAAGATACTCAACAATCAAACCATTAAGGGTACGAGAATCTTTTGTAGGCAGGCTCCATTTAAGTTGCTTGTTCAGGTCACGTAAATTGGCATTGCCTTTTATGATATAGGTATTTTCACCAGTTTTCTGGAATGCCTCGTTCAGGCTTGTCGTTTGGGAAGTAAAATCACCCACAATTTCTTCGAGAATTTCTTCAAGTGTTACCAGCCCCTGTATGTCACCGTATTCGTCTACCACCAGGCCATGTTGTCGTTTCACGGCCCTGAAATTTAATAATTGTGTTGTCAGGGCAGTGCCTTCGGGAATGAAGTAAGGTTCAGCGACAATCTTTTCGAAAACCGCTTTACTTAACCCGCCCTTGCGCATCAGGTTCAGTACTTTTCTCATATGGACAGTGCCGATAATTTTATCAAGAGTGCCTTTATAAACAGGTAAACGCGTATATCGGCTGCTGCTTACCTGGTTGACGATGTCATCCCAGTCTCCCTCTATATCAATGCCGACGATTTGTGGCCTCGGAATCATGACATCTTCAACCGTCATTTTTTCAAGGTCGAGAATATTAAGCAACATGGTTTGATGGGATTCAGGTATTAGTCGACCTGCTTCCAAAACCGCTACCCGTAATTCTTCGCTACTTAATGCATTTGAATTCGATTGCGCCTGCACGCCAAAAATACGCAATATCTGGTTGGAAACAAGATTAACAATCCAGACAAGCGGGTAAAGTATCCTGAGCAGCCAGTAAAGAATAAATGCCGCGGGAAAAGCAACACGTTCCGGATAAGAAGCGGCAAGCGTTTTTGGTGTTACTTCAGCAAATATTAAAAGCACGATCGTTAATACCAGGGCAGTGATACCCGTAGCAGCCACTGCTGCATCTTTTCCCAGGAAGTGTAAAACGATGAGCATTGAAATTGATGATGCCGCAACATTGACTGCGTTATTCCCGAGCAGGATTATGCCAAGGAGACGATCTGGATTTTTTAATAATTTATCGATAAGTATTGCCGGACGATGACCCGACTCTACCAGGTGTTTCAGGCGATAACGATTTATTGCCATCATGCTTATTTCAGAAGCTGAAAAAAAAGCAGATAGAATTATTAAAAAAATAAGGACACCAATGAGTGTGCCGAGCGGGATAATGTCCAATAGTTTATATGACCGTGTATGTGTTTGTTGCCATGGAAATAATTCTAAACAGGCAGCCGAAATGCTGCAATATATGAATCAAGACAAAAATCAACGGCCAAGTATTATCTCCAGAATAAATTTTGTCCCGAGAAAACCAAGCGCTAACAGCGTGATTCCGCTTAACACCCATATAGCTGCATTGCGACCGCGCAGTCCAAGTCGCCACCTGGCAACAAGATAACCGCCAAACACCAGCCAGCCAAGACCCGAGAGTAGAATATGATGGTTAAACTTAAAAGCCTGGCCAAAAATTGCCTCTGAAAAAAATATGCCCGTGACCACGGTCAGTGTTAATAAGAGAAAACCTACGCCTATCATTTGTGTCATCAGGTATTCCATGGTCTCCACAGGGGGCAGGACATTGATGAAACGACCGGGTTGGTGGGTGCGTAGCTGGTGATTCTGTAACAACAAAATCAGTGCCTGGGCAGCTGCCAGGGATAGTAGCGAGTAGGACAGCAACGATATAATGATATGCAAGCCCTGGTAGGGGGGCACCGTGTGCATGATTAGAAATTGGCCAGGCCAAACCCACTGGTAAATAATAGTCAAGGCTGCTATGGGTAAAATAATAATACCAAGATTTTCCAGGGGGGTGCGAATGGATGTCAGGATAAAAATAATAGCCACAGCGAATGAAACCAGCCCGACGGCATTGCTAAAAGAGAGATTCATACCGTTCGCTAACCACAGGTTATGGTGGATTGACACGCCATGAAAAATCACGGCTGCAATGGCAAGCCCCAGTATCAATTGCTTTCTTTTAGCGGTTATTGACTGGCGCTGCATAAGATTTTGCACAAGCAGGCCACTTGCCACAAAGTAGAGAATTAGGGCTAAACTATTAAGGGTATTTATCAGCATATTTCAGTAATTATGGATTATTGTATGTTATGAGCTTGATGATTAACCGGCACCAGATCTGTCCTTGTTAATGTGAACTGGTTCACATATTTATATCTGTTATTGAGCCACACTGTCCTAATTTACTATAAATGATTCAATAATGTCTAAATGACTCAGAAATGACACAAATTACAATAAAAATTTTATGACTACTACGAGCATTAAAGTCCTTGGTTGTAGCGGGGGCGTGGGCGGTATTGCCAGGACAACCTCCTTCCTGATTGACCAGGATGTACTGCTGGATGCGGGCACAGGGGTCATGAACCTGGCATTACATCAGTTAGCCGCTATCGACCACATCCTTATTACCCATGCCCACCTGGATCATATTGTCAGCTTACCATTATTGCTCGACTCAGTTGCAGCAATGCGCAAAAAACCTTTGCAGGTTTATGCCCAAGCAGACACTATCGAGGTTTTACGGACGCATATATTTAACTGGCAAATTTGGCCGGATTTTTCTCAAATCCCCGATGCTAAAAACCCTTATTTGCAATTCAATACTATCGCCGTCAATGAACCCGTGGTGATCGGTGGCCGCGAGATAAAACCTGTTGCAGTTGAGCATACCGTGCCAGCTGTGGGTTACATTATCAAAGGCGAGCAGGGGAGTTTTGCGTTTAGTGGCGACATGACTGAAAACGATCATTTTTGGCAAGTCTTGAATCAGTATTCAGATCTAAAGTATTTGGTTGTTGAAACCACTTTTCCTGACGAGCAAATTGAGCTGACAAAACTTTCCAAACACCTTTGTCCTGCAATGCTAACCAGCGAACTTGGTAAGCTGCAACAAGACCCGGAAATTTTTATAACCCACTTAATGCCAGGTGGCGAAAAAACCATCATGGATCAGATAAAAGGCCACATGCCGGATAAAGGACTACATCAGCTGCAGGCTGATCATATTTTTAAAATTTAGGATCACACCACTTCACCCCCCTGTCATCGGCGTATTCCAGTCAGTACGCATAATATTTATCAAGCTCAGAACGGTAATAACTGTCAATTACTGGTAAAATGATGACCCACAATTCATTTTTATTAAAAAGGATAGATGCACAATGTTTGACGGATTAAGTGGTCGTTTGCAACAAACCGTTAAGCGACTCAAGGGTCAGGGCCGGTTAACTGACGAGAACATGAGCCAGACCTTGCGTGATGTACGTATGGCGCTGCTGGAGGCAGATGTTGCCTTGCCCGTTGCAAAAGATTTTATTGAACAAGTTCGGACACAGGCCCAGGACCAGGAAGTCCAGCAATCATTGACGCCTGGCCAGGCCCTGATAAAAATCGTCCAGGATGAGTTGACCCGGCTAATGGGCCAGCATAATGATGGCCTCAACCTGTCTGCCCGTCCCCCCGTGGTTATTTTAGTGGCCGGTCTGCAGGGTGCCGGCAAGACCACTTCGGTTGCCAAGCTAGCCAAGCGCCTGATTGACCAAGATCGTAAACGGGTGTTATTGGTGAGTGCTGATATCTACCGGCCGGCTGCGATTGAACAGCTCAAGCACCTGGCAGGGCAGGTAAAGGCCGATTTTTTCCCCAGCACCAGCGAACAAAAACCTGTCGATATTGTGACAGCAGCGCTTGATAGCGCAGCTAAACAGTCAGTCGATGTGCTGATTGTCGATACAGCAGGGCGCCTGCATATTGACCAGGAAATGATGGCTGAAATTAAAGCAATTCATGCCGCTGCTAAACCGGTCGAGACGCTTTTTGTTGTTGACAGCATGACCGGCCAGGATGCCGTGAACACTGCCAAGGCGTTTGATGAGGCGTTGCCCCTGACCGGCATTATTCTAACCAAGACTGATGGCGATGCCCGGGGTGGAGCCGCGCTATCGATCCGACAGGTAACCGGCAAACCGATTAAATTTTTGGGCGTCGGTGAAAAGGCGGATGCCCTCGAAGCTTTTCACCCGGAACGAGTTGCTTCCCGGATACTTGGCATGGGAGATGTGCTGAGTTTAATCGAGGAGGTCGAGCAAAAAGTCGATCACGAGCAAGCACAAAAGCTGGCTAAAAAATTAAAAAAGGGCAAGGGTTTTGACCTGGTGGATTTTCGCGACCAAATGACCCAAATGCAGTCCATGGGCGGTATCAGCAGCCTTATGGAGAAGATGCCTGGCATGGCGAATCTTGGTCAGGCTGCGCAAGGGCAACTGGATGACAAGCAGACAACGCAGGTGATCGCCATAATCGATTCAATGACCGGCCATGAGCGTCAGTTCCCCGCCATTATCAAGGGTGCGCGCAAGCGCCGAATTGCCGGCGGGTCGGGTACCCAGGTTCAGGATGTTAATCGACTATTAAAACAGTTTATGCAAATGCAGAAAATGATGAAAAAAATGCGCAAGGGCGGAATGGCTAAAATGATGCGTAGCATGAAAGGACAACTACCAGGATTTTAGTTATGTTAAATCATTGACTTAAAAGCGACCATGAATTGTGCTATTAATCAAGCGGTTTATTTCAGTGTTAACAAAGAAAATGGTTTGGCTGCAAGGGTGACATTGGGTAAAGTAGACACAGGCAAACCAATAATTTGTGAAAAACAAATACAATAATAATACCCAACTACCGGAAGACTAAATAATGATCGATACCACCATTCCTGATGAAACTGCGATCGCCGAAAGACGGGGGCTGTCTAACAGCTTAACCGAAAAAATGGTCAATGAACGCGGCGAAATGCTGGTGCTTTTTTGCCGAGTAGCGGGACTGGAGACTTTCTCGGCGCCAATTAGCAGTGAAGACACACCAAAAATGGTTCAGGAATTTTGCCAGGTCATGGTTGATTATATTGCTGCCGGGCACTTTCTATTGTACGAACGTATTATTAGCGGACAGGAACGGAGAAAAAGTCTGGCGAATACAGCCGAGAAAATATTACCAAAAATTTCTGTAACGACTGAAATAGCACTGGAATTCAACGACAAATACGATACAGAATCTACTAAATCGTTATTAAGCGATCTGGAAAAAGATTTATCCATCCTTGGCGAGGCCCTGGCAAACCGCATTGAGCTGGAAGACCAGCTAATAAGAGCATTAGCTTAGGTAAGTGCATTTTACTTTGATATTGATGCCTTGGTTACCAACCAGTCTCGACCCTGCAATCTAACTACTCTAACCTATATAAACCGAACAAATATCCCTGGGTTCGGAAAATTTATCTGCAAGCAATTAATCCAGCAAGATTGACAGTCCCCTCTGAAGGGTATTAAATAAATAACTATCTGGTCAGTTATTTACTAAATCTTACTTATTCATGTTTAAAAACCCTAAATACTCGTGCCCTGTTGTTCGCTGGCAACGCCGCAAAGAAGCGCGTCCAGGCGAAATTATTGATGCCGCCCTTGAGCTGTTTTGTGAAAAGGGTTTTGCTGGTACGCGCATGGACGATGTCGCTCGTCGAGCCGGTGTCACAAAAGGGACCGTCTATTTATATTTTAAAAATAAAGAGGCCCTGTTTTATGCCCTTGTAAATGAAATGGTTGTACCGCAAGTGGAACGGGCTGAAAATATGATTACAAATCATGCAGGTTCAGCTGCTTCCTTAATCGAGGTCCTGATCCAGCAATGGCAACAAAATATTATCAAGACAAAATTGTCAGGTATTCCAAAGTTAATTATTTCCGAGTCGGGGAATTTCCCGGAACTGGCCAAATTTTATATTGAAACTGTGATACAGCGTGGCAGAAAAATGATGGCGCGCGTGATCGAAAAGGGGATTGAGCGTGGCGAGTTTATAAAGTGTGATGCTGATTACGTCAGTCGTGTATTACTTGCGCCAATGGTATTTACTGCTATATGGGAACGTTCTTTAGCCAGTCTTGACAATGAAACTTATGATGTCGAAAAATTTTTTAAAATTCAGCTTGAAATAATGTTACACGGTTTAACAAAAACTAATTAATAATAATTAGAAAATATCATGAAGAATATTAATTATTTCAAAACAAAAAAAATCTTTCATTTTATTTTGCCAGTAGTGGTATTTATTTATACTGTGCCCGTAAGCGCGGCTTCACTTTCGCTTGAGGCAGCACTTTCAAATATGGTAAAGCTGCACCCCCTGGTAAAAATCAAAAGCCTTGAGCAGGAAAGTGCTGTTTATGAGTTAAATAAGGCAGAAAGCCAGTTAGGCTGGTATTTAAATGGAGGCACAGGCGCCTCCCATGATCTTTCTTCTTTTGGTACGCCGACAGATAAAGCGAATGCTGGTCTGGGCCTGGAGAAGACATTTGGTTTTGGTGGCAGAGTCAATCTTGATGGCTCGTATGTGTACCAGGATTCTGATTTTACTATTAGCCCGCAAATACCTAATCCCTCGGCCTCGACCAACTTTGACCTTAAGTATATTCATCCCCTTGGTCGTGGATCTGGCAACCCTCTTTACCAGACAGGCGTTAAAGATGCAAAAGCAAATCAAATCATTTCAGATGCAAACTGGCAGGAAAACCGTGACGAACTAAGCAAGCAAATAATTGATTTATTTTTTGGACTTGCCAAAACGGATGCACAAATTGCGAATACCGATCTTGCAATCAAAAGGGCAAAACTTCTTAAGGCCTACACCAACAAGAATATCAAGCTTGGTGTTTCAGAAAAAAAAGATATATTACAGGCCGAAGCAAGGTTGCAGTCGAGCATAGCCGACAAACGTTCTTTAAAGGTAATCAGGGAAAGGCAGCATATTGCTTTAAACAGGGTATCAGCATTTCCGTGGAATCTACGCGCCAAACTTGTAACAAAAATTACAATTAACAATAATAAACAACAAGAATTTGATGATTTATTTGGCGTGGTGAAAAATAATAGTTGGAGACTGAAAAGAAGCAACGCAAATATAACCATTGCTGAATCAATTATCGAAAAAAGTCGGGATTTAAATCGCGATGATATTAATCTTACTCTTTCAGCAGGATCCAGAAACAGGAACGGCAAGGTAACGGATGGTAATTTTAATCAATCAGATTATGCGGCAGGCATCCAGCTTGAATACAGGCGCGCACTTGACAGGCAGGGCCTTGAAGGTGAATTAACACAGGCACAAATTAACAAGTCTATTGGTTACCAGGAAATTGAAGCCGTTACACTTGACCTGGGGTATCAGTTATCGACACTGCTGGCTGAAATTCAGGAAACAAAGAGGTCATTGGCGAGAAGCAAAAAAAGATTACAAGCAGAAAATAAGAAACTTGACGAAGCCACAGAAAGATACAGGAACGGCAGGGCAGATACGTCTGAATTATTACAATTCGAAAGGGACCTGCGTTTGGCAGAGTTTACTGTCACCAATAAACAACTGGAGTTGAAGCGCATGAGCGCGCGATTTGATTTGTTAACTGGAAACCTGTGGCAACGCATTAATTCCAGCTATCAAACTGTTGTGGGGCAGAACAAATGAGGTCCATTATTGATTTTCTTGTTCACCGCGGCCTGGTTGTAAATCTGATTTCTATTAGTATTCTGCTAATGGGTGCTGTCGCAATATTATCAATTAATCGCGAAGCTTTTCCCAATGTAAATCTGGATGTAATACAGGTTGACACCTATTATCCTGGCGCCACTCCTGTTGAAATTGAAAGATTGGTTATAACGCCTATAGAAAGAGAGCTGAAGTCGTTAACCGGTATCGACAAAATGACCTCAGTGGCTTTCCCTGGTTCTGGCCGTATAAAACTTGAGCTTAACCCCTACGCAACAAATCGAGAAAGACTGGTCAGTGACGTACAGCTCGCGGTCGGTCGTGCTGAATTACCAACAGATTTACCTAGTGACCCGGTGGTAACCGAAGTTGATGGTACGGTCTTTCCCGTAATAAGGCTGGCAATTTCAGCACCTCTATCCAATCTTGAAATGAAACGTTTGGGCGATAAGATTGAAGATGATTTATTAAGCCAGAAGGGAATAGCCAAGGTTATTATACAGGGTGATCGTAAGGCTGAAATCAGAATTGTTGTTGATCCTGAAAAGATGCGTTTACACAGGGTATCTGTTGGCGAAGTAGCTGCTTTGCTAAAGAACTGGAATATCAATGCATCGGGCGGTGAAATCGAAACCAAAGAGGGCCAAAAGTCGATACGTATTGTAGGCGAGTTCAAAACACCTGATGATGTATCCAGTCTGGTTATCAGGGCAAACGAGCAGGGCAAGGGAATTACTGTTGGTGATATTGCAACTGTCACAGAAAATCTTGTAAATGCAACAGTGTATTACGATGTAGAAGGAAAGAATGCGCTAAGCTTTCTTGTCCTAAAAAAATCAGAGGCAGATATAATATCTACGGTTGATAACTTAAAAGCTTACCTGGATAAAATACCCGAGCGATACGGTGAAGATATAAAGGTCAGTACATTCCAGGATTTTTCGCATTTTGCAAGATTAAGATTAAGCGTGTTAACCAATAACGGTATGGTGGGGCTCATATTCGTTTTTATATCACTGATACTTTTTCTAAGGCCCTCGGTTGCATTCACCACCACTCTTGGTTTGCCTATCGTGTTTCTTGGCGGCTTGTATTTTCTTTATGCATCAGGAATGACCTTAAATCTTATATCGATGATGGCTTTTATTATCGTGTTGGGCATGATTGTGGATGATGCAATCATTATTGGTGAAAATATCACCTACCACATGGAGCAGGGCGAGCCGCCATTAAAAGCAGCAACCATTGGTGCGATCGAACTACTGGGGCCCGTAACAACAACTGTTTTGACGACAATGGTCGCTTTTCTGCCAATGTTATTTATGACCGGTATTATTGGCAAGTTTATTATTTCCATCCCGATTGTGGTTATGTTGTTATTATTTATTTCATGGCTGGAGTCATTCCTGATTCTGCCAAGCCATGTAGCAAGCTTCGCCAATACCAAAAAGAAACCACCGGAACGAAAGTGGCTTACCAGGCTTGAGGATAGTTACACCAATTTACTTGAAAAGGTAATCAGGCATCATTGGGCAACCGTTGGTATAGGTGTGTTAATTGTAATATTAACCGGCCTCTTGATATTTTCTGGAAAAATGTCCTTTCAGTTATTCCCGGCGGCGGGGGTGAATGAGTACCTTATCAGGGTTACTGGGCCCGCGGGTACCAGCCTGGAAAATATGCAAAAGCATTTGATATCAATTGATCGCACTGTCAGGGAAAATATCAAGCCAGAATACCTTGAGACTACGTTGCTAGGCAGTGGCCAGATTGCTGTTGACGAAGGAGACCCCTTGACGCAAAGAGGTGGTCGTTTTGGTCAAATAAGGGTTATTTATATCCAGGCCGTAAGCAGGCCTGATCATGATGCGCTGGACGATATGCGCAAGCTCTCAAAAATAATCCCCAGCCTCCATCCTGATCTGGAAATTGCGTTTAATGAGCTCAAGCCAGGTCCACCGACAGGCAGGCCACTCCAGGTTGAGATATCCAGTTATGATGACAATGTCACAGATGCCACCGCCAGGCGCCTTGTTGATTTTCTGAAAACAGTTAAAGGTGTGACTGCCGTCGACAGCGGTCTAAAACCTGGCGACCCGGAAATTCATATCATATTTGATAAAGGTCTTTCCGCCTACGCAGGAATAGATTTAGCCACGGCAGCCAGTCACATCCGGGCGGCGGTGGACGGACTGCGTGTTACCACAACCCGCCAGGGTACCCGTGAAGTTGATGTAACAATACGTTTTCCAAAAAATAAAAAATCCGAACTAACGTATTTAAAGGAATTACAAATACCAAATAACCGTGGCGGCCTGGTGCCATTGCAAAGTATCGCGCGTTTTGAGCAGCGTAACGGTTTTACCACAGTCCGCCATAAGGCTGGCATCAAGATCCAGAGTGTTGTTGCTGATATTGATTCTTCTATTATTACTAGCGGACAAATAAACAAACTTGTCGCAGAAAAACAAACAGACTGGGTTGGCGAAGATGCGAAAAATGTCAAAATTCATTTCGGCGGTGAAGAAGAAAAGAATGTTGAATCGTTTAAGGGCTTAATGCTTTCATTTTTATTGGCGCTTGTAGGTATATTTTTTATCCTGGCAATACAATTCAATAACCTGGCATACCCAATTCTTGTGATGTTGGCGATACCATTTGGGGCCGTCGGGATCATTATCAGTTTTTATCTTCATGACATTTTTTGGCGACCTATGCCGTTGTCATTCTTTTCCATGCTCGGCATGGTTGCCATGTCAGGTGTAGTCGTTAACAGCTCCTTAATATTACTGGTTTTTGTTCAAAGAGCGGTAAAAGAGGGTATGGAAATAAGAGCGGCCGTTTTGTTGGCTGGCAGGCGACGCCTGCGGGCAGTTTTATTAACGGCAGTCACAACCGTGGTGGGATTATTGCCGACGGCCTATGGCTGGGGCGGTATGGATCTTTTTGTTTCACCGATGGCGCTGGCGCTATCATCTGGATTAATATTTGCTACTCTCATAACTCTCCTGGGTTTGCCGTCGATGTACCTGGCGGCCCACGATATTCGTAACTGGTCGCGTAAGTATATAGGCAAGCCCATAGCCAGGAAATTTGGAACAGTTGTTGATACAGTCAAATCCAGAGAAAAAATACGCGAGCAATAGTACGACTAGTCCTTCAAGAAGAACAGTTACTAATCTTTAATTGTAAGTTTTTGACCCCGGATATTTTTGCTATCACTACCCATTAGGTAAAGATACATGGGTGTCACACTTTCGGGTTTTGGTAATTTGTCGGAATCTTCACCGGGATAAGCATTGGCTCGCAGTTTTGTTAAGACTGGCCC
>VAPH01073402.1_pt1 | contig 12393 bp, 11 predicted proteins | sample 3393861 | NCBI WGS metagenome assembly VAPH01 (sample SAMN08290439, study PRJNA428436) | hydrothermal vent metagenome | isolation source: Deep-sea hydrothermal vent chimney | place: Atlantic Ocean: South-mid Altantic Ridge | reverse complement strand
CCCCGACATCCCCGCCGGTCTCGCCCTGCCGCTCATCGCCTGGGCCGTCTGGATGGGGGTCAAGCGCCTGCGCCTGGCCGTGACGGGGAAAGACGGGCCCGAGTAGCCCCATGGCCTAAAATGTACGCGAATGACCACATTCGTCCACAAACGACCCCATTTGCCTACATTTCGGTTTGGAAATTCGCGGCGTATCAGGCCGTCGTGTTGAGCACCGTTCCGCGGGTCGCCGTGACGGTCCCGAGGGTTTGGGACTGGCTGATCAGGTCAACCACCGACTGGTCCATTTGGGCGGCCCGGTTCAAGCTGCCCAAGGCCACGGCCTGGATGGTTTGGAGGTTCTGAAGGGCGGCGCTCATGGATGCGCTGAGAACGATGCCGTCGGCCATTTTTTATTCTCCGAATCTCACAACAACCCCACAACCTAACACATAAGCGGCCCGAAGTCGAATTTTTTAGGTTTTGTTCAGGGTATGGGACGACGGTTATCCCGCTTCCGTCAAACGCGCGTTTCCCTGGCTTCCCGCCAGGCGCAACAATCGGACGTGGCCTCGAACATATGATCGGCGGCGGCCATAAGGCCGCGGTCGCCGGTCGCCGCGCAAGGGACGCCGAAGGCTCCCGCCAGGGCGAGGGGGCCGGCGGCGTTTCCCAAGGCGTAGCGCGCCCGGCTCAAGGCCGCCGCCTGAAGCTCGAAGGGCATTTCCGGCCCGAGCGAAACGACCCGCCCCCCTTTCGCCCTTATGTGACGGGCCAGTTCCCCATAAGGGGCCGCTTCCCCGCCGGGGCAGAGGGCGGCGAACCACGCGTTCGGGTCCAGGCCGGTTTGTTCCAGGGCGTCGAGCAATGCGCCTTCCCTCTCGGGCGGCAACCGGAACAGGGGCGGGGTTTCGGCGAAGTCTTCGAGCCAGGCCGGTTTTGACGATAGCATGCCCGGCAGCAGGACCAGGTCGGGCTCGTTGAGGTGGAGCGGCCCCCATTCCGGGACCGGGCTTTTCACCGGCGCGAAGGTCCCGAGATCGAACCAATCCACCGGGACGGTCATGGGGGACGCCGCATCGGTGGCGATGATCGAATGGATATAGGGGTTGCATTCGGCGATGAAACGCCTGAAGGGAGGGGAATCCTTGAACAGGGCCGCCACATAGGCTTCGGGAAACCGTTGCAGGATGCCCGCCGCCACCACGTTCTGGAGCACGAATCCGCCGAGGTCCTTCGCGGCGAAGAAGGCGACGACCTTCCTCGGCCTCGATCTGTTTACGGCTTCCCGCCCGGCGAAGGTTTTCAGGGCCTCCAGGGCCGTGGAAAGGTCTTCTTCGTTCATTTGCCCATATCTATGAATTTTTTCTTCAACAACTTGGCGTCGAGCGGGACCCGGGACAGGACCCCATGAATGATCCCGGCGGCGGGACGGGGCCCCCGGAAGGGACTCTTCAGGTTCCGCAGGCCTTCGCGGAAATCATCCGAGAGGGCGCGTTCGATGCCCGTGCCGATGGCGGCTTCGTCCTCGCCGACGTCGATCACGTTGGCCGCCCGGAGACGGCCTTCCTGGCGGGGGCCGATGTTGACCACGGGAAGCCTGAACGACGGCGCTTCGAGGATGCCGCTCGATGAATTGCCGACCAGGACCGCCGCCGCGCCCATCAAGCCGAAATACCCCCTGGTGCCCAGGTTTTCGATGAACCGGGCGTCGCGCTTTTGCGCGACGAAGGCCGCCATGGAGTCCTTGAGCGCCCGCCCGCCCGCGTCCGCGTTGGGCGCGGTGAACACCAGGGGGCGGTTCGTGGCCGCGAGCGCGTCGAACAAGGCTTTTATCGCCTCATCGCCGCCCAAATCCCGGGTAACGGGATGGTAGGCGACCATCAGGGGGGCGGGGGTCAGCGCCATGCCGAGGGCGTCTTCCAAATCCGCCCCCGCAAGCGGCTCGATCAAATCCAGGTTGTCCAGGCCCAAAGCGCCGGAAACGTGAACCCGCCAATCCTCTTCGCCCATTTGCCGGACCCGCCGGGCGTAGTCACGGGCGGCGACGAAATGAAGATGGCTGAGCTTGGTCATGGCGTGACGGAACCCGTCATCCATAGCGCCCAAGGTCAATTCCCCGCCGTGGATATGGGCCAGCGGAAGGGCGAAGGGTTGAGCTGCGGCGGCGGCTGCAAACATCTCGAACCGGTCGCCGAGCACGACGGCCATGTGGGGGCGGAGGCGCACGTAGGCCCCGGCGAACCCCGAAAGGCCCCGGGCCATGGATTGGGCCGTGCCGATTTGGCTGTCTTCCGCGCTTTGAAGCTGGACCCGTTCGGCGATGGGGAAACCGTCGGCCTCGATCTCGCCCACCGTCATGCCGAAAGCGGGCTCGAGGTGCGTTCCCGCGACGATAAGCCGCAACTCGATCGCGGGGTCTTTTTCCAAACGGGCGAGCAGGGGCCGGTAGATGCCGTAATCGGCCCGGCTGGTGGTAACGACCGCGATCCGCCTTTTGAATTCGCTCATTCCTTCCCCGCCCCGCCGAACATATGGGCCTGGAACGGCGTCCCCTCGGCGACGCCTTGGGTAAGAACCCGGCCTAAAATATCGGGCAATCCGGCCGGCGGAAGCCCCGTTCCGGGACGCTTGCACGCGACCATATCGGGGCTCAGTTTTTCACCCGCCCGGCAATCGCGGCCCGCCACCAGGCTTTTGCGCGCGACCGCGGCGATTTTTTCCTCGTCCGGCCGGGGAGCCTTCCGCCCATCGCCGAGCGCGGAGCAGACGGCCCGGATGGAGCCGACCAGGGATTTGAAATCTCCCGGCTCCATGGACGCCCGGTGATCGGGCCCCGGCCCCGCCCGGTCCAGGGTCAGGTGTTTTTCGATGATGGTCGCGCCGAGCGCCACGGCGGCCAGCGCGATATCGGCCCCCAAGGTGTGATCGGACCAGCCGACGGGAACGCCGAAGGTTCGCTCCAGGGTCTCCATGGCCTTGAGGTTGCAATCGGCGGCGGCGGCCGGATAGGCGCTGACGCAATGAAGCAGGGCGAAAGGAACGTCCCCCGCCCCGGCGATGGCGTCGACGGCGGCGCCGACTTCCTTGAGCGTCGCCATGCCCGTCGAGACGATCATGGGCTTTCCCTTGGCCGCGACGTAGCGGAGAAAATCGACGTTGGTCAGTTCGCCCGACGGCATCTTGAAAGCGGGAACGGCCAAACCATCGAGCATGTCGGCGCTGTCTTCGTCGAACGGGGTGGAAAGGAAGATTATGTTCCGTTTTTCGCAATGGGCGGCCATGCGGCCATGGGCGTCTCGGTCGAGGGAAAGCCTTTTCAGCATGTCCAACTGGCTTTCTTCGCGCGCCGCCTCTTTTTGGTAGTCGGCCTTGGGCGCCAGGACCGTGGCCAGTTTTTCAGGCGCGAAGGTCTGGAACTTGACCGCATCCGCGCCTGCCGCCGCCGCCGCGTCGATCAAGGCCAGGGCCTTTCCGGGGTCGCCGTCATGGTTGACGCCGGCTTCGGCGATGATGAAGCAAGGGGCGTCATGGGCGATCCTGCGCCCGGCGATGACGAGCGGGGCTACCACGCCGTCCATCCGCCGTCGACGACCAGGTTCTGCCCGGTGACGTAGGCCGAAAGGTCGCAAGCGAGGTAGGCGACGGCGCCTTTGATGTCCTCTTCAACCGCCATCCGCCCGAGGGGAACCCGTTTTTCGTATTCGCGGACGAAATTTTCAGCCTGGCCGCGCAGGACGCCGCCGGGGCTCACCGCGTTGACGCGGATCTTGGGCGCCAGCACCGTCGAGAGCCAGCGGGTCAACTGCAACACCCCTCCCTTGGAAGCCCCGTAGGCGGCCGGGTTGCCCATGCCGGTTCCCTCGTAAATCCTCATGTCGGGCCCGGTCATGCCGTATATGGACGCGATGTTGACGACGCTTCCCCGCCCGGACGCGGCCAGCAGGGGGGCCGCCGCCTGGGTGAGGACGAAGGCCGAGGTCAGATTGACCTCCAAGGCCTCGCGCCAGGTTTCCGGGGATTGCTCCTCGAAGGGAACCGCCCAGCCCTGAAGGTCCGTCGTGCCGACGAAAGCGGCCGAATTGACCAGGATGTCGAGCCGTCCGTATTTCCCGGCCACGCGTCCCGGCAAGGCCTTGACAGCCTCTTCGTCGGACAGGTCGGCGGGAAACGCCACCGCCCCGCCGCGGTCGCTTACCGCAACGGTTGCGCCCAGTTCGGCCAGGGCGGAGACGATCTCGGCCCCGATATGGCCGCCCCCGCCGGTAACCAGGGCGACCCGGCCCTTAAGGTCCATCAAGTCGCGTATGGTCCTGCTCATAACGGGATACTCCTTCCGGCTTGCGAGGAGTGTTTGGCGGCGAGCACGATCTCGACGGCCCGTTTGCCGTCCCCGCCCGTGACCGAAGGGGCCCCGCCCTTGGAAATGCAGTCCAGGAAATGGCGGAGCTGTTCCCTGTACATGATATCGGGATCGGGGTTTCCTTCGCACAAAACCTCCCAGGCCCCGGCCTCGGCCCCGAACAGGCGCGTCTCATACGTCACGCCGTCCCAATGAAGGGTCCCGTCCTCTCCGGTCAGGGTGCAGGACCGGGAGGCGTTTCTTTGCGCCATGTCGAGGTGAACGTTGGCGCATGCGCCCGAGGCAAAATCAAACAACAGATCGGCGTAATCCTCGGTATCGATTTCGAGCCGGCTGAGACGCCCGCACCGGGACGTCACCGAGACGACCTCGCCAACCAACCAGCGGGCCAGGTCGATTTCGTGGCTGAGCTCGAACAAGGCCCCCCCGCCCAAGTCCCGCCTGGCGCTGACGCCGTCGCGGTAATCCGCGCCGGGCCGCCAGTCCGGCAGGTAATGGCCGGCCTCGGCCCGAAGGGACAGCACGCGCCCGATCCGCCCTTCCGTCACGGCCTTTTTCATGGCGATCAGGGAGGGGTGAAAACGGAGGCAATAGCCGACCTGGAGAACGGTCCCCCTCTCATGGCTCAATTCCAGCAATTCGTCGATCCCATCGAGCCGGTTGGACAGGGGCTTTTCGATCAAAACGTGTTTACCGGCTTTTACGAAGGCCTGGGCGGTCGCCACATGCAGGGCGGCGGGATTGGCGACGATGACGGCATCGGGCCGGGCGTCCAGGGCCTCGTCCAGGGATGTAACGACGGCCAGCCCATCCGACTCGGACCCGGCGCGGCGCAGGGCCATGACCTCCATTTCCGGGGCGAGCCCCCGCGCGACCGCCAGGTGCCTTCGCCCGATACTGCCGAGCCCCACGATCAGCAATCTTTCCGGACGCCCCGTCACCTATGGCCTCCCCTTTAAAATCCATCACCTCACAAGGCCCGGCGCGGCGGCACATTCTTCCTCGTTAGGCGGAGAAACTTTGCCGACCGGGCGGGTCCATCCTATACGTCCTTGTCGATGTTGTTCAAACTTATTCTTTGTTTTCAGGAAGTTATAAAATGTCCGCCAAATTGGCCCGTTGTTTGCTTGTTAACGTTGCGACCGACTTTGACGTTGTGGGAACCCCATTCATGGATATTTCGACAATAAAGGCCAAAAGCATCGAGGAAACGGCGACCCGCCCGCAAGGCGCGACCCGGGCGGAAAATGGCCTGTCGGCGTTGTCCGCTTCCTTCAAGGAATTCATGAAGACCGGCCTGGGCGGCGGCAAGGGCGGCAAGTTCCTGATCGACGCGTCACAGATCACGGCCACCGACAACCGCGCCGCCCCCCGCGAGCCGGTCCGCGAGCCGGTCCGAGAAACCTCTTATGAAGACGCCCCGAAGCGTTACGACGACAACCGCGACCGGCTCGACGAAACCGGGCGCGGCGAAAGACGGGACAATGACCGTTTCGAGGCCCGCCCGCCCGACCGCCGGGACGATTACGGCCGCGAACGGGCGGACGCCCGGGGAGACGCCCCTTCCGAAGCCCCATCGGGCCTCAAGGCGGAAGCGCCGGGCGAGACCCGGGCCCCGGACGAGCGGACGGGGAAAAGCGGCCGGGATTCCCAAACCCCTGAGAATCCGGGAGAAACGGTCTCCAACGGCGACGCCGTCGCAATCCAGGGCCGGTCGGGCGGGAAAACTTCCGCCGACGCCGCCAAGGTGGTCGATGTTCTCGCCGCGTCGGTCCTGAAGAAAACGCCGGAAACGGCCGCCTCAAAGGCCCCGGAAGATATCCTGAGCGCCCAGATCGCCGTCGTCCAGACGGCCGCCCTTCCAGTAAGGTCGGGCGAACGGGCCAAGGCCAGGCAGGGGGAAACCGGCGGGCGGGAAAACGCCCTTAACGGCCTGTCCAAGGCCCTGGAGGCCACATCCAAAGGCGCGGCGGCTCAAGTGGGCGCGCAACCGGGCAAGCAAACCGGCGCTCAATCGAAAGCCGATCCGAAGGCCAAAAGCCAAACCCGGACGGATCCTCAGATCGCGTCCAACGCCGGAAGCAAGGCGGCCCAGCAAGCGGCCGACCTTTCCAGGATCGTCGGCGCGGGAAACAAGGTTTCCGTGGCGGTCAAGACCACATCGGAGGCCGAAACCCTGATCTCGAAACCGAAAGCGACGATCGTCTCCAACGGGGTCCAGGCGAACAAAACCGCCGCCACCCCACAAGGCGGTACGGCGCAGACGCCGTCCGCATCGGCCAATTTAGGCCAAAACGCGGCGGGCGACGCCCAACAGGCGGCGACCCGGCAAGTCCGCCAGGCCCAACCGACCCCGGCGCGGTCCCTTGCAGGCGGATCGTCCCCGGCCGGGCCGGGCGCGGGCCAAACGGGCATTGGAGCACAAAACGCACAGGCGGGCGGCGGCGAGATAACGGCTCCGGCCGCAACGGACGCCGGCGCCCAACAGAGCCGACAAACCCAGGCCCCCAAGCGCCAGGCCCAGCCCCGACAGGCGACCCTGCCCAAACAGGCCGTTGTCGATCAGGTCATGGTTCAAATCAACAAGGCCGTCGGCGGCGGCGTGGACAAGATCAGCATCCAGCTTAAACCGGACTCCCTGGGCCGGGTCGAGGTGCAATTGAAGATGGGACAAGACGGCAAGGTTTCGGCCGTCGTCACCGCCGACAAACAAGACACCCTGGACCTGTTGCAGCGGGACGCCAAGGGCCTTGAACAGGCCTTGAAGGACGCCGGCATGGACCTCGCCGAGGAAAACCTCTCGTTTAATCTGCGCGGCGAGGAAAACAGGGATGCGGACGAGGACCAAAGCGCCCTCGATGCCGGCTTGGCCGAAACCAAACCCGAGGATGAGCGGGAAACAACCACGGATTCGCCTATCGCCGCCTACACGGGCGGCGTCCGGCCGGACGGGCGGATCGACATCCGCGCCTAGAACCGAAAGAACCGCGCACACATGGAGACGCGCACATGGAGATAAGACAATGGCTTTGCTGAGCAGCGTTCAAGGGGCCGCAGCGATCGACCCCAACACCAAGTCCGGGGTCGCAAGCGCCAAGCTTGACGAGGATTTGAACCGCTTCCTCAACCTGTTGGTCACCCAGTTGAAGAACCAGGATCCCCTCGACCCCATGGACGCCAGCGAGTTCACATCCCAACTGGTCCAGTTCGCCAGCGTCGAGCAGCAGATTTATCAAAACGCCAACCTGGAAAAGATGCTGAACCTGCAACAGACATCCCAGGTCGCCGATATGGTGAGCTATCTGGGAACCACCATCGAGGCCAAGGGCGACACCTTGAACATGGAAAACGGAACGGCCGATTTCAGCTATGGCCTGGAATCCAACGCCGAGACCGTTTCCGTTTCGATCCGCAATTCGGACGGCTTGATCGTCGCCACCCTGGAAGGCGCGACCAAAACCGGCGAACACAAGATGACCTGGGACGGCAAGAACGATTTGGGAACCGTACAGCCCGACGGCGCCTACACCATTATCGTCAGCGCCAAGGACCGGGCGGGCAACCTGCAAGACGTTTCCCAGACCGTCTTCGGGCGCGTTACCGGGGCCGGGGCCGACAACGGCAAGGTGACCCTGTCCATGGGCGACGTCGAGGTCGATATGGATAACGTTCTCTCGGTCAAGGAAACGGTGTTGCCCAATTAGGCGTCCCCGACGGGAAGCCGGGATTTGAATTTTAAGCGGCTTTGACGCCGCAACGATGAAGGAGAAAGAAAATGAGCTTATTCGGCGCACTCTCTTCGGGCGTATCCGGGCTTACCGCTCAGAGCAGCGCCATGGGGGCCATTTCCGATAACATCACCAACGTCAGCACCGTCGGCTACAAGGGCACCAAGGTCAGTTTCCAGACCCTGGTCACCAAACAAACCTCGGCGACCTTCTATTCGGCCGGCGGCGTGCAGTCGAAACCGCGTTCGGACACGGGTATTCAGGGCCTGTTGCAGGCGTCTACCTCGCAGACCGACGTCTCGATCTCGGGCCGCGGCTTTTTCGTCGTCAACGAGTCCTCCCAGCCGACCATCGAAAATCAGTTCCTCTACACCCGGTCCGGCTCCTTCTTCCAGGACAGCGAGGGGTTCCTGAAGAACACATCGGGGTATTACCTCCAGGGCTGGCCCACGGATTCGGCCGGAGCGGTCAAACCCGCCAACGACTCCCTGAGCATCGCCAACCAGAACATCATCTCGACGGACTATCTCGAAACGGTCAACCTCAACCGGGTCGGCGGCACGGCGTCTTCGACGGACAAAATCTCCATCGGCGCCAACCTGCCGTCCAACGACACGGCAGGGGTAACCCACAAGACCGACGTCCAGTTCTTCGATACCCTCGGCAACGCGCACACCATGAGCGTCGTCTACACCAGATCGAGCATCGCGAACCAATGGGCCATCACCGTCAACCCACCGTCTGGGAACTCGGTCCTGACCCTTGAAGACGGCACCTCGCCGACGCCGCTGGTTTACAAGAGCATCGGCCAGTTGGAATTCAACATCCCCGACGCCGCCGGCACCGGGTCGCGGCGCCCGGCCGACGGCTCGACGGTCGTTATCGACAGCGTCACCTACGAATTCGACACCGACGGCATGACCACGGCGACCGTGGCCGTGGACATCAGCTCCACCACGGCGCTGTCCCAGGACGTCTCCGCCCTGGTCTCCGCCATCAAGAGCTATGACGTCGATTACGCCAATTACGGCGACGGACCGGTCACCAACAACCGGGCGATCATCAGCGCCGGCAGTTCGACGACCATCCTGTTCCAGGATGACGGGACCGGATCCATCACGGTCGACGCGACGGGCCTTCTGGACACGACGGGCACCTCGGTAACGACCCAGACCTCCTCGTTCACGGTCAAAAAACCCGATTATATGTACGAGAACACGACCCAACTGGAGTTCTCGGCGACAACCATGCCGGCCAACGCCGAAACCATAGTAGTCAACGGCATCACCTATACGTTTACCAACAGTGAATCCCTGGCCAACGGCGACACGGTCGTCTACACCACCACCACGGCGAGCGCAGCCAACTTAGCGACCCTGCTGGCCGACCTGGAAGACGCCATCGAGGCCAACGATCCCAGCTTCGCCTCCGGCGGCACCCGGGCCGAGATTCGCAGAACGGGTTCGTCCGCGACCACTACCGCCAACACCCTGGTGCTTTCGACCCTGTCGAGCGGCTCTTACACGGTGGACGTATCGGGCATCGCCGCCGGTGGAAGACCGACGGAACCCGACAGCACCGCCTTTTCCTCGACCACCATCACCGTCCAGACCAAGGCCGGGATCAAGTTCTCGTCAGACGGCCTGCCCAGCGAGATCAACGTCGCCGAAGCGGAAATCATCGATTATTCCAACGGCGCGGCGGACATGGACGACGGCTCGACCACCGCCAAGCAGGTCACGTTCGACTTCGGCACCATCGGGGAAGCCAACGGCATGACCCAGTTCGGGGCCAGCTACACGCCGGTGTTCATCACCCAGAACGGATCGCGCTTCGGCACCTTCGCGGGGGTGACGATCAGCGAAGCGGGCCTGGTGACGGCCCTGTTCGACAACGGCGAAACGCGCCCCATCTTCCAGGTCCCCATAGCGACCTTCGTCAACGTCAACCAACTGGAAAATCGAACGGGCAACGTCTGGAACGGAACCGAGTCGTCGGGCGATTATACGCTGCGCACGGCGGACAACGGACCGGCGGGCCAAGTGGTCCAGTCGGCGCTGGAAGCCTCGACCGTCGATATCGGCGAGGAATTCACCAACATGATCGTGGTGCAAAGGGCCTATTCGGCCTCGGCCAAGATCATCAGCACCGCCGACCAGATGCTCGAAGAATTGCTGAGGGTGAAACGCTAGCGCTAACCTTCGCTAACCTCGTCCCAAGCCCAGGCCCCGGTTCGGCGTTCGCGTCGGCCGGGGCCGTCCCATGTCCAATTTTTATTTATTCAGATCTTCGGCGACGGCTTCGAAAGCGGCCCGCACTTCTTTTTCCGTCACCCCGAAAAGAACCGTCATCGAGGGGAACCAGGGGTAGCTTTCCGCGCCCAGGAAGCTCCAGTCGTCTTCCTTGGCGCCCCTGGTGATCCGCCAGACGGGAACGCCCAGCCCCCCCGCCATCATCGGAATATACGTATCCGCCGAAACCACGGCGTCGAGCGCGGAAAGAAGCGCCGCCGTATCGTCCAGGCCCTCTTTTAAGTCGAGGCCGTCGGGGATCCAAAGATCGACGCCGAACATTTCCTCGATGGTCCGGCGCTCGGCTTCGCCCATGTTGGCCTGGACGGATACGAAACGGATTCCGGGCAAGGCGAAGACCGGGGCCCAGGCGTCGAGGGGCGGGTATTTCTCCGAACGCCGCCCGGTCATGTGAAGGGACCGCCAACAGACGCCGACGGCCTTCCCTTCCCCTTGAGCTTTCAATCGCTCGGCCCAGAAAGCGACGCGGTCCGGATCGGCCGCGAGGTAGCCTTCCTCGGTCGGGAAACAAGCCAGATTGGACCTTAAAAACCGGGGCAGGCTGCCTTCGAGGACGAAAACATCCGGGTCCGGGCGGCGCGCCAGCCAGTCCTCGCCCCGCCACCGGCTCGGCCCCTCGCCGGTGAACCGGGTCTCGCCGCCGACGATGGCGGTCGGAAACGAGCGTTCGAACAAAGGAACCAGGCGGGAGTCCGTTTCGATGACAACCCGGCCGGCCAGGCTGATGAGGTCCGGGATGCAGTTGGCGAACATGATCTGGTCGCCGATCCCCTGTTCACCCCAGACCAGGACCGTCTTGCCTTCAAGGCCGCTCCCATCCCAGACCATCTCGGTAAAAGGCCCCAGGCCGCCGATGGTCGAGCGCCATTCAAACGCCAGCCAGCCCTTGGCGATGTCCCCCCGGGATAAAAGGCGGACGGCCTCGGCGCTATCGCCCTTGCGGGCGTAAGAGGCATCGAAACGCAGCGCCCGGCGATGGCTGAGCAGGGCCTCGTCGAACCGCCCCAAGGCCTTCAGGGCTTGGCCGAGGACGAAGTGCGCCGAAGGCAAATCAGGTTTTTTTTCGAGGATTTCCAGGCACCAACCCGCCACCGCTTCGAGTTCGGACGCGGCCATGGCCGATCCCCCGTCCGCCCCGGCGGCGAGGGCCATGGCGAACAGGTCCGCGGCCGAGCCCGGTTTCCCGGCCTCCAGGGATATCCGGCCCATAAGCATGAGGGCCCCGGCGTGGCCGGGCTCCCGGCCGAGGATTTTCCGCCCCAGAGCCACGGCTTCCTTCATCCGCCCGGACCGGTAGAGGCCGGAGGCTTGTTTTAGTAAATGCTCGATCTCGCTCATATCAATACCCCGGCGACCCCCATCGGGTTAGGACGCCGTTAACCTTACCCTTTAGCGTTTCCTTAACGGGGTGGCCTTACTCTGTTTCCGGAACACCCAGACAAAGGAAACATTAGCACATTCCGTCATGAGCAAACCGCAATCCCGCAGAACGGCCGGCAAACGCATACAAAAGGTTTTGGGCCCGACAGGCAATCCGCTCACCCGCGAACAACTGCCGCCGCCGGGAACGAAGCGTTGGGTCATTCGCCGCAAGGCCGAGGTCGTCGCCGGGGTCCGCGCCGGTTTGATTTCGCTCGATGAAGCGTGCAATCTTTATAAATTATCGGTCGACGAGTTCCTTTCCTGGCAGCGTCTCCTGGAGAAGCACGGAATGGAAGGCCTGCGCACGACCCGGACGCAAACCTACCGGCCGGCGGGTTAGGGTTTAATCCCCCTCAGTCGCCGGGCGTGAAGTTAGGGTTTAATCCCCCTCAGTCGCCGGGCGGGCGCGTTCGCGCCCTTGGCTCGCTCGCATTAGCTCGCGGGGCCTCAATGGCCCAGTTGGGTTTGTCGCCCCGCAGTCGCGGGCGTGAAGTTAGTGTTTAATCCCCCTCAGTCGCCGGGCGGGCGCGTTCGCGCCCTTGGCTCGCTCGCATTAGCTCGCGGGGCCTCAATGGCCCAGTTGGGTTTG
>VAPH01011636.1_pt1 | contig 12393 bp, 3 predicted proteins | sample 3393861 | NCBI WGS metagenome assembly VAPH01 (sample SAMN08290439, study PRJNA428436) | hydrothermal vent metagenome | isolation source: Deep-sea hydrothermal vent chimney | place: Atlantic Ocean: South-mid Altantic Ridge | reverse complement strand
GACATGAAACCGGTAAACCTGATCAAGACACGCAAAACATGCCATCCATGGCGGCTCGGCTGCCGCGTCCGCGCGGCAGACGGTCTTGACCAGGTTTACCGATTCCATGTCCTCACATTTATGGATCCGCTGATTAATTCTGGACGAAGCAGGTTGTGCTCGGAAAATACAGATTCAAGGCGTTGAATCGCACGTAATAGCAAGCTATTGCGAAGATTCGCAACACAGAAGCTGGAGTTTCAGGGCGCAAGATGCGAGCTCATGAATTGATCAGAGGTTCCTTATATGCACTTCATAAAGTTAACGGGACGGCTGTGATTACAGGTATTATCAGTCAGCTATACCGAATTCAGTTGCTGCATTAAGGGAGCCGAGATTAAAGTCTCCAAACAGCACATCTCCATTAACATCACGCGCATGAATGCGCCAGGTATAGTAGCCTCCTGGCTCGAGTAATTTCCCTGGGACAGATAACTCTGGTTTATCTATTAATCTGGAAGTAAATATCGTTTTTTTCTCCCAGCCATCTTTAATATAAACAATGTAGTGATCTGCTCCTTTGACATCATTCCAGGACAATTTTTTTGGCGGTTTACTTAACATGACGCCATCGGCAGGATCCATACCCGTTGCGCGCTCCATGCTGCCGATTACAACATAATCTTTTGATCGATATTTCTTTCCATCCTTCATGGTAATGAGGGCGCTGTACCAACCATTTTTGTGGTTATCCGATATTACCAGATGGGTCAGGAAAACATGTTTTTCAGGACTTCCTTTTTTTTTGATAATTCGATACTTGTTGGTTTTTATATTTCCCAGTTTTTTTCCATCAACATGAAAGATCTCTATTTTAGCGATGTCCTTGTATTGATACGTTGAATAAACTGCCAGGAAAAATAATTCACGATCAGGCCAGTTACATACGTGCAGGTCGAAAAAACCAGCCTGGGTATAATGTGGATCTTCAGATGGGAGTGGAACTATATTATCGGCCATGCATGTATTTGCAGCCGAAATTACCAGCATACTTGTAAATGCGAATAGTACCAGGCATTTCTTCCTGAATGTACCCATATTAACTCTCCCCCGGAGTTGATATGGATTAAGGTTAATACTAAATACTGCCTTTCGCAAGCAGATTTGCATTACGTAGTCTAAGTGATAGACCCTTCAGCATACCCAGACTCAGTTCAGGATAATGAATTGTAAGACCTCTCAAGCGTGATTTTTCCAGTGATAGTAGTCGTGAATCCTCCAGAACATGGGCCGTTGCAGACCGCGGTTGATCATCCAGCAGATTCATTTCACCAAAACAATCACCGGGTTCAAGTATGACAACAAATTTTCTGACGGCAGGACTTGATTCAAGTGATATGCCTATTTTTCCTTCCTGGAGGATATACATGTGATCACCATAGTCATTGATTTCAAAAACGTGATCACCCTTGAAATACTGTTCGTCCTCCAGTTCCAGGGCAACAGTGCGCAAATCTTCTGTGTTCACCTCGCTGAATATGGATGATTTTTTTAATAATAGTATGCGTTCAAACAAGTCTGACATAATATTTACTTATGTGTATGCCTTGAGTGCGTCTTCTGCACATGCCTTTAGCCATGGATCATGTCGCATGGTACACCAGGCAAGAGCACTATGCGTGTCATTAAAGGCATAGGTACGTTCATTTTCAGCATATTCCCCATGTGTGGTTTCTTCCATCAGGTCTGTCAGGATGATAGCCAGATGCTGGTTATCCAGGTTTCGCAGTGCTTCCAGTGCCTGGGTAGTCACCTGCTTGTCCTTGCTTTTCAGACCAGTACGGATAAGGTTAATTGTAGATGGATCTTCGCTTGCATTCATAGCGAGCAATGCCAGATCAATAACCTGTTCAAGCCTTTCCTGTAAGGCATATACAAGCAGCTCTGTAGATCGATTGTCAAGAGATTCCGGATGTTTGTGTAATATCATCAGGACGTGTGCAATTGTCTGGGCATCCTCTGCCTTGGCAATGGATATCTGTTCCATGATTTTATTTGGCACACCACTTTTTAATAAGTCGGCAAGAAAGGACTGTTGCGTTCTTGGTGAGCCATGGTTTTCATCTTTAAGCCATTTGATAAATTGTATCTGACTATCGGGGGTACTATTCCTGAAATTTTCTATTGCTGTATCACGTACATCAGGGTGGGCATCTTCCAGTGATGTGAGCAAAATGTTGTGAACTGTTTTTTTGTCGAGGACATGGCAACAATTTGATACCAGTGACCTGATTTGGGGGTCTGTATATTTTGCCACATCTGTTAATGCCTTGTTCAGATGTGTCAGACTGTTTTCGGGCCAGAGTGAAATGGCAGACAGGCATGACTTGCAGATACGTGTATTTTTATGTCTTATTAGTCCTTCTATATTTTCCGTATTTATATGAGGTAAAATTTTCGTTAAATCCAGATCGTCGATTTCCTTGAAGACATCCAGCCCACTTAGAATATGACCGTGATCATCAGAAGCAAGCAAATTGTTCCATTGCCTGTAGACATCCTCATGGTTGGTCTTATTTATCAAGCCACCCAGTATGCCTGCAGAAACAAGTCGGGGGTTATCATCATTGACCAGATCAGTGATTAGTTTGATTGCCTTTGTATCATTTAATTTGAACAGGGATTTAAGGACAGTTGTACGTAAATGAATGTCAGCCGACTTATACTCTTTCCAGAGATAAGTAGCGAGGCCATCCGGATTGAGATTTACCAGTAATTTGAGGATTTGATCACGTAAGGGATTACTGGCATTCTCCAGTCTGGTTATTAAGATGTCACTGGCTGTATCCTGGAATGCAGATGCAAATACCCTGGAGTAGGCCAGACTTATTTGATCATCATCATGTAAAACCCCCTTTTTTAATTCCTCCAGTACATCACTTCCACCGGTTCTGAGGGCCAGCTTTTCCTGTTCGCCGGGTATATAGAGTTTGTTTTTCAGGTGTGTGATTATTTCCTTGACATAGGCGCGGTTCATCTGGACATTAAAATAAAAATAAAACAGCACGCACACCAGCCCCACAGCCAGAAAGTAGAGCGGGTTTTGCATCCTTTGTACGGCCCAAAGTACACCACCACAGACCAGTAATGCGAGTGGAATGACAATGACGACCGACATGGCGCGCGCACGGCCCTGTATATAGCCGGGCAATATATTGTAAAAAAGGTTTCGCACAGGGTTTCTGAATGCCGGCATAATTGCGTCCTTGTTTATGCTTGTAATAATAGCGGCAGGGAGAGTGAAACTGAGCATCAGTGAGAAAAAACTTATCAGGCTGGTAAGTGGAAAAAGAAGGTTTATTGTCTTGATGCCAAAACGGTGTATTACACGGTTGGATACCAGTAGTTGTAACAGGAGTGCGGCAGAGTTAGTAACAATTGCAAGCAATCCAAAAAATGCGGTCAGGGTTTCTTCTGTTTTGAATGTTCCCGTGTATATTCTGTTTGCCGAATAACAAAGTATGTAAAACAGGATGACCATAAAAAACAGTGCATAAGAGGAGTGTCTTACCAGATTGGACTTTTTCATAAACTTCAGGCCGACAACCACATCCAGCAACGATTGCTTAAACCGGCGTTTATTCCTTGGTGGATGCCTGAAGTACAGGGAAACACCACTTTTTCTGTGTCTGAAGATTAACAGGCAGATACTCAAGCCAAGTAACAGGCACCACGCAAGTATCAGGTTTTGAACACCGAATACAGGCGCTGCCGCCACCAGAAACAATCCCCCGAGGATTGAACCGACCTGCGAGCCGGCCAGAATAACAGGGGTCAGTCGTTTTGCCTGAATGCTGTCCAAATTTTTTGCCAGGTAGAGTGACGCATGAATAATCAGTATCTCGGAAGCTATTTCATAGACCAGGAAGTAGACGGGATAAATTTCATTGAAATCAAAGAAGGATATAATGAGCCACGATATAATCAGTAACCCTATCAGCACGCCGTTCAGGATTTTGAAAAATTTCTCTGGTGACAAGCGGTCAGCGAATGCGGCGTAGGCGGTACTGGTGATAAATAGTAATACACTCAGGAATATATACATAACTGGCAGATACTGAATTCCATAGCGCTTGAAAAAAAGGGCGTCTGTGGTCCCTCTGCCAATGGCCATGCCGCTTCCTAGCAAAACAAAGAACAATACAAAATAAAAGACGGTGCTTTTTTCCTCGTCTCTGATCAGCAAATACTTGAATATCCTGTCAATCACTGATTTGTGGTTTTATTTTGTATTGTTCTGAAAGATTGGAAAAGAAATCAACTGTAAGTGTGCCCCGTTGCAACAGATTAGACCTTCTTCGTGTGAATTAGTAAACCTTCAATTGAAATGTGCTATTCAGTAGCATAAAAATAAAACAGCACTGTCGAATTATTTTACATGCATATTATTATTTAACATTGGTGTAAGCGTTTATTTAATATAACTTATTCAGGATACTATTGTCCCGCTTGAAGAAAATCGAGTAATTACTGTTAATATTTGTGACGGAAATATTTACAATTAAATTGACAAAGATCAGTGGACATCTTTAAGTTGTTGATTTACAGTGTATCAAAATATTGGCGTTATTTTTGCAGTAAGAATATAACTAACTGATTAATCAATAAAAGGATAATCACACTTAACCTGTATGTTATTGATTTACAGGTTAAAAAAATAATAATAAAGCTTGGCATTGACAATAATAATGCAAGCACTCTGGCGGTAAATTAAAACAGGAACTGAAACAGGTTTTAATTACTTGGGGGTGATGCTTTGTCAAAAAAGTGCAGGACTAATAATAAGTTGGGTCGGGGGTTTGGGAGACACGTCAGTCAAACCAGGATGCTGGCGCTCGAACCGCGTTTTCTGTTTGATGTAGCGGCACTTGCAACAGGTGTGGATCATCTCACCGATCCTGATGCGATCGATTCCGACTTTTTCTCTATTCAGGATACCGACCAAAATAATTCGGACCCGGTGCTGGATCTTTTCTCTGCCCATGTGCCTCCTTCCGGCGGCAATAACGGTAATAATGAAATAGTATTCGTTGATTCGACAGCTCGCCTGGCAGACACACTGCTTGAACAAATCAATCCCGATATTGAAGTAATTCAGCTTGATAGCAAGCAATCAGGTATCCAGCAAATATCGGATGTATTGAACAACAGGGAAAACATTACAACCGTCCATCTTGTCACCCAAGCATTGAATGACAGTATTCAGCTGGGCAATATTCAGTTATCTGCTGATAATGCTGATGACTATTACACTGAAATACAGGGTTGGTCAAAATCGCTGACATCAACCGCAAATATCAATCTTTATGATGGCAATATTGCCAAAACAGATACAGGTAACAGTCTGATCGAGACATTGGGTAGTTGGACCAGTGCGAATATCTGGACACTCGAAAATGATACCGGGAGTCTTGCAGATGGCAGTGATGTTTCAGATGGCAGTGATATTTCGGATGGCGACCACCTGATAGAATCAAATACGGCAGAGACATCAATCGTTTTTGTTGACAGCAGGGTGCAAGATCCTGAAGTTCTGTTGGCAGGAATTTCAAGTCAAACAGAAATCATATACCTGGATGCAGCCCGTGACGGCATCGATCAAATCAGTGACGTGCTTTCTGGAAGAAACAATGTATCCAGCATTCATATAGTCTCTCATGGTGATGTGGGTAGTGTTCAGCTCGGTAGTACCGAACTGAATCTGGCTAGTCTCGACAGGTATAGCCAGCAATTAAGCGGGTGGGCAAGTTCCCTCACATCAAGTGCCGATATTTTACTCTATGGCTGCCTGGTCGGTGGTAATGAAGCAGGCATTGATTTCGTTGAGAGAATCGCTGAATTAACCGGTGCCGATATTGCGGCATCCGATGATATTACCGGAAATAGTGTATTGGGAGGAGACTGGATCCTCGAAATAAATAAAGGCAATGTTGAAAACACTGCAATTTTTACCCAGTCTGCCATGAACGATTACAAATGGATACTGGCTACTAATACCTGGCAGGGCGGTGTTTCTTCCAACTGGACAGATGCAGGCAACTGGAGTCTGGGTTACGTACCTATTTATTCCAATGACGTTTATATTGGTAAAGGTGCTACTGGTTCGTCTATTAATTTTAATTTCACAGGCACACAAACTATCGACAGTTTGAGAATTGCTAATTCTGACAAACTGAATCTTCAATCGGGTAATTTGACTATAGGTATTTTTAATGGCACAGCAGGCCAGCCACTCGATGGTTTAATTCCAGGTAGTACAGATACTGTAAAGGTAGAAACAGGCTCATATATTTATCAGACTGGTGGCGTGCTCACGGTTGGAAGTTCAGCTACAGGGTTTCCAGGCCGTACGACGGCTGTGGATGCCGGGGCGAACCTTTATTTATACGGGGGGACTACATATTTTCAAGGGGTTACTAATGTCAATGGCAGGTATTATGTAAATGGGACAAACACAACCTATCAAAATGGTAGCTTGGCGATAAATACTGGTGCATCACTTACTGTCAGTAGTGCCAGCAGCAACACAGCCACCCTGACCGGCGATGGATACATCTATGTATATAGTGGAGGTGCGCTGAACTGGAGTGGTGGCACCATCGGTACAACTACAGATGGACGCTATATTTGGAGTAAATCAGGATCGACGGTATCGATTAGTGGTTCATTGGATAAGACCCTGGATACCCGTGACTGGTATACCGACTCAAAAACAACATGGTCAGGCAGTGGAAACCTTGGTTTACAGAATGGCGCCTTTATAAAAAACGGGCTTACCACATCTCGTAGCGGGGCGTTTGATATCACGGCCACCGGCAGCCTGTATTCCCTGGGTGGTACAAATTCATCCAGCACAATTTTCGTTAATGGGAATATCTCGACGCTGAATACCAATGTTGCCTCTGGCAGTGCAGCTTCAATATCTGTTCCATTTGTAAACGATGGAACGCTTAACGTTAATTCCGGAGAGCTCAGCCTGGGTAATAATAATCTTTATCCTGGAACGGCCAATATTGCCAATGGGGCAACATTAAGGCTTGTTAATGGTGCCACTCACGATTTTACCGGGGGTACGATATCTTTAAGTGGAAATATTATTTTTCAACAGGGAGGCGCTGCTACTGTAGATAACTTTACAGACACCGGAACGGGTCGAACAGTCGTTGATACCAATCAGGGAAAAACGGTCGGCTCAGTAAGTTTCCTTAGAACAGAAAACTTCACGAATCTGGATGTACTGAGTGGGACATTGTTTACTCAAGGTTATATAAATATTTCCACAGCCTTTACATGGTCAGGTGGTACGATTAGCGGGGTTAATGGGTATTATATTTATACTCAAAGCGGTTCGAATAACAACATAAGTGGCTCTGGTAACAAATTACTTAGTGATCTTAACTGGTATAACTATGGCACCACAACCTGGTCTGGTAGTGGTGATATACAACTGCAAAACGGTGTGACTATCTATAATGGCAGCTCTGGTAGTATTGCCGGTATATTAGATATGCAGACTACCGGAAGTATTACTGGAATTGATACAGCTGCCTATTCATTTCAGAATAGAACGCCTTCATCACTAACCGGTAATGGTTCAATTGGTATTAACGTCACCAACAATGGTCTGTTGTCACCTGGAGCGTCACCAGGTTCGGGTACGATTAATATTAATTCTAACTACAGTAGTACGGGTGTGATTGATATTGAAATCGGAGGCACTGTTGCAGGACAGTACGATGTGGTTAATATAACAGGTACTGCGACAATCAATGGAACTATTAACGTTAGCCTGATAAATGATTATTTTGTTAATTACGAGCCATTGGTTGGTGACGTCTTCACAATAATGACATATGCCGCAATATCGGGGGCCCCGGTATTTAATGGCCTGCAGGTTTCCCCACATATATATTTACAGGCAAACTTTTCCGGCTCTGTCAGTACACCGGGGGCGTTAACACTAACTGCTCTACAAACCAATAAACCCCCAACAGCAACCAATGTTTTAAGATCATTTACAGAAGACAGTAATAATAACTCGCTTTCTATAACAGCACCGACAGACCCGGATAATGACCCACTAACAATAACGGTTACTTCTTTGCCAAATCCATCTTTGGGAACTGTTACAACCAGCTCTGGTGTGCCCATTACGATTGGCCAAACATTTAGTGTAACTACATTAACCAGTCTTTTGTTTGATACTACACCTGATGCAAATGGAACAGGTGGTTTTTCATATACCGTAGCAGATGCTTTTGGTGGTTCGGTTACAGGCAGCGTATCTGTTACCGTTACTGCCGTGGCAGATACAACTGTAGCTGTGGATGACCCAATTGGGAGCGGTGGTTTTGAAAATGTTGCGGGTGCAACAGGAATATTAACTCAATGGCAACAGGCAGGTAGTGTATCACTTGTCGACAGTACATTTGGGGCAGGGCCTACTCAAGGTACAGCTCAGGCATTATTAAGCACAGCGAACGGCATTGGCCTGCCATCTCTGGAATCCTTTTTTGGTCTGAATCAGGGCGATCTCTCCATTATGCATGATCGTTTTGATGACACATTACTGAATAATTCACAAACAGGTCAGGCAACTGAAGGCGTGGGCATCAAGCAGACAATCACAGTGGCCGCTGGCGATACAATTTCCTTCGACTGGAATTTTCTTACAAATGAGGGGGCGGGTAGTTCATACCGTGATTATGCCTTCGTGGTGCTGGGAGATTTAACCGATGGTGGCCGGGTTCTGGCAGATACGACTTCTGTTCTTGTAACATCGGCAACCAGTTTTTCTAATGAGACAGGTTATCAAACCCTGGCTAATCAGTTTACTCATACCTTTACAAAGGCAGGTACTTATATTCTGGGCATTGGTGTGGTTAACCTTCGTGATGGCACAGCTGACAGTGGGTTGTTAATCGACAATCTTCAGCGAACATCGGCAGCATACACTACAGATGACAATACTGTTCTCAACGTCAATGCGGCCAATGGTGTGCTGGTAAATGATTTTGATGGCGATGGCGGTTTAATTACGGTTACTGCCTCAAGTTCAATCAGTACACTTGGTGCCACTGTAAATGTCAATGCAGATGGCAGTTTTAGCTACGACCCCACGACGTCATCAACTTTGAATGCACTCGCCCCCGGTGCCAGCTTAACTGATACCTTTACCTATACGACAAATGGTATTGATAGCGCAACCGTGTCAATTGTGGTTAATGGCGCGAATGATGCACCAGTCGTCTATGCCGGTTTATATAGCAATTATATAAATGAAGGTGATTCGACCTTTTTATATGTATCCTCTTTCAACGATTCGGATGGCAGTGGTCCATATACGGCATCAGTCGATTGGGGAGATGGAACGACAGATATTATATCTACCACAGGGGGGCTAGACGGAAGTCATCAGTACGTTAATGATGGAGTTTACACGGTTACTGTCTCTGTAACTGATAGTGCAGGTGCGACGGGCATTTCGCAGGATACAGTTTATGTTAGTAATCTGGCGCCAACATCTACAAACAACACAGTAAATACCCTGGAAGACACACCATATGTATTTAACGCATCCGATTTTAACTTCGCCGATATAGGGGCCAATGATACATTACAGCAAGTTCGTATCGATTCCATTCCACAGGCAGGTTCCTTGCGTTTATCCGGAACGCTGGTTTCTACCGGGCAAATTGTCAGTGTTGCAAATATAAATGCAGGTAACCTGAGATTTTACTCTGTATCGAATGCAAATGGTCCCGGCTATGCAAAGTTCAGTTTTAGTGTGAGTGACGGGCTTGCTTTTTCAGCTTTACCAAGTGTCATGTATATTAATGTCACGCCGGTGAATGATCTCCCAACCGGTAATGTTGTTGTAACAGGCACCGTTACCGAAGACCAGACGTTAACCGCCAATACCGCCTCCATTGCCGATGCAGAGGGTCTGGGTGCATTCAGTTACCAGTGGTTGCGTAACGGAGTTGCCATCACCGGTGCAATAACGGCCACTTATACATTAGGTGACACCGATGTCGGTGCGTTGATGAGTGTCCGGGTCAGCTACACCGATGGCTTTGGTACCGCCGAGTCGCTGACCAGTGTGCAGACCGCAGCGGTTGCAAATATCAACGATGTCCCGACCGGCAATGTCGTCATCACCGGTATCGTTACCGAAGACCAGACCCTGGTCGCCAATACTGCCTCCATTTCCGATGCCGATGGCCTGGGTACATTCAGTTACCAGTGGCTGCGTAACGGAGTTGCCATCACCGGTGCAACAACGGCTACTTATACATTGGGTGATGCCGATGTCGGTGCATTAATGAGTGTTCAGGTTAGTTACACCGATGGACAGGGCACACCTGAGTCACTGACCAGCGTACAGACCGCCCCGGTTGTTAACATCAATGATATCCCGGTGGGCCTGCCCATCATACTTGGCACCCCCAGCAACGGTAATGTACTCAATGCCAATACCGGTGGCATCAGTGATGCCGATGGCCTGGGAACCTTCAGTTACCAGTGGTTGCGCAATGGTGTAGCCATAGCAGGTGCGACAGCCAGTGCCTATACCCTGGTCAATGCCGATGTCGGCAACCAGATGAGTGTCCGGATCAACTACACCGATGGCCAGGGAACGGCTGAGTCATTGACCAGTACACAGACCGCCCCGGTGACCAATGTCAACAAGACGCCAACGGGTAATGCAGTCATCACCGGTGTTGTCACCGAAGACCAGACCCTGACAGCCGACACCGCAACGATTGCCGATCAAGATGGTCTGGGAGCATTCAGTTATCAATGGTTACGCAACGGTGTAGCCATATCAGGGGCAACCGGCACGACCTACACATTAGGTGATGCCGACGTCGGCGCCCTGATGAGTGTCCAGGTCAGTTACACCGATGGTTTTGGTACCGCCGAGTCATTGACCAGTGTACAGACCGCAGCGGTTGTGAATGTTAATGATGCCCCGACCGGTAATGTGGTCATCACCGGCATCGTCACCGAAGACCAGACCCTGACCGCAAACACCACAACGATTGCCGATGCCGATGGTCTGGGAGCATTCAGTTATCAATGGCTGCGAAACAATGTAGCCATCAGCGGTGCAACAGGAATAACATATACATTAGGCGATGCCGATGTCGGCGCCCTGATGAGTGTTCAGGTGAGTTATACCGATGGTCAGGGAACAGCCGAGTTATTGACCAGTACACAGACCGCAGCGGTTGTGAATATTAATGATGCCCCAACCGGTAATGTTATCATCACCGGTGCTGTCACCGAAGACCAGACCCTGACTGCTAACACAGCGTCTATCGCCGATGCCGATGGTCTGGGAGCATTCAGTTATCAATGGTTGCGTAACAATGTAGCCATCAGCGGTGCAACAGGAATAACGCATACATTGGGTGACGCCGATGTCGGTGCACTGATGAGTGTCCAGGTCAGTTATACCGATGGTCAGGGAACAGCCGAGTCCCTGACCAGTACACAGACCGCAGCGGTGGTTAACATCAATGATGCCCCAACCGGTAATGTTATCATCACCGGTGTTGTCACCGAAGACCAGACCCTGACTGCTAACACAGCGTCTATCGCCGACGCCGATGGATTAGGAGTATTCAGTTATCAATGGTTGCGTAACAATATAGCCATCAGCGGTGCAACGGGAATAACGTACACATTAGGTGATGCCGATGTCGGTGCCCTGATGAGTGTCCAGATCAGTTACACCGATGGTTTTGGTACCGCCGAGTCCCTGACCAGTGTACAGACCGCAACGGTTGTGAATGTTAATGATGCCCCGACCGGTAATGTGGTCATCACTGGCATCGTCACCGAAGATCAGACCCTGACGACTGACACCACAACGATTGCCGATGCCGATGGTCTGGGAGCATTCAGTTATCAATGGTTGCGAAACAATGTAGCCATCAGCGGTGCAACAGGAACAACGTATACATTGGGCGATGCCGATGTCGGCGCCTTGATGAGTGTCCAGGTCAGTTATACCGATGGTCAGGGAACAGCCGAGTCGTTGACCAGTGTACAGACCGCAGCGGTTGTGAATGTTAATGATGCCCCAACCGGTAATGTGGTCATCACCGGTGTTGTCACCGAAGACCAGACCCTGACTGCTAACACAGCATCTATCGCCGATGCCGACGGCCTGGGAGCATTCAGTTATCAATGGCTGCGAAACAATGTAGCCATCAGCGGTGCAACCGGAGCGACTTATACATTGGGTGATGCCGATGTCGGCGCCCTGATGAGTGTCCAGGTCAGTTATACCGATGGCCAGGGAACAGCCGAGTCATTGACCAGTACACAGACCGCAGCGGTTGT
>VAPH01077863.1_pt1 | contig 12414 bp, 12 predicted proteins | sample 3393861 | NCBI WGS metagenome assembly VAPH01 (sample SAMN08290439, study PRJNA428436) | hydrothermal vent metagenome | isolation source: Deep-sea hydrothermal vent chimney | place: Atlantic Ocean: South-mid Altantic Ridge | reverse complement strand
GCCTACGACCCCTTCGGTAAGCCTACCAACAGTACAGGCTCGACCGTCAACCCGTTCACCTACATTGGTCGCCATGGTGTGCTGGATGAAGGCGGTGATCTCTTCTACATCCGCGCGCGCTACTACGACAGCGAACAGCAGCGGTTTGTCAGCAAGGATGCGAAGGTGGGTAATGATCGGGATGGGCAGAGTTTGAATCGGTATATCTATACACAAAATAACCCAGTTATCTTGATTGATATATCCGGGTTTTCACCGAAGGAAGGGCAATATAAGTTCAGTGCAAACGGTACCAGTGATGGTAATAACCAATATTTAGTCGATACGACAATAGCAGGAAGTACTCCATCGGTTTCTCAAGGTGGGTGTTCTATGTTGAACCTCTGGAATTATGATGGATGTAATAAATATGAAATAGAACGCAAAAGAATTTGGATCGATGCGGGTATAGAAATTGCGACAGCTTTCGAAAAAGCGGGGAATAGTGCTACTGCATTTTTAACAGGAAATTGGGGAGGCCTTGCAAAGGGATTGGGCGAACAAACATTACAGACATTCAGGGTATTTGGGTTAGATAAAAATTTACCATCTAATTTTCTTGATTTGCCTGGGTATTATTCTGGTTCAGAGAAGGTACAAATGGCAGCAGACTTTGTAGGACTTGTATCTTCTTTGAAGGGGATTGCTACAAGCGCAAATGTTCTCAGTGATATTGATAAATATGACAGCTTCAGAAATCTGAATATGCTAGTTCCAACCATTGATGCAATAAATAATTCAGCGGATTTTCTTGGGGGTTTACTAAGCCCCAGATAAATAGAGAGAAATTGGGTGGCCTGCCCGGATGAAGCGCTGCGAAATCCGGGAAATAAAGATAAAGGTAATTACAGTTTGATGGTTTACTGAATGAGTATAACGACAGGAAAAACACTTGGCGCAAGCAACAAAAAATTTGAATAAACGCACAAAAGGCGGCTGGATAACAGCCAGCCTTCTGCTCGCGTTCACTTTGTGCTCACAGGCCTTCGCTGTACCGGTATCCTACACTTACGATGCCCTCAACCGCATAACGCAGGCGAACTACAACAATGGCCAGCAGGTTATCACTTACACGTATGATGCCGCTGGCAATATCCTTTCAAAAACCACTACCGTTACAGATCCGTTGTCTCCAGTATTGGCCATCACCAGCCCCACCAATGGTGCGGTGGTAAACAATTCTAATGTAACTATCAGCGGCACCGCCACCGATGGGGGGCAGGGTGACAGCGGTATCACCTCGGTTACGGTCAATGGTGTCGCTACGAGTGGGGGAACAGCCACCGGCAGTAATACCGCCAATTGGTCGGCAGCGATCACGCTTGTGTCCGGGGCCAATCTTATTACCGTAATCGCCATCGATGGCAGCGCCAATTCCAACCAGACGACGCAGACGATCACCGTCACCTATACACAGCCGTTAGTTGATACAGATAACGATGGACTGGCAGACAGTTGGGAAACAACGTACTTTGGAAATTTGACCACAACAGATGGCACGACGGATCTGGATGGTGATGGCCTCACCGAGTTGGGCGAGTATCAGAACGGCACCAATCCGAACAATATGGATACCGATGGTGACGGTGATATCGACGGTGATGAGGTTCGCTATGGATCAGATCCTAACAATATTCTGGATACATTGAACAGTCATCGTCCGATTACACCGGTCGTTACACCGGTTGCCGGTAATGTGGCATTGCGCGATCAGATTTTTGATGTGCAAACGGCCTTCACCGATCCTGATCAGCCTGGTGATTACCTGGATGCTGCCCGATGGATGATCAGCACGGATTCCAATTTCGCCACCGGCATGCTGTTAGACAGGACACTGCAAAAACTGACGAATACCAACGAAACTATTTACCGGCAGCTCCTAGCATGTAACGGCGTTCTCACCACGGCGGGCAGTTTCTGGATCCGTACCCGTCACCTTGATAGCGTGGGGCTGTGGTCGACGTGGTCTACTCCGGTCGCTATTACTACGGCTGTAACCGATCCCAATGATCTGGATGGAGATGGCGTCGATGATAGTTATCAGGTCTCCGGCTTTGTGGACACAAACAGTAATAGTATTGATGACAGTACCGAAGGTATCCGTGCACTCTATGATGCACAATCAGGCAATACGATTGGTATTCGTTCAGGCAGTGGAACGCTGGGAAGCATCACCGCCATACCGAACAGTAATATTCCGGCGGGTTTAATGCCAACTGGCAAGATGGACTATGGTTTGCTCGCTTTCCGTATCGGCGGGCTAGTTGTGAATGTGAATAACCCGGCCTCAGTTAATATAACCTTCTACTTCCCCAATGCGCTGCCAGTGGGAACGAAGTGGTACCGATATGATCCTGTCAACGGCACCATGACTGACTTTACGGGCAATGTAGTATTCAACGGCAAACAGGCCGTGGTAACCCTGGTCGATGGTGGTGCGGGTGATCTGGACGGCATTGTCAATGGGGTCATCATTGATCCAGGCGGCCCTGTACTTCCGGCGAGTGGGGGTGGTGGAGGTGGATCCAGCAGTGGTGGTGGTTGTACGCTGGGCAATAATTCAAAATTTGATCCCTTGTTTCCACTGCTGGTTGTTTTGTCGTTTGTTTATTTGATGCGGAGGAGAAGGCGGTTTTAAATAAGCGTAGACGAAATCTACTATACATTTTTACACAGAGCGATTATTGTCTTAACGGTTATACAAGAAAGGTCAAGAATCTTGTTTTCTAAAAAGATTCAATAGCCTTCCGAGATCTGCTGATAGGGCGAAACTATTGTCCCAGGGAGTTATAGCTTAATCCCCCACCAAGTAATGGAGTACAGAAAGCAAATACAGTGAATTACAGGCCTCGATTATTTGTTGTCGCACCTTAAAGAGGTCTAAATTTATCGAAATCATGAAAAACAGTTAAGATGATGAAAATGGTTGCCATTCGCGTTAACAGGACATGTCATCCACTAGCGGCACTAATAGCCAAGAGGATGGTTGCCATATTTTTGTTGCTGATATTGTCAGATGCCTACGGTGCGGTAACGGTAACACAGACCGGTGTGGCCTCACCTCAATCTAAAGCCGAGACCAATAATGTAGAGAAGTTGAGAGCAAGGGCCATACGAAACGCTATGGATCTGGCAGTTCTTCAGGTCACCGGCGCATTGGTTAGCGGTGAGCGAACCGACACCTTGCGTTCTCGGGAAAGAATTGCGGTCATTGGTGAAAATGTCAGAGAAGAGACAAAACAAGAAAGCCGTTACCGCGGTTCTTCCACTTCTAGGTCGATGGGGCATGTACGCCTACTGGAGATCGTAAAGGAGTGGCGCGAAGGCACACAGTATTACGTGAAAGTTAAAGTCGAGGTAGGCGAACAGAAAGAAGTGGCAAAGTCCACAAACGCGGGATTCTATTGGAATCGGATGGGAAAGCCGCCAATAGGGCTCTCATTCTCTGAGAAAAGAAACGAGCGAGATACGACCCAAACCGAGAGCTACACTCTGCGTTACCTGCGTGACAATCTTTCCCGCAACGGCGTCATCGTAACGTCAGTCGATGAACAAGCAATTAGCTACCTCATCCACATTATCCAGGAATTTAACACTGAACAATTAGTAGATCTTGGCACGTACACGACGCATTGCCGGCTAACCTTCCGTATCGTTGATCAGAAAAGACGAGAGACAATAGCCGAGCACCGATCGAAACATGGTCCAGACGCAGGGTTTACGGTAAGGCAAGCGGAAGATAATTGCATAAAATCCATAGCACCATCCGTGTCGAAACAGCTGATAAGAACCATAGCCAGGGTCATGAATGAGCAATGGAATAACGGAGAAGAGTTTCTGGTGACATTCACTGGAATGCCGGGACAATTCATGCCGCAGGCTGTTAACACTGTACAGAGCATCTTCCGAGTAAAAGGCAGTATTGTAGAGTCCTATCGGGATAACGTTCTGCAACTTAAGGTGCAGTATAAAGGACAGGGTGTCGAGTTTACCGAAGCAGTAATCGCGTCATTCGATGATTTAGACCAGGGTCTGGTGTCAGAGACCATACAGGGCAGGCATATCCGCTTTCGTTGGATACCACGTCCAGATCAAGACATGAGGAATTGATATGAAAAACGTACACAAAATTGCACTCGCAGTAGTTTTCTCTATAGGCATTGTCAACATCGCTGCTGCTGGAGACAAGCCTGAAGAGGTGCTGAAAGCCGTAGCAAATGCAAAGAATGATACTGATGCACGGTTATCTCTGGATCAACGGTGGCGGTTATTTCTCGATGCACGCAACTGGGGTGAGGGTGTTTATGAGGGAGGTGTTATCACTTTTCCAGAGCGTAGCCTGATTGTAAGCTCAGCATCTGAATTTACCAGGGTCAGTATCGGGCAGCCCGGGTGGATCGAATCTCGTATAGTCGCATTTGAACGCGCGGAACTGGAGGCGAAAGTCAAGATCATTCGATTTCTGGCAGAGGCCTCGGAATCTAAGCGTTCCCTCGACCTCATGGAAAAGGCAACGTGGTCGGATGGAACCGTGGCAGAAGTCAAACAGCTGAGCGATATCGCTGAGACGCTCGATAGGCTTAAAAAGAAGACGCTGGCATTGAGTGATGCGGCGTTAGACAGTGTGTTAAGGAAGTTGGACTCAGACTATGATCCTTCTGAATATGAAAAACAGACTCAAGAGGAGCGTAAAACCATAGTAGAAGATATATTTCAGCGCAAAATTAGAAACTTGGCCTTTAGAACTTCAATCGGTGTCACACCGGTCTATACTTCAGAAGGCAAGGTAAAAGGCGAGTATCAGGTGTTGATCGGAGTAGTCTGGTCACCAAAGCTGAACAGATTGGCAATGAGTCTGTTCAATGATGAGTACAACATACCTCCGGTCAGTCCTGGCAAGAAAATCAGCACGCATGTGCCTAAAAAGGACAGCGCTCTGTTGGGAACATTAGGTACGCGCATCGTAATTGACGAAAAAGGGGACTATGCCGTGCTGGCATACGCCCAGGCACAGCCACGCCGTTCCTCACCCAGTCGGGAACAAAGTGCCTTGCATCTTGCCAAGCAGATTGCCGCCGAAAGGGCTCGGGCCCAGATCGTTAACTACATACGCGAGGGCCTGACCATGCGCAGTGAGGAGAATAGTCGGGAATTGTCGCGGGAGTTCTCCGATCTTACAGTGGGAACTGAAACCTTGCGAAAATACCGTCATCGCATCAAGGGCCGCAAGACCAAGGTCAAACTCAGTGGTCTACGCGTAGTACGCGAGTGGAACATGTTACATCCGGAGACGGGGCAAAAAGTTGCTGGTGCTATTGTCGCCTGGTCGCCATCGTCCGCGAGGATGAGCGAGAAGATGGATATGACAATGAAAACGCGACCTAAAGCGGCTAAAGCAAGCATAAAGAAAATAAGAAAGCCCGGAAATTCTGGTGCGGTGATTGAATCGATGCCGGTGGATACCTCGGCCTATTGATAGATTATTTAAACGAATACTCCGCTTTACAAAGTAGTGTACGTATCGCTATAAACGCATGTACCGGGAGGACAGTATGAGTACGAAGGCAATATCGTTGTTCTTTATACCCGTTTTTCTTTGGTCTGTCGCAGTTGCCCAAGAGACAACGCTACCGACTCTCGAAGAGGGGATCCGGCAACTGGCAATTGACATCGCAAACCAGATGAAAAAACGTGATATCAAGAAGATAGCAATAGACGACTTTACTGATCTGAATGGCTATAAATCGGCGCTGGGTGACTTTATTTCCGAGGAGTTGGTAACCAACTTCTATACGCAAAGCCTGGGTAGTTTTGATGTGGTAGAACGCCGCGAACTGGCGCGGGTTCTGAAAGAACAGAAACTCGGCAGTACCGGACTTTTGAATAAAAAGACGATTGCCAAGATTGGAGAGATTCTTGGCATTGATGCAATCGTCACAGGCTCGATTTCATATCTTAGAAACAATATCAAGATTAATGCAAGGATGATTGGAGTGGAGAGCGCCAAGGTGTTTGCTGCCGCTGCCCGTAAAATACCTAAGGACGAAACTGTTGAAGAGTTGATGCGGCAGAGTGCCCGTCCAAGTTCTTCTGCAGGGCAACCGGTGGCGTCATCTTCAGGGATACAGGTGCAGCGTCATGATGTTTATTTTCAAAATAGTGCTTTAAATGTAATGCCAAAATCAGTGCGTATATCTGATGACAAAAAAACAATATCATTGGCCTTGCAGTTTCGAAATGTACTGAATGAGAATATATATATAGGCGCGGAACAGGGCGTGAATGGAATTCATGTTTCTATGATGAGCAATAATGGCGAGGTATTAACTTTGTCTGGTCGCAATGGCCTATTTGGCTTGTCAAGTGTTTGGCCTGGTATGAATCGCGAGAAGGAGATATCCAAGTACACTGCAATTGGGGCCAAGACACAAACACTTGTTATATTTAGGTTCGAATTTAAAGGCCGTTCTTATCCCTATAGATTGAAAGAAATAAAAGGTAAGAACTTTTCGTTTAGCGGCAAATTTTTGAGGTACACGAATAAGGGATTATCGAGGATGAGTATTGGCATCCCAAATATGTCAGTGAATTGAGGTAGCGCCGTAGTATGCAATTTAGCCAAGAAAATATTGTACTTGTGTTGGTATGGCTGTAGAGAGGGAGTGGTATGGGAGGGACTGGCGCTCCCTGCGAAGTAACCTTCTTAAATTGTGCTTGCAGCATTCAGAAGAGCTGCTGGCTGGAATTCGGGCGAATCCAGAATACCTTCTGGAAATGGTTGATGCATTTGTAGAGAACATATTAGTGGACATATCACAAAGAATCCCTCTGGATCAACTGGGGCTTTGGGAAAAGGCGCCAGCGCTTTTTGTAAACCGGGCACGTCTCGTTGAGTGGTTGGAGAGTGACAAACGGGCGATACGCGGGGAGAAGATACACAAAGGGCAGCCGATAAATCCGCGCCAGGCGCTGGGGCGAAAGCTCTGGCAGTATTTTGAGCTAGCCAGGCGTGAGCAGCTTGCCGACGACCTGGGCATCAGCGCGGGGAAAATAAAGACTTGGGAGCGGCTGGACCGGATCAGTCGCGAGGTCGCGAGGCAGTACCCGGTGGGTCAACGATGTACGGATGAGCACTTCCGGGAACTGGCCGGGGTTGTGAAAGCGCAACACCCAAATGACAAGAATCTGCCGCGTAAAGTGACTACGGTCAAGGCCTATTTCTACCGTTTTTGCGATGAGTGTCACGAGAATATCGGTGATTTAAATGACGGAATAGAAATGACCGCTTTAGAAGAGGCGAAAGACCTACTTCAGGGCGTCGGAATGGAAATGCTCAACGAGTGTTTGCTCAAGATGTCCAACGAGGATTTAGAGCTCGTTGACGTCGGTTTCAATCTCGGGATAGGGCAGGTGCAATACAGGACGATTCAGGATTACCTTCATGCCAAATCCATCGATCCCACTGAGTACAAGGATCGGCTTGAAATAATTCTGGGGCGGCTCCGGAGCTGTCTTGAATCTTCTCTCGGCGAAGACCTCGAGGTTACCAGGTTATGAATACTGAATCGATGGCAAGACTACTGGCGGAGGTTCTTGACGGGCAGGTCGAGAGCGGCGCTTTTGGTGCGATCAGCGAAACTCGGCTACGGGAAGCAATGACAAACGGCCCCGATTTCACACGACAAGAAAGATCGCTTCTATTGCTCTCACCACTAGTGCGAACCGATTACCGGCGGATAAGGAATGAGACCCTTAAAGATACACGTGGTCGGATTAAACGGCACAACGTGGAGGTGAATCTGCTGCCGCTGGCAGCAACCACCGAGGAAGAAACAGTGGTGCTGAAGAGTAGCGGTTTCACGGTGACCCTGTATCGCCAGGAGGAGCTTGGCTTCCCCTGGGTCATTCTAGTGCAGCTCGATTCCACCTACCGTCAGGCAATTAATCCAATGACCACATTGCGGCTTGCCGATGCTGGTGGTTTAGAATGGCTGCGTGGCCGGCCTGACCCCAATGGTGAACTGACCGGGGCGTGGTACGATTCGGAAGTTGACCTGTTGGAACGGGTCCGGCGGTATTCCCTTATGCTGGAACCCGCGTAATGAAGTGTCATCTATCTCTGTCGATGATCAAGAATGCCAAAGACGTACGATTGAGATGAATCCGTTAACCAAACAAACAGACCAAACAACCTCTAGCGGGGCAGAGATTAACCTTTCCCAATCCCGCGCATCCAAGCAGCGAAATTCGGTAGTGGTGTCATTTCCTTGTGTCCATGGTGCCGCTGCAGGACAGTTGATTAAGATCACCTGCTTCGGTTCCAACGAACTGAAGGGACCGATCAAGGTGGTTGCTGGAGTCGATGACGAGGCAGCAAGACGAATCATAGGTGCCACCCGTCATGAAGAAACAGATGAACGTGCGGCAAATGGTGTGATAGCCCTCTTTAGTAACCCACTGTTCGGGGGGGCAAGCTTTGGCCTCGCACTTGCTATAGCCGACAAGATGACCCGGTTTGGGGCATATCAGGAGCAGCGACAGATAGTCGCCACCGGACGGATACCTGCCGATGGATGCGGCTCAGTAGAAACGATTGGAGAGTTCGAAGCGAAGCTTGAACTTATTGAACAAAATGTCACCGATACATACTTGTTTGTATTTCCCGGGCAAAATCTAAAGGGTCTTTCCAAAAGCATTCAGCATAGACTAGATGCATTGGAAGCAAAAGGAATTCAGTGGCACGCAATTAATCATATCCAAGAGCTTGAAGGGGTTCTTTGGGTGTCACGTCGAGAGCAAGCAACCGAGCACAACAAATCAAATGAATCGAAGCCTAGATCTCATACCAAGGGAGAAAGCGGGAACACGGGATTATTTGTTCAAAAAAACATGATTGTAGGCATCTTACTGGGTTTGTCGATACTGATAGCCATACTATTTTTTACTCAAAAAACATTGCTTAACAACAACGTTGCATCAACTGATGACAATAAGGGCACACCACAAGTGAGTACGCAGGTAGACTCGGTAGAAATCGGAAAATCGGGACGGTCTGGTACAAAACAGACCATAGAAGGTGATGGCGTTATTGAATCAGAAAGACTTGATACGTCTGCTTATTAAAAGGGCAAAATCAAATGAGCGACAAGTAGAATGTCAAACTGTTGAGCTAAGCCGCAAGATCAATGCCATACAATGGAAAAGAAAGGGAGTACTGAGAGTGGTTACACTGTAACCGCTTTTTTTATACCGTCTTTACAAACATTCAATACTGATGCACTTCTCAGAAGGTTGAAAGGGAATACGATGAGTAGAATCGATAATCAGGGGAAAGATAGTGTTGAGAAGGCGGTTCATGACATTCTGCGTAAGACATGCCGTCAGTGTTCGAGCGAGGAAAGGACCTGGACGGAAAACTCCCACTAAGTATGGGTATGAACACCCGAGCGTGATGCCTTGTTAACTCGAATTTCGTTACATTTCTATAATGTTATTGATATAGGAGCTTGATTATGAACACGATACGATTACCTATTATATTGGCTATTTTTAGTATATTGATTTCACTTGCCAGCAATACAGCCTATGCTGACAGGCGGCAGTGGAATAATCCTGAAAGCGAGCAAAGGTACAAAAAAGCATTACGCCAACAATCTGCCGCATATCGTAATGAAACAAGAGCATGGAATAACTACGTGAGAGAAATTGAACGAGCGCAGCAAGATGTACGGGCCGTAAGGAATGGTGCGGCTAACGGAGCACTAAAAGGTGGGGTACCAGGAGCAGCCTGGGGAGGTACTAAGAGTGCGGTGAAAAGAATTTTTTATCGGGCACGAGATGCATATAAGTCTCGTAGATACAGATAAGTAGATCAAACTTTGCACTAGTCGGATCGGTAATTTGTTCTGGTTTGCTCTGATGTTTACTGGTCTGGTTAGTGCAAAGCCTTACGTGCAAGGATAGTTAACATGCTAATCAGCGATCATGAATACCAATTATTATAAGGATAACGTCTTCCTTGGGGCACTTATCACGGCCCCCCTGTTTTGGTTGGCACTTGTTTTATTATCAAGGCCCGATATTAATATCGCTTGGCCCATAAACTGGCCGGCGAGATTTCTGCTGTTAGCGCTGATCTATCCAGTTCTTGAGGAAATTGTTTTTCGTGGCTGGTTACAAGGTGTGCTGCATGCAAGGCGATTCGGACGAAAAGCATACAAGGGGATAAGTGTTGCCAATGCCATAACCAGCCTTGTATTTGTCAGCGCACATTTTCTCTACCACAGTATCGGGTGGTCGATTGCCGTGGCGATCCCTTCTGTGGTTTTTGGTTATTTACGGGACCGATATGGAACCATCACGCCAGGTGTTATTCTGCATGTGTACTTTAATACAGGGTATTTCTGGATATTCAATAGTTCGTCCTGAGGAGTCCATGATTTGGTTTATCTTGGCGTGGTGCAAAGCAGGTCTTATGCTTGAGTTGTAAATCCGTAAGTTCCGTGGCTCAGGTCACACCATAAGGTTCCACACAAAGTAGAATCCACATTTCACTGCCACCAGTAGGCAAAAAACCCCGCGCCTTCTTGAATTGATTCTCCATGGCTAGTCCTTTCCCGATGCCCCACCATGCGTCTCATGCGCAATACGGGGAAGACAACCATGAGAATTACCCAGGTACTGATTTTAGCACTGCTTGCTACTGTATTGCCTGTTCAGTTTGCTGTTGCCGATGCGGATGGTGAACGGGCAGCACTGGCGCGTATCACACATGAAATCCAGGCGATTGAGTCACTGATCACGGAGGCCGCGTCGCAAGCCAACCCGGATGCCCGCATTCGGTTTCAGTATGACTGGCTACGCCAGGATCTTGATCGCATCCGCCTAGGAATCCAGGCGCACATCGATACACCACGTTCAGAACCTCGGACCTTCCCGCCACTGCGTGGCGATTACCGTCGGTGATGTCAGGTCATGACCGCAGCACAGAACACGGCATTTCAAGCAGGCTCCGGTTTTACGCCAGCGACTCTGCTGACGGGGATCGCATCTGTCGTGTTGGTGCTCGCCTTCATTTGGGTTATCTGGGTATCACTGGGTACTTTCCGCGCCTGGCAGAACGGGCAGGTCGCTTTGTTCGATGTGGTCTGGGCCACGCTGCGTGCCAGCATTGTACTCATGGTGTTGGGTTTTTATCTGCGGTAAGGGCTCTTGGTCGGTTCCGCATCATTTCGGGGATGTCCCCGGTATTAACAACAGGGGGCAACCCCGTTACCTCGGAGAAAAAAGCAATGATGAACAAAATAGCAAAACGGGGCGCAACTGCAGTCGGGTTGCTGGCGATGTCGACAGTTCAATCGGTATGGGCGGCCTTGCCGACACCGGTCGCACCCAGTACCGCGCCGGCGGCCGGTGACTGGATCGGACTTATTCAGGGTTACATCAAGGATGGTGGATTGGTTCTGGGATTGGCGATTGCCGTGATCGGATTCCTGTGGATCGCCTATCTCGGGTTCGCCAAATTCAACGAAGCACGTCAGGGCAAGGCCGAGTGGGCCGAAGTCGGTGTGTTGGGCATCGTTGGTGCGATCGTACTGATCTTTGCCAGTTTCCTGCTCACCGAAGCGGCAGGCGTTATTTAATCGATGTCTGATCGCGATGACATTCTGGCCGACCGGCTCAATGTGGAACCGACGATTTTCAAGGGCTGTTCGTCATCGGAGCTGGGCATCATTGTTGGTGTGGCCGCGCTTGTCTGGTTACCCGTTAGCCTCCTCCTGGCGGGTTTGATGGGCGCGGTTACCATGGGTTTCGGTCTGGCTGGTGTTGGTGTGGTGGGTACTGTAATTGTGATGGCGGGTCTGTTTCAGCGCCTGAAGCGAGGCCGTCCGGACGGGTACTACCAGCAACACGCAAGCATCTGGTTGGCAGACCATGGCTTGCGCCGTTCGCCGTTTATCCGGCGCAGCGGCGCCTGGGACATTGGGAGGACACGGTATGCGACGTTACCGCAACGAGATTGATAACGTCAGCGCCCACTTGCGCTCACTGTGGGTGGTCATCAGCCTCCAGTTTGTCGTCATTGTTGCGCTCTGGTTCGGCTGGAGCCAGGCACCAAAACAACTGACCGTGCATGTGCCACCGGATCTTCGCTCTGGCGCCACCCTGTCGGTCAATGAGGTACCGCCAGCGAATGTCTATGCCTTTGCCTTCTATATCTTCCAACAGCTCAACCGCTGGCCGGAAAACGGGGCCAAACCGTCACCCAGTGGTCGATCGCTGGTTTCCGGTTTTTCGGTTGATGCGAGTACGCCCACGATCGTTCCCAAAAAGACACCAGCAGCCTTAATAAACGAAAATATCCTTTTTATATGG
>VAPH01019736.1_pt1 | contig 12418 bp, 14 predicted proteins | sample 3393861 | NCBI WGS metagenome assembly VAPH01 (sample SAMN08290439, study PRJNA428436) | hydrothermal vent metagenome | isolation source: Deep-sea hydrothermal vent chimney | place: Atlantic Ocean: South-mid Altantic Ridge | reverse complement strand
TAAGTTCATTTTCATTCTTGATTTAACCCACTCTGAATAACGACATGACTACGATTGCAATTCTCGATTATGGTATGGGCAATTTACGTTCCGTCAGCAAGGCCGTGGAACATGTGGCGCCCAATGCGACGGTCCAGCTAACCCATGATGCCGATTATTTACGTCAGGCCGATCGGGTAATTTTCCCCGGGCAAGGCGCGATTACTGGCTGCATCCAGGCTCTGGATAAGTACAATTTGCACGAGGTGTTGCGGGAGTGCCTGGCCGAAAAACCCTTTCTCGGGATTTGTCTGGGTTTGCAGGCATTGTACGATGAAAGCGAAGAAGGCGGCGGCACAACTTGTTTGGGAATACTGCCTGGTAAGGTTAAAAAATTTCCTACCAGTATGACCGAGCCTGGGAATGGTCAGGGTTTGAAGGTGCCGCACATGGGCTGGAACCAGGTTCATCAAATCCAGCCCCATCCGCTTTGGCAAGGCATTAACCAGGATGAACGGTTTTATTTTGTACATAGTTATTATGTGGAGTATACGGAACAGGCAAGTGTGGCCGGTACCACGGATTATGGGCTAAAATTTACCGCTGCCGCGGCACGGGAAAATATATTTGCGGTCCAGTTTCATCCGGAAAAAAGTCAGCATGCAGGCTTGCAGTTGTTAAAAAATTTTATAAGCTGGAATGGTAGTAATTCATAAATTTTATAGATGAATCTTTTTAGGTTAACAACAATGATTATAATACCGGCAATTGATTTAAAAGACGGGCAATGTGTGCGATTACGCCAGGGCCGTATGGATGATGTGACTGTCTTCTCCGACAATCCCGTAGAGATGGCTGGCAAGTGGGTAGCGGCGGGCGCACAGCGACTACACCTGGTGGATCTTAACGGCGCCTTTGAAGGTAAACCAGTCAATGCCGGTGTGATTCATGCAATTGTTGAGGCCTTTCCTGATCTGGATATCCAGGTTGGCGGCGGCATTCGTGATGAAGACACTATCCAGACCTATCTTGAAGCCGGCGTTCGTTACGTCATCCTGGGCACCAAGGCCGTTAACGCCCCCCATTTTGTCAGTGATGTTTGTACAGAATTTAGTGGCCACATTATTGTTGGCCTCGACGCAAAAGATGGCAAGGTTGCCATTGATGGCTGGTCAAAATTATCTGGCCACGATGTGATCGATATGGCAAAACATTTTCAGAATGATGGTGTAGAGGCAATCATTTATACTGATATCGGGCGCGATGGCATGATGACAGGGGTCAATGCACAAGCGACTGCCAAGTTGGCATCCGAGATCACCATTCCGGTTATTGCTTCTGGTGGCATTACCAATCTTGACGATATCCGGGATCTTTGTGCGGTCGCCGATGAGGGTATTATGGGTGCGATTACGGGTCGGGCAATTTATGAAGGTACGCTGGATTTTGCCGAGGCCCAGAAAGTAGCTGATGAGTCATAATTTTTGTAAAAGATCAAGATCAAAACATTTAGACAGGATTCACGGGATTAACAGGATTGCTTTAGCTTTATTGATTGAATCCAGTTCTCAGGTTTAATCCTGAAAATCTTGTTAATCTTGTCTAAAATATTTTGTTTTTATTAAAAAACTAGATCAAAACATTTTGACAGGATTTACGGGATGAACAGGATTTTTTAATCTTTGCGGGTTTGATTGTTAGGGGGACTTGTTGCGATTGCCGTTATTCTGGCATGATCCTGGCTGGAATCCAGAGTTTAGCTTGCGGGTTTAATCCTGAAAATCTTGTTAATCTTGTCTAAAAGTTTTTTATTGTTTATGTAAATTAATTATTATGGGTTTAGCAAAAAGAATCATTCCCTGTCTTGATGTTGACAATGGCCGTGTTGTTAAGGGCGTGCAATTTGTCGAGATACGTGACGCCGGTGATCCGGTGGAAGTGGCCCGTCGTTATGACGAGCAGGGCGCAGATGAAATTACTTTTCTCGATATTACAGCCAGTTCAGATGATCGGGAAACCATGGTCCATGTAGTTGAGCAAGTGGCCAGCCAGGTATTTATCCCGTTAACCGTGGGTGGTGGCATTCGCAAGGTAGAAGATATCAGGCGCATGTTAAATGCTGGCGCGGATAAAGTCGCAATTAACACGGCAGCGGTTTTCAATCCTGAATTTGTCAAAGAAGCTGCAGATCATTTTGGTTCACAATGTATTGTTGTGGCGATTGATGCCAAGCAGGTGGGCGATGGTGACGACCCGCGCTGGGAAATATTTACCCATGGCGGTCGCAAACCAACCGGTATTGATGCAATCGAATGGGCCAGGAAAATGGCTGATTATGGTGCTGGAGAAATATTGCTCACCAGCATGGATCGTGATGGTACAAAAGACGGTTTTGATATTGCCCTTACCCGTGCAGTTTGTGATGCGGTGAGTATTCCGGTGATCGCCTCTGGCGGCGTCGGGACACTCGAGCATTTGGCTGCCGGTGTTACCGAGGGTCATGCCGATGCCGTGTTGGCCGCCAGTATTTTTCACTTTGGAGAATATACAGTTGGTCAAGCGAAAGCGCTGATGGCAAAAATGGGAATCGAAACCAGAGGATAGAAACCAGGGGATAGAAATAAGAGGCATGGCATCATGACAAGCAGTGCAACCAACCAAAAATGGCTTGACCAGGTAAAATGGGACGAGCAGGGGCTGGTGCCCGCTATCGCCCAGGAAACAGGCACTGGTAAAGTATTAATGATGGCATGGATGAACCGCCAGGCCCTGGCACTGACAGTCAAGGAAAAACATGCAGTTTACTGGTCGCGGTCGCGACAAAAACTTTGGCATAAAGGTGAAGAGTCTGGCCATGTGCAATTGGTTCAGGAAATCAGGCTGGATTGCGATAATGATGTGATTCTGTTGATCGTAGAACAGCAGGGCGGTATCGCCTGCCACACCGGCAGGCATAATTGTTTTTATCAGCGTCTCGAGAATGATCATTGGCAAGCGGTTGAGCCGGTTCTAAAAGAGGCCGACCAGATATATGGGAAAAAACATGAGTGACGTATTAGCGAGACTGGCAGAAGTTTTAGAGGAGCGCAAAAAAGCGGATCCCGGGTCATCCTACGTGGCTGGGTTATATGAAAAGGGACTGGATAGTATTCTCAAAAAAGTAGGTGAAGAAGCCGCAGAGACCATTATTGCCGCTAAATCCGGGGATCCTGAGCAGCTTATATACGAAACAGCCGATCTGTGGTTTCATACTCTAGTGATGTTGGCGCAACAGGGCCTGAAACCGGACGATGTACTGGCGGAGCTGGATCGTCGATTTGGCCTGTCTGGTCTGGATGAGAAATCAGCCCGTAACAAGAAATAATCTGCCAAAAAATAGCCAAAAACATAGCCAAAAACATAGTATAATAAACGGCATGTCTTGTGGCTGGGTTGTGGTCGGCTACTGTTTATTTATACTTACATATTACTTTTTAACCTATATAAACTGGAGAGCAGGAAATGGGTATTGGTTGGGTTCAGCTCTTGATTGTACTGGTCATTGTTATCGTGATTTTCGGTACCAAGAAATTACGTAACATGGGCGGCGATATTGGCGGTGCTATCAAAAATTTTAAAAAAGCCGTTAAGGAAGAAGGTACCGAAGGTACCGAAGATGCCGATAAAATCAGCAAAGATTCGGGCCGTGTTATTGACGGTGAAGTAACCAAAAAAGACAAGGATAACCAGCAGGCCTGATGGGCTTGTTGAGCTATGTTCGATATTGGTTTTTGGGAAGTGGCCTTTATTGGCCTGTTGGCGCTGTTAATTCTGGGGCCTAGCCGTTTACCTGAAGCCGCCCGGAGCGCAGGCCAGTGGATTGGCAAGTTACGTGTCTTTATTTCCAATGTAAAAAATGATCTGGATAACCAGCTGCAATCAGATGAGCTGGCCGAGTTGCGCAAATTAAAAAATGAGCTTGTCCAGGCGCGTGAGGTACTCCAGCAAACTTCAGGCGACATGATTAGCAGTTTTACTGATGGGCTGGATACCCAAGCGCAGGAAATTTCAGGCCTGTCCAGTCTTCAGGATTCTGGCAAGCCAGAAATGGATTTTATTGATGACGCCGTATCAGCGCCACATGTATCCAGGCCAAAAAAACCAAAACGTAAAAGTGGCAAACCCGCAGTTCTAAAAAAAGCCAAAACCAAAAAAAGACCTACAAGCAAAAAAACATCAGCTACAAACAAAAAAGTGGCCGGTAAAAAGAGCAGTAAGAAAAAAACGACTGGCAATAAGAATACCAGCAATAAAAAGGTTGGCAAAAAAAAGACCAGTAGCAGTAAAAAGATAGCCAGGGCCAAGAGAAAATAAGAAATGGACGCAGAAGAAGTTAAAGAAGATTCTACTGGCTCACTTTTCTCTCATCTTATGGAGCTGCGTAATCGATTGCTTTATTCGGTTATCGGCATACTTGTTTTTTTTATTCCTGCCGCAATTTTTTCACAAGAACTTTATTCACTGGTTGCAGCACCGTTAATGAGTGTTTTGCCTGAGGGCACAACCATGATTGCTACTGAAGTGGCATCACCGTTTCTGACGCCGCTTAAGCTTGCCTTTGTCGTTGCCATTGTTTTTGCAATACCCGTCCTGCTTTACCAGCTTTGGGCATTTATCGCGCCGGGACTATACCAGCACGAAAAGAAAATGGTCTTCCCGTTATTATTTTCAAGTACCTTGCTTTTTTACATGGGCATGGCATTTGCCTATCTTGTTGTTTTCCCCCTGGTCTTCGGTTTTTTCACCAAGGTCGCCCCTGCCGGTGTGACGGTGATGACAGATATCAAGTCTTACCTGGATTTTGTTTTTTCAATGTTTATCGCATTTGGTGTTGCTTTTGAAGTGCCAGTCGCCGTGTTTTTACTGGTACGTGGCGGCGTCATTGATGCCGATAAGCTGGCCAAAAAACGACCTTACGTGGTTTTGTGGGCATTTGTAGCGGCCATGTTGTTAACACCTCCGGATGTTATGTCGCAGACATTATTGGCAATTCCAATGCTGATTTTGTTTGAAATAGGCTTATTTGTCGCCCGCTATGGACAGAAAAAAACCGGTGCAAATGACAGTGATGACGACGAACATTATGAAATGACAGACGCCGAAATGGAACAGGAATTGGACAATGCGGATAAAGACGTTAAGAGTGATTCAAAGAAATAAGGATAATGTAACCGTATAAAAAATCAGTCTATATCATCAAAAGAAGAATAAATATCGACAAATCGGGAATAATAATTACTTTGTGTGGTCATAGTTATTATGCCAACGAAATTTAGCAAAATTCTTAATTTTATCCTGTCCGGTAGCATCTTCCTGCTAATTAGCTTCCAGGCCGGGGCCGTCAATAAACCACTGCTGGTCAACCAGTTAAAGAACCATACCTCGCCATACCTCGCGTTACACGGAGAGGATCCGGTGGCCTGGCAGGACTGGTCCGAGAATGCCGTTAATCTTGCCCGCAAACAAAATAAATTATTGTATTTATCCATTGGCTACTTTAGTTGTCACTGGTGCCATGTCATGCAACAGGAAAGTTACCGCAATCCAAAAATTGCAGCTTTTCTAAACAAGCATTTTATCCCGGTCAAGATCGATCGTGAGCTCGAGCCTGCACTGGATGCGCGCATGATTGATTTTGTTGAACAAACCCGTGGCATGGGCGGCTGGCCATTAAACGTTTTTATTACACCTGACGGTTATCCGCTCTATGCTGTCCTTTATGAGCCACCCGGTAATTTCCAGGAAATTCTTAAAAAATTAAATGACATGTGGGTCAAAGATCCAGCACAGTTAAAAAAACTTGCCCTCGAACATGTTCAGATTGCGAAGGGTCCGGGCGCGCCCGAAATAGACCGGGATAAAGTGAAGACATATTTGGACAAGCTGGTGATTGGCGTACGCGGTTATGCCGATACGCTTAACGGCGGGTTTGGCGAGCAGAGCAAGTTTCCGTCTGTGCCACAACTGACTTTCCTGGTCGATTATGTCAAACAAACAAACGATCCGAGGTTAAAAGAAATTCTGGTGCTGGCGCTGGATCAAATGGCGACTTTGGGATTAAGAGATCACCTGGCAGGTGGTTTTTTTCGTTACACGGTTGATCCAGGCTGGACGACACCACATTTTGAGAAAATGTTGTATGACAATGCCCAGCTGGCTTCTATATACCTGCAAGCGAGCCAGTTATTAAAACGGCCGGACTACCTGGCAGTGGCAGTTGATACCCTGGATTTTTTACTGGCAGGCATGCGAGACAAGCAAGGGGCATTTATTGCATCGCTGTCAGCCGTCGATGACAAGGGCATAGAAGGCGGTAGCTATTTATGGTCGAAGGACCAGTTAAAAAAAATACTCTCGGCAAAAGAGTACCAGGTTTATTTGCTTGCCTGGTCAATAAGAGATGCGCCACCATTTGACGAGGGTTATCTCCCGCTCACAGGCAGCTCAATCAAGGAAATAGCTAAAACCACGGGACTAAAACCGGGTGAAATTGAAAAATTATTACAGCAAGCAAAAGTTAAGCTATTGGCGCAACGAAACAAACGGGTGTTGCCGCGGGACACAAAATTACTCGCTGGCTGGAACGGTCTTGCATTAAAGGCGCTGTCTGAGGCCGCATCACTTACTGGTTCTACTAAATTCAGGAATGCGGCCCAGGCAGTACGTGATTACATTATTGACAATTTATGGGACGGCGACTCATTAAAGAGATCAGTGGCGAATGGCCGGGAAGTGGGCAGGGTGGCAATCGAGGATTATGCTTATGTCGCCGCCGGCCTGATGGCATGGGCCGACCTGACAAAATCAAAATCAGATTATCAGCTGGTTGCTAAGGTGCTTGATCAGGCTTGGTCAAGGTTTTACAGCAAACAGGGCTGGCGCCTGGCAGAAAAAAGCTTAATCAAGACCGAAGGTGGCCAGGATGTCATCGCCGATGGTGTTATGCCCTCACCCTCAGCGGTGATCGCCAGTTTAACTTTGCAGTTAGCAGTCAGGGATGGCGATAAAAAAATGAGAAACAAAGCGTTAGCCGCACTAAACTCTGGTCATGAGCAGGTTAACGAGGACCCCTTCTGGTATGTCAGTCACGTGATTGCATCCAGGGACGCACTGGCCACAAAGTAATCAGGATTTCGGCCGAGTGGGCGGTCTTTCAACCGCGATCACGTTTACTTTAATTTTTTTACCATTTCGAAATAAGACAATATCAAATTTTGTGCCTGGTTTTTGATCAGAGATGGTGACCAGTGCAGTGTGCGAATCATTAATGATAACACCGTTGATTTCCAGGATTACATCTCCCGGCTCTATCCCGGCCTTGTGTGCTGGACCGCCACGTAACACGCCTACCACCACAATACCGCGTATATTTTTCATGCCAAGATCTTTGGCTAGCGCCGGCGTCACCGGGTCGCCTTCAATACCCAGCCAGCCCCGTCTCGGTCGACCGTATTCGACAATCTCCTGGAGCACTTTTTCGGCCAACTTGATCGGTATTGCGAAACCAATGCCTTGGGAACCACCGCTCTTGGAAAAAATGGCAGTATTGATGCCAATCAAACGCCCTTGCGTGTCAACGAGCGCACCGCCAGAGTTGCCAGGATTAATTGCGGCATCGGTCTGGATGAAGTTCTCAAAGGTATTGATGCCGAGCTTATTACGACCGGTGGCACTAACAATGCCCATGGTCACCGTTTGCCCAAAACCGAAGGGATTGCCAATTGCCAGTACAATATCACCCACCCGCAATGTATCTGATTGCCCAAGGGTGATAGTTGGCAGGTTTTCCAGAGAAATCTTCAGGACAGCGACATCTGTCTCCGGGTCAGAACCAACCACTTTTGCAACTGCAGTCCGGCCGTCCTTTAATGAGACCTGGATTGCATCGGCCCCACGAATGACATGATGGTTCGTCAGCACCAGCCCTGAAGCGCTCATGATGACACCGGAACCCAGGCTATTTTGCAGTTGTTTTTTAGGCTTGATCAGTTGATCGAGATTACGACCAAAAAGTTGTCGAAAAACAGAATCATCAAAAAAGGGATGGGGGGCAATAGTGACTATTTTGGAAGTATTGATATTGACCACCGCAGGGGCCGCTATTGCGACTGCATCGGCATAGGAGGCCGGCCCGTTTACTGTATTTGTCGGGCCAGCTACTTGTTTTATCAGCCCTATCTTCTCTGAAGTTGTGTTATTGACGGCCTGTGGCCAGAATTTCGTGAATAAAAATGCCATGGCTAGCCCCAGGATAATTGCCTGGAGCAGGTAGATGAGGCTGGATCGCAGTCGTTCCATAAGCTTAATCAGTACCCGGTTCAGAAAGGCCACGATTCTAACTCATGAGGTGGTAATATCGTCAATAGGCATGATTTTTTACATGAAAATCGGTTTCTTACTTGACCTTTTGTGGTTGTTGTATGATCCTATGCGGCGCCTGAATGTATAGAAGTATCTGCTAATATACCGGCGCAAATGTGGCTAGATTCAGACAAGCCAATTGTCTGGAATTCCAATCCAAGTGTTTGATTTTTCAGAGAGAACAGGGGAAATTCATGAGTGATGATGGTGTAAACCATACACGGCGACGTCTAATAGGCCTGACTGCCGGCATGGGCGCAGTGGGCGGTGCCTTCGTGGCGTGGCCATTTTTGGCAAGCTGGGTCCCCAGCGCCAGAGCCAAAGCGGCCGGCGCGCCTGTAGAGATAAATATTAGCAAGCTTGAGCCTGGCCAAATGTTGAGTGTTGAGTGGCGCGGGCAACCTGCCTGGATTCTGAATCGTACCCCCGAGATGCTCGACAAACTGCCTGGCATGGTGGATTTGATCGTGGATCCCGACTCTCTAGAAAGCATTCAGCCGGATTACGCCAAGAACAAGACACGATCAATCAAAGAACAATATTTAGTGCTTATCGGCATATGTACCCATCTAGGCTGTGTGCCCCTGACAAAACTCAAGCCAGGACTGGCCGAAGGTATGGAAGCAGATTGGCGGGGTGGTTTTTTCTGTCCATGTCACGGTTCCAAGTTTGATTTGGCCGGCCGCGTTTACAAGAACGTCCCGGCCCCAACCAACCTGGTTGTCCCGCCTTATCATTTTGCCACTGACACCCTCATAGTGGTTGGTGTCGATCCCAGTATGAGCATTCATGGCGCAGAAGGCGCAAAAAATATGAATAAAAAAATGAAAGAAAATTTGAGTGGGAGTAAAGGCTAATGCAAAAACTACTTGAGCAATCCCTTGACTGGGTCGATGCCCGTTACCCTGTCAAAAAAGTCTGGGACGAGCATTTAGCCAAATATTATGCCCCTAAAAATTTTAACTTCTTGTATTACTTTGGCTCGCTGGCGCTGGTTATATTAGTCATCCAGATTGTCAGTGGTATTTTCCTGACTATGCACTATAAGCCTGACGCCAATATGGCATTTGCGTCGGTTGAGTACATCATGCGAGATGTGGAATGGGGCTGGTTGATCAGATACATGCATTCAACGGGCGCCTCGTTTTTCTTCATTGTTGTCTATATGCATATGTATCGCGGCTTGATTTATGGCTCTTACCGTGGACCCCGTGAACTATTGTGGATTGTCGGCATGGTTATATTTGTCACACTAATGGCCGAAGCTTTTATGGGTTATTTATTGCCGTGGGGCAACATGTCCTATTGGGGCGCACAGGTTATTATTTCATTGTTTGGCGCGATCCCATTTATCGGGGACTGGTTGGCTGAATTTATCCGGGGCGATTTTGTTATCGCAGATGCAACATTAAACCGGTTTTTTGCCCTGCACGTGGCAGCATTACCACTGGTGCTCGTAGGCCTGGTATTTGCCCATCTCGTGGCCTTGCACAAAGTGGGTTCCAACAACCCTGACGGCATTGAAATCAAGCAAAACAAGGGCCCGGATGGTATCCCGGTTGATGGCATACCGTTCCATCCTTATTACACAGTAAAAGATATTATGGCCACGGTCTTTTTCCTGATTCTTTTCGCCGCGGTTATGTTTTTTGTGCCTGAACTAGGCGGCTGGTTCCTGGAGCATGATAATTTTATGCCAGCGAATGTTTTACAAACGCCACCTGAAATTGTACCGCTTTGGTATTTTACGCCTTATTATTCCATTTTGCGGGCAACGACTACGGATATGATTTATGTTTTGTACGGTGTAACCGTCGCGATGGCAATATTAACAGTCATTAGTGTCAAGGATATCCGGGCCAAGGGTGCGACTGTGGTTGTTGCGGCAGTCGTGTTAGTTGCGCTTAATATTCTTCAGCCCAAATTATGGGGCGTGATTCTCATGGGCAGCTCATTAATGGTATTTTTCGGATTGCCCTGGCTGGATCGTTCACCAGTCAAATCTATTCGTTATAGAGGCTGGATGTTCAAAACTGCCCTGACTATTTTTATAGTCTCGTTTTTTGTCCTGGGTTTTCTCGGTACCCAGCCAGCAACCGGTCTGAATACCAGGATTGCAATGGTAGGTACTGTTCTGTATTTCCTGTTTTTTCTTTTGATGCCCTGGTACACCACGTTTGATAAAACAAAACCACTACCAGAGAGGGTGACAGAATAATGATTAAAAAAATTATAATCGTATTATTATTGTCTGTACCTGCCCTGGGCCTGGCAGCAGGCAACAACTTAAAGCTGGATTCGGTTGATATAGATCTGAGCGATAAAGCCTCGTTGCAGCGGGGTGCCCGTACTTTTATCAATTACTGCCTGTCCTGTCACAGCGCTGGTTACATGCGTTATAACCGTATGGGTAAGGACCTGGGCATAAGTGACGAACTCGTTAGCGGTAATTTATTGTTTGCTGCCGATAAAATTGGTGACTTAATGAAGGCCGTCATGCCAGCGGAAGACGCTAAAAAGGCTTTTGGGACAGTGCCACCAGACCTGACCCTGGTGACAAGATCGCGCGGGCCAGAATGGTTTTATACTTATATGCGTTCTTTCTACCGGGATGAGTCCTCAGCCAGTGGCTGGAATAATGTCGTATTTCCCGATGTGGCAATGCCCCACGTGCTTTATTCATGGCAAGGTGAACAACGGGCGATCTTCAAGGAGCATGAAGGCAGGCGAGTTTTTGATCGTTTTGAGGTGGGTAGTTCCGGCAGTATGAGCGAAGAAGTTTATACTGACACGATGCGGGATTTGACGAATTTTATGGTTTATCTTGGAGAACCCGCCAAGCTGGTTCGATATCGAATTGGCACCTATGTTATTATCTTTTTGCTGATATTCTTGTTTGTCGCTTATCTGCTGAAAAAAGAGTTCTGGAAGGACGTTCACTAGTAAAATTACGGGTACCGATACAGGCACCAACCAAATTTACTGATAACAGTATCTGTAATGGGGGGCGATGCCCCCCGTTATGTTTTTATATCAGCCGCTCAACGGAGATTTTTAATGGCATCACAGGCAAATCGTAAGCCGATTATGACGCTTTACTCAGGCACCCGGGATCCTTATAGCCATCGGACGCGAATTGTTTTGTTTGAGAAGGACGTCGACTACCAGATCGTTGAAGTAGATCTCGAGAAAAAACCGAAGGAGCTGGCCGACCTGAATCCATACGGGACAGTGCCCACGATCGTAGATCGCGATTTGGTTTTATACGAATCATTGCTTATCAACGAGTACCTGGACGAACGATTACCCCATCCTCCATTGATGCCAGTTGATCCGGTATCGCGGGCACGGGCACGTCTCATGCTCAACCGGTTTGATCGTGACTGGTACAGGTTGTTGCCTAATATAGAAAGTGGCGATAAAAAAATTGCCAATCGGGCCAGAACCTATATTCGCGATGGATTGACGGTGATATCACCGATATTCAAAGAACAGAAGTTCTTGCTTGGTGATGAATTTTCATTAGTTGATTGTTCCTTAGCACCTATTCTCTGGCGTATGCCAATTTACAAGATCGACCTGCCAAGACAGGCAAAACCAATACTGGAATACGCAGAACGTGTTTTTGCAAGAAAATCATTTCAGGCCAGTTTGACAGAAGCAGAAATGGAAATGCGCGGCCTTAAGCCGATCTAAAATCCTGCCGGTTAACTGGTTGGCCCTGTAATTATTTTCGCAATTACTCCATGCCATCATTGAAAAACTACATATTTGATGCCGTCTACCGGTGGGCAATTGACGCCGGATACACGCCCCAAGTCATAATAGATACGAAAATTTCAGGCGTACACTTGCCGGGGCAGTTTTCAGGCCAGGACAGTATCACGTTAAACATCTCGCCCGGTGCTGCCAATCAATTTAGACTGGAAGAAAATGACTGGATATTTTTTTCTGCAAGATTCTCGGGAAAGTCTCACAATATTGAATTTCCATTGCAGGCAGTGCAGGCCGTTTATGCCAGGGAGACGGGTAAGGGCAT
>VAPH01002645.1_pt1 | contig 12450 bp, 12 predicted proteins | sample 3393861 | NCBI WGS metagenome assembly VAPH01 (sample SAMN08290439, study PRJNA428436) | hydrothermal vent metagenome | isolation source: Deep-sea hydrothermal vent chimney | place: Atlantic Ocean: South-mid Altantic Ridge | reverse complement strand
TCAATAGATACAAGATCACTTCAAAGAGTTTCAAATATTGTATTCAGAGTTTATTGGTAAATAAAATTCAAAACTAATTGCCATTTCAAGTAGGGTAAATCAAGGTTAAATCGTTTTTTCCTAAACGATTGACTTTAATGAATTTTATTCCAAATAATATAAAAGAAAATCCTATTATAAGTTTAGTATTAGGATATCAACTTTATCGGTTTTTATTATTTCCATTTGTATGTATTAAGCCTTTTCATGCTTACGATTCACATAATCATTTTAAAAATGTGAATTTATCCTCCCATAATTATCATCTTAAGCTCGGTTATGTGTTAAAATTAAAGTGTTTAACTAACCATATTCTACAGATATAAGAGTCTTTATTCTTGAGTTAATTTACTGTAAATGTACTGCTTACAAATCTGTATGGCATTAATTTCAAACAACCTTATTTTAAATAATAGAAAACACAATGAATACATTAAAAAATAACACTTTTGAATCAATTTTGTTAGTTTTAATTTTTACACTTTTCCTAGAATCAGCTTATGCTCAATTCTCATTTGGTGTATCATACGGTATTCAAATACCGGGTAGGCAAGATCTTAAATTTAGGCGTTATGAAGACGGTATTTTACAAGAAAATATAAAAACTATTGAAGTACATTCAACTCCTTCACCAATTTTAAATTTAAACGCAACCTATTGGAGAAAAAAATATGGATTTAGGTTAGACTTTTTTGCGTGGGAACACATAAGTACAGCAAATGAGTTTGAAACTGATGAACTTCCGCCTTTTTTTAAAATTGAACAAGGTAGAGAGGCTTTTTACTTTAGTATTCTTCGTAAAACACGATTTCCGTTTATGTCAAAAGAAGTCCAACAAAAAACAAAAAGTTCTTCATTTTTTGGCTTAGGAATTGGTCAAGCGATAACAGAAATAGAACAAGGCAGAACACAATGGAGAGGTGCTTTTAAATTATCTTATAGTCTGTCAACATATATTACAAATAAGTTAAGCGCACAATTTGAATTTAACTATTTACTTACAAGAGATATAGATAATTTACCAAATAGAGAGGGCTGGTATGTTGATACCTCAGGAAGGTGGTTTCCCCTTAGGTTTGGACCCCATTGGGATACTAGATTTTATGCATTTCAATTAGGATTGCAATGGGATCTTTTTTAGTCTAATTGGAATTAATTCACTGTTGGAAAAATTTAGCTGACAATTTTCTTTTTACATAAAAATTAAAATTATAACATATGCAAAATTTACTTAGATGGCTTAAATTCAAGGGATGGTTTATTTTTGACTTACCCTATTTCATTAGAGAAAACAATTTACAGAAAGGGATAGAGCTTGGAGCTAAAGCAGGAAGAAGTATGTACTATATGTTAAAGGTAAATAAGAACTTACAATTAACAGGTATTGACATTTGGGAAGTGATTGAAGGTGGAGCCTATAAGGACAACAAAAAGAATGAAACAAGGTGCAAGAATAAGTTGAGAAAGTTTAATAAAAGAGTAACCTTAATAAAAGGAGATGCAAAACAAATAGCAGACAATATTCCTGACGCAGAATTTGATTTTGTTTATTATGATTTACAATGTAAATTAATGACAGATTTTCATCAAGAGATGTTATCAAAATGGATACCCAAAATAAAAAAAGACAGCGTTTTAATTGGCCGTGACTTTAGGGTGTTTAGAAGTGCATTTTATAATCTTGGGTACAGTGAAAAAGACTTTAAAAAGTGTATGATTGGGGAAAGAGTTTCCGAAAGACTTGAATATTTAGTAATTAAATAACTTTAATAAAAAAGGCAAGCGATTACATATTATTTTCAGATTAATCGTGTAATAATTTGATTTTGCTTAAAAATTGAATTTATTTGTGGTACAGATAATATAATCCCGATGCTATAAAAAGGTGGCTTGAATGAATAAGATAAAAATATTTATAAAAAACAATCCTGCTATAAGCTTAGTCTTAGGATTTCAACTTTATAGATTTTTTTTACTACCGTTTATGGGCTTAATGACTCAAGATGCTTACTATTTTTTTTATAGTAAAAATCTGGCACTCTCCTATTTTGATCATCCGGGAATGATAGCCTATATTTTAAGGATTTTTACCGAAATATTCGGCAAATCAGTATTTACCATTAAGCTGGCTGATTTTATTATAACATCATTAACCTTATTGAGTTTTTACAAACTGGCTTCTTATTTTCTTTCCAAAAAATATTTACACAAAGCCATAGTTTTAATAGTATCCACTATACTTATTTCCGTTTTATCATTCAATTCTACTCCTGATGTACCTCTTTTGCTGTTTTGGTCTCTAACATTAATTTGTTTGTACAAAGCAATTTTTCAGAATGATAAAATTTACTGGATTTGGGCAGGAATTGTTATGGGTCTTGCCTTTGATAGTAAGTACACTTCTTTATTTTTGCAATTCGGATTATTAGGTTTTTTAATTCTCTCAAAAAAGTATCGAAAAATATTAATATCGCCCTGGCTTTGGATATCCTTATTTATTTCGGCCTTAGTAACTTTACCTGTTTGGTGGTGGAATTATCAAAATGATTTTGTTTCATTTTTGTTTCAATCTTCCGATAGAACAAGCGAAATATCTGAGTTTAAAATAAGTCCTGAAAAATTCTTTGGTGCAATCGGTCATCAAACTTTTTTACTGTTGCCGGTTCTGTTTCTTATTCTTGTTAATCTAACTTTTAAATATTTTAAAAAGGTAGTAATCAATTTTAACTTACCTTCAAATAAAACTTTATTTTTGCTAGCTTTTTTTGTTCCAACTTTTGTTGGATTTTTTCTCATAACACCTGTTTATTGGGTTAAAATAAATTGGATGATGCCTGCTTATATTTCAGGTATCATTTTAGCTGCCATGTATACATCAAAAAAAATGCTAAGAATTCAGCTGGCTTTTTCTTTATTATTTCACGTTTTGCTTACAATTGAAATACTCTTCTATATTGTACCCATTAAATCGGACGACACTTGGTTTGGCTGGGATAAACTGGCAACTGAAATAGAAAAAATTCAAGAAAAATATACAGATACATTTATTTTTTCTAATGATAATTATAAAACTTCAGCTGCATTAGATTTCTATATGGTTGAGGATGTTTATGCTCAAAATGTAATTGGTTTACCTGCGCTTCAATTTGATTATGTTGGGCAAGACCTATCTTTATTGAACCAAAAAAATGCTTTGTTTATTGATTCCGACAAAAGATTTAACAATAGGGATAAAAAAGGTGAAATACCACCATTTTTAAAGGATTACTTCGATGAAATTATTGAATTAGAGCCAATTATAATAAAAAAAGGAAATAGAGAAGTCCGAAAATTTTGGATTTATTATTGCTCTAATTATCGACACCATAATCAGTGATTCTTGTACTCGGTTGTATCTAAATTTATTAATTGTTACAACCGCTGATGTGATAAAAAATAGTATGAATTATTAATTATACGATCCTCATTAAAATAAAAATTCATATTTATTTTTATCTTTTTTGAAGGTGTAGCCAATAGTCCATTCTAAATAATCAGCATGAAGTTCTGTGATTTTTAACCCAAGGCCTATCAGCATCTTTTTTTCTCTACCTATCAAATACCTAATTCCGATTCTATTATACATAAGTTGTTCAGAATTCTCAACATTTTTATTTAAATAGAATCCAATATTAAGCGGTATATATAATCGTTCTGTTATAACCCATTCGAAAACACCCGTAAAACCATAGCTATATTGCTTGTTAAAATTGCTTTTGTCTTCAATAACACGATCCAATGAACCGGCTGTATAGAATATCTCAAAACCTAAACCATAACGAAATTTATAATTAAATTGTCGTAAAGCATTGATACTCAATGTGGATTTGAAATAAGCGGCTTCATTATATTCAAATTTCTTAAATCCTGCACCTCCAAAAATACTAAGCATATTAAAAGGTACAAATTGGCGAAGTTTTTCTTTATTTATATCTGTATAACTATCACCGAAATTATACTCTGTTGATATGGTAAAAGGAACCACGTTAATTCCCAGGTTTGGTAAGTCCACTCTTCCATTTGAAAAATGCTTAAACCCAATTCCCAGTCCTGCAACCCAATGTTCAGTTATATTATATCTGCCTTCTAAAGAAAAAGCAACGTAAAGGTTTTTATCAGACCCTACTAACTCATTTGTAGGATTATCTTCCGGATCAAAATAATTGAAATTAAATGCCAATCCGAAACCTATACTATAAACCCAATTCAGTTTTTTTCTTTGATGACCAATTTGTCTTTCAAAAAAACCATACAAACCATTTGGCTCACCAAAAGCATTGTTACCAAAAGCACCTGAATAAAAACCAAATCCAAATTTTGGAGCTTCATAAATTGTAGAATAAACGCTATTTTCTTTTTTTTGCCATGCAACTCTTAATTCTAATCCATTATATTTTACAATACCTCTTTCTTTTACTTTAGGAAGAACTCCTCCAAACTCATATTTTATTTGAGTGAAGATATTTCGGTTCATACCTGATTTTGCTTTTTTGGAATTTTCATTTACAGATTGCGCATTAGAGTTGATCACAATCATCATCAATAAAAAGAAAATATTTTTCTTAGAGGAAGAATTAATCTTAAAAATAATTTTGTTCAATTTTAAATTTTTAAACGTGCAAATATAAATCTTCACCTATTGTGAAACAAAATTTTTTTGTGAAAGTTGATTATCCATCAAAATAGAACAAATGCTCACAAAAATGACTGAATTTAAAGTCTATAGTTTTTTATAATGGAAATAGAAATGATAAAAACTTACAGAATCTGTTATCTAAATAAAAAATAGATAAATTCTAATATATATCCGATGTATAGTTTTAGTTCTTTACTGAGAGCAAAAAAATCCCACAAGCAAAAAAATAATTGTTGTGGGATTCAATAGATATTGTACAAAGGATATTTTATCTTGTAAATAGCATTTCACGATATTTCGCTAAAGGCCATAGATTATCATCAACCATTAGTTCTAATTTATCACAATGGTATCTAATTTCATCAAAATATGGTTTTACATCATCACAATAAGCAATTGCTTTGGCTTCTACATCATCTATAATATTTGCTTTTCTACGTTCATTAACCATAGTTTTTACTTTAGTTGTAATACCACTTATATGAGATGAGATGTCTTTTATTAATTCCAGTTGTTCTTTAGCAATAATTTTAAATTCTGAACCGAAAACACTTTTCAGTCCGGTTACGTTTTTAATCAAAATATTTTGGTACTTTACTGCTGTAGGAATTATATGATTCATAGCAATATCTCCTAAAACCCTTCCTTCAATTTGAATACGTAATGAATATTCATCTAATTCTATTTCATGTCGAGCTTTAATTTCAATTTCACTCATCACATCCATTTCATTATAAAGATCGATTGCCTTTTTACTAATTTTTGCTCTGATTGCTACCGGTGTGGTTTTGTAATTACTCAAACCGCGTTTTTCGGCTTCAGCTTCCCATTCTTTACTGTATCCATTACCTTCAAACAATATATCTTTTGATTGTTTGATATACTCTCGTAAAACGTTAAATATAGCTTCATCTTTTTTCAATTCTTTTTTTGCTATCAACTTATCAACTTCAATCTTAAATTCCTTTAACTGTTTGGCAACAATTGTATTTAAAACCGTCATAGGGTTAGCACAGTTAGCCAATGAACCAACAGCTCTAAATTCAAATTTATTCCCTGTAAAGGCAAAGGGTGATGTACGGTTTCTATCTGTATTATCTAATAATATTTCAGGTATTTTACCAACAACGTTCAATTTAAGATCGGTTTTTTCCTGAGGTGAAAGTTTACCATGGGTAACATTTTCCAATTCTTTCAATACCTTGGTCAATTGTTCACCTATAAATGCCGAAATAATTGCGGGTGGTGCCTCATTAGCTCCTAAACGATGGTCATTGCCCGCTGAAGCAATTCCCGCACGCATTAATTCTTCGTACTCATGAATTGCTCTGATAGTATTTATAAAAAATGTCAAGAACTGTAGATTACGCATTGGTGTTTTACCAGGTCCCAATAAATTAATACCGGTGTCTGTACTCAACGACCAGTTATTGTGTTTACCCGAACCATTTATTCCTGCAAATGGTTTTTCGTGCAGCAATACTCTTAAATTATGATTTGAAGCAACTTTACCCATAATATCCATCAATAAAGAATTGTGATCAACTGCTAAATTTGCTTCTTCATAAATAGGAGCCAATTCAAATTGATTTGGTGCAACTTCATTATGACGCGTTTTTACAGGAATTCCAAGTTTTATACATTCCGATTCCAACTCACGCATAAAACCCATTGCTCTTTGTGGTATACTTCCAAAATAGTGGTCATCTAATTGCTGACCTTTGGCAGAAGAATGACCGAGCAAAGTACGGCCAGTCATTACAATATCTGGGCGAGAAACAACCAGGGCTTTATCAATTAAAAAATACTCTTGCTCCCATCCTAGTGAGGCATTTACTTTGCTTACGTTCTTGTCAAAATATTTAGCCACTGCTGTTGCATGTTTGTCAACCGCCTGTAAAGCTCTTAATAAGGGCGTTTTATTATCTAAAGCTTCACCGGTATAAGCAACAAATATGGTTGGAATACAAAGCGTTGTTCCATATATAAAAGCCGGTGAAGTAGGATCCCAGGCAGTATAACCACGAGCCTCAAAAGTATTCCTTATACCACCACTGGGAAAGCTAGAAGCATCCGGTTCTTGTTGTACCAATTCGTTACCACCAAATTTTTCTACGGCATTTCCACCACCGATCGGCTCAAAAAATGCATCATGTTTTTCAGCTGTTCCTCCTGTTAAAGGTTGAAACCAATGTGTATAATGTGTTACTCCTTTTGATAAGGCCCAATCTTTCATTGAAATTGCTACCTGATCTGCTATTTTTCTATCGATTTTAGTACCGTGTTTTATCGCACTCATTACACCCTTATATGCTTCTTTGGTTAAGTACTGGAGCATTGCCTTTTCACTAAACACATTGATGCCAAATTTCTCTGAATGTTTTACCGATTTTTCTAATTTAATTGGTTTGCGGTTCAATGTTTCTCTTAAGGCTTGAAATCGAAAAGTAGTCATTTTATAATTTTTTTATTTTATAGCACAAACATATACTTTTTTTCAAAGAAATAATAAACTACCCCTATTTTTTTTAGGGTAAGTGTGGATTTTTTATTAACAATATAAAAACATACCCTTTATATTTTGAATAAGTCTTCATTAAGGTTAAAAAATAAATAGTGATTAAGACCTAATAAATAGACAGACAGGTTTCATAATTTTTGATGTACATCATTTTTAATTCAAAATTAATAAATCAAAATTCAAAAAATTACAGCATTAAAGTGATAAAGACAACATAGATTCCAAGTAAAATCAATCCCTCTTTCCATGATAATTTCATACGAACCGGTACAAATACCAATGGAAATATAAGCAAGGCAATAACTAACATCCATATAATGTCATAGTTTAATAAACCAGGATCTTGGACATGAATCGGAGTGATCATAGATGTGATACCTAAAACCGCCAAAATATTAAATATGTTCGATCCTATTAAGTTACCAATTGATATATCTTTTTCTAGTTTTACCACTGCTACGATCGACGCAGCTAATTCGGGTACACTGGTGCCAATGGATATTATGGTTACTCCAATTATTCGTTCACTTACGCCAAATTGATTTGCCAAATTAACAGCACCTTTAATCAATAATTCTGATCCTCCCCAGAGTCCTATTCCCCCAATAACCAAAAAAAATAAGGTCAAGTAAACAGGCATTATTTCTTCATCTTGCAGTACTTTTTCTTCTGCTGAAGGTTTTTGGACTTTTAATAAATAAACTAGAAATACGATCAACAATAAAAATAAAATTACACCCTCATATCTTTGTAAGACTCCATCAAAAGCCATGAATAAATACAAAGCTACAGATGCAAGCATCATTACAGGCCAATCTGTTTTATAAAAACTTTTGTCGACAGAAATAGTAGATACAATGGTCACTATTCCAAGAACTAAACCCAGATTTGCAATATTTGAGCCTATTACGTTACCCAAAGCAATATCAGGGTGACCTTCCAGGGCTGAATTCAAGCTAACTAATAATTCGGGCATCGAAGTGGCAAAAGATACCACGGTCATACCGATAACTATTTTTGGAATATGAAGTCGCAATGATAAGTCAACAGCAGCTTTAAGGAGCCAATTTCCACCTAAAATTAAAATTATAAAACCAGCAAGCAATATTAAATAATCCATTCTAGGTTTTTTACAAATATAATATATTGATATAAGTATTAAGGTGAAATAAATGGGATTTAATACAACTTATTAAGTGCCCAAATTTTTAATTGTTAAGTGATAATTACTAAATTTATGTTAAATAACTACTTTTATAGTTATATAACTATTTCAATAGTTTATATTTGGATCTTAAAACTAAGAAATGGAAAAACTCACCAACAAAGAAGAAGAAATCATGCGTGTATTATGGCAATTAAAAAAGGCCTTTGTCAAGGAGGTTGTTGCTGAATTACCTGAACCAAAACCACATTATAATACCATATCAACTATCATCAGGAATATGGAAGAAAAGGGTTTTATAAATCATGATACATTTGGCAAAACACACCTGTATTATCCAACCATAACGAAAGAGATATACCGAAAAAAGTATATGCAAAAAACGATTCAAAATTATTTTGAAAATTCGTATAAAAATGTGGTATCATTCTTCGCCAAAGAAGAGAAAATAAGTGTGGATGAATTAAAGGAAATCATTTCAATTATTGAAAAGAAAAATAATAAGAAATAGAAATTTATGGAGTATTTAATAAAATCAACAGCAATACTTAGCTTATTTTATATTTTTTACAAGCTATTTTTACAAAATGAGACCTTTTTTCAGTCTATTAGAAGTTATTTTTTGATTGGAGTTGTAACTGCTATTATTTTACCTTTTATATTCATTCCAGAATATGTAGTTCTTGATCCTGTTTCGGTTCCAGAACAGTTATATATCGGGAACATTTCCCAAACATTGGAAAACCAGAAAGTAGATTGGAATCAAATATTACTATTCTTGTATTTAACAGGTGTTATCATTTTTTCTATAAGATTCTTAATACAATTGAGTTCTATACTATGGTTAATATTTACGCAACCAAAAACTAATGAAGGTAAATATATGTTAATCAAAACCGGTAAAGACATTGCTCCTTTTTCATTTTTTAATTGTATTGTTTACAACCCTGAAAAATTTAATGCTACCGAATTAGATCAAATTATTAAACACGAAAAAATTCATGTAGATCAATTGCACAGTATGGATATCATTCTTTCACAGTTTATCGCAATTGCAAACTGGTTTAATCCTTTTATATGGTTATACAATAAAGAGATACAAAAAAATTTAGAATTCATTGCAGATGATTTCACCCAGTACTTTACACATGAAAAAAAGATGTACCAATACTTATTATTAAAAACAATTACACCAAATCGACAATTGGCATTAACAAATAATTTTTACAATTCATTAATTAAAAAACGAATAAATATGTTACAAAAAAATCGATCAAACAAAAGTATGTATATCAAATTTGCTTTTATAATTCCAATATTAATTGCATTTGTATTTACTTTCAATACCGAAATAATCGCACAGCAAAAAATAGTAAAAACCAATGAAGTCAAGTCGGATCAGGAAGTGGAGATAATTACCAAAGACTTTTCAAAATACGATCTGGAAAAACTAAAAACAAGACTGTCTTCAAAAGGAATTGTATTTAAATTTAAAAAATTGAAATACAATTCAACAAACGAGATTACATCTATTCATATTTCGGTTGATTATAAAGACAGTAAGGCTAATATTTCACTCAATAATGATAACGAGGCGATCAAACCAATTCGTTTAAAAATTGATACGGTAAACAATTCCATTTCTTTAGGCACTTTTTCAAGTGAACCTCATATGGAAAAGGTGTTTGTTAGCTCTGGCGGCAAGAAGGGAATGCACAAAAAAATAATAGTTAAATCATCGGATAACGGTGATAAGGAAGTTATTTGGATATCACGAGACAGTACCAATTCATTCAATAACAGCAACAGCAATGCATTTGTAATTTTTTCGGGTGATAATGAGAACGAAAATGAAATTCTAGTTGGTACAGAAATTAAATCCGGAGATATTATCATAAGAACAAATACAACAAATGATGAATCGGATAGTGATTTGCAATTTGGAGATGATCAAGGTAAATATACAAAGGTATGGGTAACAAGATCCGGAGACTCCATCAAAACAAAAGTACAGATGAAAAAAATAATGTATATCGACCAAGATAGTGATGGGGTACACAAAATACTTATTGAAAAAGATGGTAATATTAATGAAGAAAATGAAATCATTATAAAAACAGGTAAGAAGCCTCATTCAAAAAAAGGCAGTGTAGTTTTTTTAGATTCTAATGGTAAGAAACCTTTAATCATAGTTGATGGAAAAGAAATGGAAAACAGTAAGCTAGATGATATTGAACCTGACAATATTAAATCTATTGAAGTAATAAAAGGAGATGCTGCTGTTAAAAAATACGGTGAAAAAGCTAAAGGTGGAGTGATTATTATTAAAACCAAGAAAAAAAAATAAGATAACTTCAATTTATAAAATAAGTCAGGGTTTCACTAATTGGATTTTTTGATATAAGTGAAGCCCTGACTTTCAGTTTGTTCATAGTCAGTATTTCACTAGATGTATAGTCCTAATTTATTCTATATTTGTTTTATTATTTTTATAATTTAATGAAGAAACAATTTTTCAAAATTCTGGCAAAAGTGAATAAAGTTATTTTCCCTAGTTTAGGGAAAAGACAAATTAACATGAGTGAGGCCAAAAAATGGCAATTGATTTTAATAGCGTGGCGGTATTATGTCACTAAAAGAAGTCTAGATTAAATAATTTTTTTTCGTATCTTTAACTTAAATCATTAGTTATGGACGATCAATCAAAACACATCAGATTTTTTACAGGTTCTTTAATTGAAATTCAAAGGCTACAATTAGATCTGGATGAGAATCAAATACCTTCTATGGTCAAAAACAACTTCCAATCGGGTATCAGATCCGGTTTTTATGGTGGGTTTCCTTCTCAGGTAGAATTATTTATTTTTGAGGAAGACAAAGAAAAAGCTGCTCCGATTCTTGTAGAGTTCAAAAATATAATGGGTATTTAATTTTCTTTAATTATTTTTTCTATTCTGTAAAAAAGAAATATATTTGCTGCCCAATAAAAAGAGGCCTCGTAGTTCAACTGAATAGAATACCTGATTACGGCTCAGGCGGTTACAGGTTTGAATCCTGTCGAGGTCACTACTAATTCTAAAATAGAAACGTAACTATCTAACAAATCAAACAGTTACGTTTCATTTTTTAATAAATATTAAACTTTTAGTCCATATTAAGTCCATAAATTGATTTTTCTCTCATTTTGTTATAGAGAGTCTATTTTTATTAATACATTCTTCTAAATAGCTAAAATTAGCCTCTAACGGTTAATCTACATTATAGTGGCATGTCTTAAATAGATTCTTCTTCCACTAGATTTTCAGAGATCCTCTTTTTAATCAATTCCATATAAAACCAATGGAACTGATCACTTGTAGAAGGTTTAGGATCCTTATTATTATATATTGGAACATAAATTTTAGGATAATCTTCAAGAGCTTTAAAAATAAAACCTTCTTTTCTTAAATCCCTTACTATCCATTTAGCAATGGCATAATATCTATATTTAAAGGCACTAAGTTGATCAAAATACCTATTAAATATTTCCATAGCAATGGTATTAGTATTAGGTATTAATACAATACTAGTAACATCATTGTGTAAGAAAGCGATAATTCCATCACCTTCATCAGTAACTAATACTCGATAATCTGAAACTAACATAATAATAACAGTACAATGCTCTACAGCTTTAAATTAATAAATCAGAAAGACTCTCTTTTTGAGTATTTTATATTTACCCCCCATTACCCCATAAATTTAGTTTCGGGCGGGGCTATTTATGGGTGCGTACCGTACGTTAATGGTAAGTTTTATGATATATGTAGATCGTATATTTATGAGCTCTTGAAGGTTGGTTAGATAAACTTTACATAGCATATAATATAGAATACCGTCTAATCTATTATAAGAAGTACTATAGTGTTATTAAATAATTTGTATAGTTTTAACACAAATATAATATGTGTCAGTAATTACCCTAAGATATTGAAGATTGAATATCTATTTTACTACACAGTATAGGGATAAATTGGTGTTTGTGTTTTTGGTTGGGTGAGTTGGAGTGAT
>VAPH01007584.1_pt1 | contig 12473 bp, 9 predicted proteins | sample 3393861 | NCBI WGS metagenome assembly VAPH01 (sample SAMN08290439, study PRJNA428436) | hydrothermal vent metagenome | isolation source: Deep-sea hydrothermal vent chimney | place: Atlantic Ocean: South-mid Altantic Ridge | reverse complement strand
GTCGAATCGATGACCGAAACCGAACCGCCGCAGCACGAGGTCGCGTTGTCGAAAACGACCGCCTCGGCGCCGGTGGCTTCGATGAAGTTATCGAGGAATTCCGGATTGTCGTAGGTGTCGTAGTCGCCGCCGTGTTCGGTCCCGGCGAAAGGACGCACCGTCTGGCAGCCCACATAACCGGCGACCTTCAGGCCTTCGAGCGGATGGGTCACCTGTTCCTTGATCTTGTCCATGCCGATGTCGTTGACCATCACCTCGCAGGCGTGGCGGACCTTCAACTCGGCGTCGTAGGACTTGCCCGCAGCGCCAAGCGCCTCGTTGATGTCGGCCTTGAACTGCTCGTTTTCGCGCATTTCCTCGTTGGCGGCGTGGGTGTTGAGGTAGCACGCGGCGCAAGCCGTGATCACGTCCTGGTCGGGGCTTTGCGCCTGCGCCTGGGCCAGGTTGCGCCCCGAGAGCGCCGCGTTGCCGAGATGTCCGCCTTCCAGGTGGCCGACCGAAGCGCCGCAGCAGTTCCAGTCCTCGATGTCTTCGAGTTCGATGCCGATCCGGGGCGCGATGGCGCGGAAGGACATGTCGAGATGCATTCCGCTGCCTTCGGACGAGCAGCCGGGATAGAAGGTGAATTTCTTTGTCATTTTCCTGTTTCCTCGCTTCCGCTCAAGTGCCTGAGCCGTGGCGGGCTTGAATTTCCTGGGCTTTTTCCATGATCGCCTTTAACTCGGACCTGCCCTTGATCTTGTCGGGCATGGAGAAGACCGACATCCGCTTGGCCATGACCAGGCCCATGGCGATGCCCATGTTGGCCATCCCCTTGGACATCAGGCTCCCGATGCCGCCGGCGGCGTAGAAATACCGCACGGTCACGGCGCGCTCGTCGGTGCGGCCCGACTTGCTGGCCGTCTCCCAGAAGGCCTTGGCGAAGGCCGTGTTGTCCGTCTCGACGGCCTCGGCGTAGCCTTCCTTAAGCGCCACCGCGCCCAGGCCCTGGAGGATGTATTTGACCGGAACCTCGCGCGGGCAGCGGACGACGCAGTTGTAACAACTGACGCAGGACCGCCAGGAATTGGATTTAAGCACCGCTTCCTTCATGCCGGCGCGAACCATCATGAAGATTTTCCGCGGGCCGTGCTCCATCTGATCGCCCAGGGGACACGAGCCCGAACAGACGCCGCATTGCATGCACATGTTCATGCGGTCTGCGCCGTCGACGTTGTCGCGGACCCAGCGGGCGAATCCCAGGTCGTACTTCCTGTTGGATGTTTCGGGTAGTGTGCTCATCCTAGAACCCCTTGAACGGATTGAGACCGATTTCGTCGATGGTCGCGACGAAGTCGTCGATCATTTTACCGACCGCGGCCGAGTCCGCGATCGAAACTTCCATGGTCTGGACCCGCTCTTTCTCCAGCATCATGCTTTGCAGGGTTTCTTCGATCTTGCCCATGCGTTCCTTGGCCAGCGCGCTGCCCTTGACGAAGTGGCATTGGTAATCGTCGCCGGACTTGCACCCCATCAAGATGATGCCGTCGTACCCCTTGGACAGGGCGTCGGACGCGTTGAGCATGCTGACGCTCCCTAAGCAACGCACCGGAATGGTCCGCACATAAGCCGAATACTGATGCCGGTTGATGCCCGCCATGTCCAGCGCCGGATAGGCGTCGTTCTCGCAGGCGAGGATCAGGACGCGCGGCTTCTCGTCGAACTCGTCGGGGATTTCGACCGCCGAGGCCATGTCGTTGATCATGGCGACGGAATAGTTGTCGAAACTGATCGTGCGGACCGGACAAGCGCCCATGCAGGTGCCGCAACGGCGGCACCGGGAATGGTTGAGGACCGGATAATCCTCTTCGTTTTCGTCGATGGCGCCGAACGGGCATTCCACCGTGCAGCGCTTGCACTTGGTGCATTGGTCCAGGCCGAACTTGGGATAGGACAAATCGCCGGCGCGGGGATGCAGCGCGCGGCCCTGGGAGACGGTGCGGATGGCTTGCACAGCCTTCATCACCGCGCCCGCCGCGTCCTGTCCGGCTTCGCCCATGTCCATGGGACGGCGAACCGGTCCGGCGGTATAAATGCCGGTGCGGCGGGTCTCGTAGGGGAAGCAGATGTAGTGGGAATCCGCGAAGCCGTCGGCCAGCATGGGAATGTGCGGGCCCTGGCGGTATTGCAGGTTCAGGATCGAACTGCCCTCGGGAAGGGTTCCCTCGGGCCGGGCCACCGGATCGGGGGCTTCGATGCCTTCGGCGTAACCGGCGACCTCGATGGCCGCGGCCGGGTTGATGTCGTCCTTGACGTAGATTTCCTGAAGCTCGTCGATTTCCTGGTTCGGGGTTTCGACGTTGGTCGAATTGGGCACCATGCCGGTGGCCAGAACCACCATGTCCAGGCCCTCCATGGGGACGTCGTCGCCGAGCAGCTCGTCGTGGTAGGTGACGGTCAGGTTCTCGTCGACCTTTTCGACCTTGCCCTTGATGAAGATAACGCCCTTTTCCTGGGCCGAGCGGTAGAATTCCTCGGCCGTTCCCGGCGTGCGCAACTCGTCGAAGATGACGTAGCACATGACGTCGGGGTCGGCTTCTATCATCTGAATGGCGTGTTTCATGGACACGCCGCAGCAGACCGACGAACAATAGGGCAGGTGGTTGGGATCGCGCGACCCGGCGCACTGGACGAAAGCGACCGCCTTCGGCGCGGCCCCGTCGGATTTGCGTTTGACCCCGCCGTTCGACAGCATCCCTTCAAGCTCGACGTTGGTCACCACATCGGGCGAAGCGCCGTAGCCGAGATGGCCGAGCTTGGCGGCGTCGTAGGGCCGCCAGCCGGTGGCGATGACGATGGCGCCGATCTTCTCGACCGAGGCCGTTCCGCCCTTGGTCACTTCGACCTCGAACTTGCCGGGGCTGCCCGAGGTCTTGGTGACCAGGGCGTCGGTCATGACCCGGATGCGGTCGTCGCCTTCGACCTTTGAAATCAGGTCGGCGACCGGGTTTTCCTGGGGCTCGCGGTAGGGGGGCCTCTCGGGCAGGACCTTGGCCAGCTTGGCGGTCATGCCGCCGAGGCGGTCCGAACGCTCGACCAGGACCACGGGATATCCGGCCCGGCTTGCCTCGCGGGCCGCCGTCATGCCGACGAAACCGCCGCCGACGACCAGCACGGTCTCGGAAAACTCACCCTCGGTGTAGGCTTCGGGCAAGGACACCTGGGCCGCCTGGGCCGCGGCCATGCGGATTTGATCGTCGGCCAGCATCTGGGTGTCTTCGTCGCCCGCCGGATGGCACCAGATCACCTGCTCGCGCAGGTTTGCGCGGAGGATGTTTGCGCCCTCGAAGTTGAACTTGTCCGTCATCACGCGCGGCGAGCAGGCGGCGATGATCGCCTTGTCGACCGCGCCCGACGCGATGTCGGCCTCGATCAGCTTGACGCCTTCGTCGCTGCACAGGCTGTCGTGTTTCTTGCACAGCGATGCCTTGCACTCGCCGGTGGCGAGGGTTTCAAGGGTATCGATGTCGATGGCGTCGCCGATGCCGCAACCGCTGCACAGGTAGACGCCGACTTTGTTTTCTTCACTCATCTCAAAATTTCTCCCGAACCAGCGCTTAACCGTTGCCGCTCACGGCCTGAATGGCCCTGAGCGCGGCGGCGGTCGCCGATTGCACGGACATTGAAACATCCAAGGGGCCCGAAGCGACGCCGGCCGAAATGTGGCCGTCGCCGTCTTCCACATGGGGAACGATGAACCCGTAGTCGTCCTGGACCAACTCGACCGGCGGCGCGCACCCGGCGGCGGTGGGCTCCATGCCGGTGGCGAGAACCACCATGTCATAGGAATTGGCGTAGATGTCCCGGTTGATGGTGTCCTCGCCCTTGACCATGGGGTTGCCGTTTTCATCGGCGACGATGGTGGCCGGTTTGGACTTGATGAAATTCACCTGCGGGTCGTTCTTCACCTTCAGGTAGAAGGAATCGAGCTTATCATGGGCCCGGATGTCGATGTAATAGATGTCGACCACGGCGTCCGCGTACTGCTCGCGGAGATAAGCGGCGTGCTTCAACGAGGCGAGGCAGCAAATCCTGGAACAGTAGGGCAGGTGGTTGAGGTCGCGCGATCCGGCGCATTGGATCAGGGCGACTTTCTTGGCTTCCTCGCCGTTGGACGGGCGGAGGATCTTGCCGCCGGTCGGGCCGTCGTGGGAGGCCAGGCGTTCCATTTCGACGTTGTTGATGACGTCGGGGACGCGGCCGTGGCCGTAGGGCGTGATCTTGGCGGCGTCGTAGGGCTTCCAGCCGGTCGCCCAGACGATGGCCCCGACGGTGATGTCGAAGGTCGCCTCGGTTTCGTCCAGATCGACCGCGTCGACGGGGCAGGCCGCCTTGATGGCGTCGGCCTCGGGCGTGCCCATGACCGAGCCGTCGAGCACATAGCGCATGGGGAAGGCGTGTTCGTGGGGAAGGTAAGCCGCCTTGACCGTGTCCATCCCGTAATTGAATGGATTGGGGACGTCGGTAACCGCGGCTTCTGTGCATTTGCCGCAAGCCGTGCAGTTGGGTTTGACGTAGCGCGGCGTCGTTTTCACCGTTACCGTGAAGTTGCCTTTCTCCCCGCCCACCTCGTCCACCTGCGCCATGGTGAAGACCTTGAGGTTCTTGCACTTCTTGATGCGCTGGTAATTGATTTCAAGGCCGCATGTGGGGTGGCAGAGCTTGGGGAAATAACGGTTCAGCCGGGAAACGCGGCCGCCGAGAACCGGCGATTGTTCCAGCAAAATAACGTCGTAACCCGTCTCGGCGGCTTCCACGGCCGCGCTGACGCCGGCTATGCCGCCACCGACAACGAGGATTGTCTGGCTGCTAGGCCCTCCGTTTGACATGATAGATCACCTAATATTCATTAACCACGGACATAATTCACCAACAACGGACATATAACGTCCGAATTCGGGGCAGAGTCATATAGGAAAAAAGTATATTAGAAAAATAAAATTTTCCAATTTTTTTTAATCCTCTCCTTGGATTCCTGCTCTATTACAAACGAAATTAATTTTTCATTGCCAAATATTCCTTTATGAAACGGGGAACCCCCCGCAAACCCAAGGGGGCGATTAGGTGTTTTATGGGGGGCGGAATGAAAGATCCAAAAATCGCCGTTCTTTTGCCGTGTTACAATGAAGAAGCGGCCATCGGCGGCGTTATAGAAGGATTCCGCGCCGTTCTGCCCGACGCCCGCATTTACGTTTACGACAACGATTCGACCGACCGGACGGTCGAGGCGGCGCGGCAGGCCGGAGCCCTCGTGCGTGCGGAGACGCGCCGGGGCAAGGGCAACGTGGTGCGCCGGATGTTCGCCGACATCGAAGCCGACGCCTACGTCATGGCCGACGGCGACGGAACCTACGACACGGAAAGCGCCCCGGCCATGATCCGCCTGCTGATCGATGAAAACCTCGATATGGTGGTCGGAACCAGAACCGAGACGGGGCAGGGGGCGGCCTACAGGCCCGGGCACCGTTTCGGCAACCGGCTTTTCACCGTGACCGTCCAGGCCCTGTTCGGCCGGCAGTTCAGCGATATCCTGTCGGGCTACCGCGTCTTTTCGCGCCGCTTCGTGAAATCCTTTCCGTGCCGGTCCCAGGGCTTCGAGATCGAAACCGAACTGACCGTCCACAGCCTGGACCTGCGCTTGCCCGTCGGCGAGGTGGGCACGCCCTATTCCTCCCGCCCGGAGGGTTCCGAAAGCAAGCTCAACAGCGTTTCCGACGGGTTCAGGATTCTCGGGGAGATCCTGTGGCTGCTCAAGGGCAACAGGCCGTTGATGTTCTTCGGTTTCATCGCGGCGCTTTTCGCCCTGCTTTCCATCGGCCTCGCCGTTCCCTTGTTCGTGACGTACACCGAAACCGGTCTGGTGCCCCGTTTCCCGACGGCGGTGCTAAGCACGGGCATCATGATCCTGTCCTTTCTCAGCCTGGCCAGCGGCCTGATCCTCGATAGCGTCAGCCGCGGCCGGCGCGAGGCCAAGGCGCTCGCCTATCTCTCGCTGCCCTCCATCGCCGAGGTCCTGGGCTCACCCCCCCGGAGATGACGATGATTGAAACTTTTCTTCCCACGGCCGGGCAGGTTCTGGGCTTGGCCGCCGTCCTCGCCGCCTTGGCGTCTTTTTCCCTTATCGGCGCCGGGTTCAGCGCCCTCACGGGCGGATCGGGACGTTTGGCTCCGGCCGACGCGTTCGCCGGGTGGGGGCTGGTCACCGCCCTTTTCGTCGTTCTCGGCGTCTTCACCACGCTTTCGTTCACCGTGATTTCCGTTATCGCCCTGGGCCTGGCCGGCGCCTCGGCGGCGTTGATCCTTTGGCGCAAAAACACGGACGCGCTTCCCTATAAAGGCGATTTCACCCTGATCGTCCGGGTCCTGGTCCTCGCCTCGCCTTTTCTTTTGATCGCGGCGTCCATGCGCGCGTCCCAATGGGACGAGTTTTCCCAATGGCTTCCAAACGCCCAATACCTGTTCCGTTTCGACGCCTTCCCGAGAATAGGCCTGCCCGACAGTTCCTCGGTCTTCCCCGCGTATCCTTACGGCTTGCCTTTGATAACCTATTTCGCCTCCCGGATGACCGGCGGATTCGTCGAAAACGCGGGCGGCCTGGCCAATCTTCTCCTCCTCCTTCTCCTCGCCCCGGTTTACCTGGCCATGGTGAGCCGCGGGTTGGGCGGCGGCCACAATAAAAAGTGGAGTTTTAGCGCGCTTGGCGTTCTTGGGGTGACGGCGCTGAGCACGGTTTTCGTGCAAAAACTGGTCCTGACCGCTTACCCCGACAGCGCCACGGCCGTCGTGCTCGCGGTCCTCGGCGTCCTGGCGTGGCATATAAGCGAGGCCCTGGCGCGCGCCCCGGGCGCGGATGAAAAAGGGGTTTCGGGCCTCGCCTGGCAATTCGCTTGGGTCGCCGTGGTCTTCCTCAGCCTCAAGCAAACCAACCTTGTTCTTTTCGTTTTCCTCATGGGCGGCGTGGTCCTGGCCGTTTTGCGCGATCCCGAAAGCCGGTTGAAGGATTTCCTCGGGCCGGGGCTGGTCATGGCCGCGCCGGGGGTCGCGGTTTACCTGATCTGGCGTTACTACGTCGCCGCCAACATGCCGGGCGGCGAGTTTTCCCTCATGCCTTTCGAAAGATGGCTCATCGCCGAAGCCGGCCAGATCCTTGGGCGCATGGCCTTGATCGCTTCTAAGAAGGGCGCTTATTTCGTCATGATGGCGGGGATCGTCCTCGTCGCCATCGCCGGCCTTTGGCGGTTTTCGAACGGCTTCGTTCGCTTCGGCGTCATGACCGGGGCCGTCTTCCTCGGCTACAACCTGTTCCTTTGGGCCATGTACGTCGCCGCTTTCGGAACCTATGAAGGCCTGCGCGCGGCGTCCTTCTGGCGCTACAACACCCAATTGGGGTTGTTAGGCGCCACCTGCGCCGCCTTTGGTTTGGCGGTTCTTTGGCGCCGCCATGGCGTTCCGTTCCTTGAGACCCGCCCCATGGCTAAAAAACTCCTCGCCGCCGTCACCGTTTCGGCCGTCGTCATCGCCCCGGTGGTCCTGGCCAAGTCTCTCCGCTTCGACCTCCGCCCGCAAAAGGACCACATGCGCCTGGTCGGCCGCGATCTGGCCGAGTCCCTGCCCGAAGGGAGCCGCCTCGCCGTGGTCGACCGGCGCGGCAATGGTTTCGCGGGCATGGTGATCCGCTACGAACTCAACCAGGGGGCGGGCGCCGGGCGGGACATAAAGGTGTCCGTCAACGTCAGCCTGTTTAATTTCAAGGGCATAAAGAACCTTACGGGTTTTTTGCAAAAGGAAGGCGTCACCTACGCCTGGGTCCACGAACCCCTGGCCGAGGAAAGAAAAGCCTTCGCCATCGAATTGCCGGGCAAGTCCTCGAACCTTCTCAGGCTTGAGAAGGGAAAATGGGCGCTTGTCCGCTCCTGGCCTTACCGGGGCTACGACGATCCCAGCGTCTTCCCGGATTGATGGGGGCGGCAGGGCGATCTCCTGAAAGTGTAAATTCCTCTACCCGCCTCCTGAAGCCGACAAACTGGGCCAAATGGCCCCGCCGAACAATTTCGGCGTAGCCGAGAGGGGCGTAAGACCCTCGCCCGGCGCTTGAGGGGCGAAAAGATCCAGGGCAATCGTGTTCATGCGATTGCCCTGCGGGGCGGTTCATTTTAAGTTGGCCTTAACGGCCAATCTATGTAGAGTACGCCGCGTTTTGGCTGCTTCCGGGACCGGATGGGGCGGCCGGGGCGTCGGTTTTTTTTATTCCGGTCCGGCTAAATTTTTTAGGGGGATATTTTATGTCCAAATTAGTAGCGCCGCACGGCGGCGGCGAATTGAACGCCTTGCTCATTCCCGAAGTGGAACGCGCGGCCGAGATGAAACGCGCCGAGGGCCTGAAGAAGGTTCCCATGAGCTCCAAGGAGACCTCCGACGTGCTCATGTTCTCCATGGGCGCCTATACGCCCCTCGACGGTTTCATGGGTGAGGCCGACTGGCGCGGCGTTTGCGCCGACATGAAGATGGCCAACGGCCTGTTCTGGCCCATTCCGATCACCCTTTCGGCCGATCAGGATGTCGCGGATTCCATCGGTGACGGTGAAGAAGTGGCCCTCGTCGACGAAGACGACGGCACCGTCATGGCGATCATGAAGGTGACCGAAAAATACACGATCGACCGCGATTTCGAATGTCAGAACGTTTACACGACCACCGATTCCGACCATCCCGGCGTGCAAAAGGTGATGGAGCAGCGCGCCGTCAACCTGGCCGGACCGGTTTCGGTCATCAACGAGGGTGATTTTCCGGCCAAGCACGGCGACCTGTACATGCGTCCCGCAGAATCGCGCGCCGTGTTCACTAAAAACGGCTGGTCCCGCGTCGCCGCCTTCCAGACCCGCAACCCCATGCACCGCAGCCATGAACATCTGGCGAAGATCGCCGTCGAGGTTACCGACGGGGTGTTCATCCACCAGGTCCTGGGCAAATTGAAGCCCGGCGACATTCCCGCCGAGACCCGGACCAAGGCCATCCAGGCGATGATCGACAACTATTTCGTCAAGGGCACCGTGATCCAGGCCGGCTATCCCATCGAAATGCGCTACGCCGGTCCGCGCGAAGCGCTGATCCACGCGCTTATCCGCCAGAACTTCGGCTGCTCGCACCTGATCGTCGGCCGCGACCACGCCGGCGTCGGGGATTACTACGGCCCGTTCGACGCCCAGCACATCTTCGACGAGTTGTGGGAGGGCGCGCTTGAGACCGGCGCCTTGAAGATCGACATCACGTTCTACTGCAAGAAGTGCATGGGCATGGCGACCGCCAAGACCTGTCCCCACGACAAGGAAGACCATGTGTCCATTTCCGGCACCAAGCAGCGTGAAATGCTCGCCGCCGGCCAGGACATTCCGCCGGAATTCTCCCGTCCGGAAGTGGTCAAGATCCTTCAGGAGTACTACGCCTCCTTGAAATAGGGCCAAGACCTCATCACATTGAAGGGGAGGAGCCTAAGCGGTTTCTCCCTTTTTTTGTTTCTTAGAGTAAACCATGAACGATAAACCACGCCGTTTCTATTCCGTTTCGCCGGACGGGAAAATCGTCGCCGGATTCGATTTCAGGGCCGGGGCCGAGACCGCCGCGGTCGCTTTCGGCGACGGGGCGCACGTCATCGACACCGCCAGCAGCGCCTACCAGCCCGCCGTCAGCATGGTCGAAGGCGGCGAGATGGTCATCGCCGGATATGGATCGTTCGATGCCCGCGACGGGCTGGAAAAGAACCTGATCGAGGCGATCAAGAAGGGGTTCGCGCCGACGGTCCGGGCCTTCCTCGCCAAGGGGGCGGACGCCAACGCCGTGGACGCCAACGGCGGAACCGCCCTGATCTGGGCCGCCGCCAAGGGCAGCGGCGAAATCGCCGCCATCCTGATCGAGGCGGGCGCGGACGTGAACAAGGCCGACCACGGCGGCATGACGCCGCTCAAGCTCGCCGAGAAGAAAAACAAGGAAACCGTCGCCGCCCTGCTGCGCGACGCCGGGGCTCACTGAATTTAAAGCTCCGTATACTTCTTCGAGTTGCCGTGGGATTTTTCGACCGGATATTTTTCCGCGTTGCGCTCGATCTTGTCCGAGGCCGCCTGTATGAGGTCGATATGGGCCCGCTCGCAAATCATCAGCAAATAGAGGAAAATGTCGGCGGCCTCCTCGGTCAGCCGGTCGAGAAAAGCGGGGTCGCCAAGAAGTTTTTCGAGGTCCTCGTCGCTTTTCCATTGGCTCAGTTCGAGAAGTTCTCCCGCTTCCAGGTTCAGCGAAACGAGAAGGTTTTTGAGGCTGTGGAACTGCCTCCAGTTCCTTTCGTCGCGGAAGGCGATCAATCTTTCGGTCAGGCGGGTCAGGTTTTTCGGCATGGCGGGCGGCTCGTTGTAAGCGGTTCGGGGAAAAACCTTATACAGGCTATTGCCGGGGAAAGGGCCGTTTTATCGTTTACCGGGGCGCAATTAACAAGAAAACCCTATTTGAAACACCGGCTTAAACGGTTGATTTCGAATGATAACAAGAGACCCGGAAAATAAGGCTTTTAAGGTGTTTGACAGGCTATCCCGGCCTGTATATGAATTGCCGCTGATATTCGGATCACGCCGAAGTTGGTGATTTAAGGTATCGGCTTTGTTTTTGGGGGATATCAAGGAAGTTGCTTCCCCCTTCGATTGGCCTTATATCTCTTCGTCTTTAGAAAAACCGAATACTGTTTTTAACCTAGGGGGAATATTTTATGCCCACATTCGTCCATACAGACAAATGCGATGGCTGCAAAGGCGGGGACGTTACCGCTTGCATGTACATCTGCCCCAATGACCTTATGAAGCTCGATACGGTGCGTATGAAGGCCTTCAACCAAGAGCCCGATCAGTGCTGGGAATGCCAGTGCTGCGTCAAGGCTTGCCCGCAGCAGGCGATTGAAGTCCGCGCTTATGCCGACGTTGTCCCCATGGGCGGCGCTTGCATACCGCTTCGCACCGACCAAGCCATCATGTGGACCATTAAGTTCCGCGACGGCGAGGTAAAGCGCTTCAAGTTCCCGGTTCGGACCACGCCGGTCGGCTCGATCGACCCGTATGGCAACAAGCCGGAAGCCGGTGATATCAGCGACAATCTGCTGTTCACCGAATCCGGCACCCTGCGGACCCCGTCGTAAGGCCCCGCAAACCGGTTTTTGAGTTTTAGTTTAAATCTCTTCATAGGCGGCAGGCAGCCCAGGGTGGCATGTACCCGTCTGAATTGGGAGGATACACTCCATGAGTGAAGGTACTTTCGGCAATCCCGAAATCATCGATATCGAAACCGATATCCTTATCGTCGGCGGCGGCATGGCCGCTTGTGGCGCCGCTTTTGAAGCCAAGCGCTGGGCCAGCGACGACATCAAGATCACCCTCGTCGACAAGGCTGCGATGGACCGCTCCGGCGCCGTCGCCATGGGCCTTTCGGCCATCAACACCTACCTGGACGACCAGGACCCCGCGGACTACTGCCGCATGGTCTCGGCCGACCTGATGGGAATCACCCGCGACGACCTCGTCTATGACGTCGGCCGTCACGTCGACGACTCGGTCAAGCTGTTCGAAGAATGGGGCCTTCCCATTTGGAAATCCAAGGAAACCGAAGGCGTTTCCCTGAGGGACGGCGGCAAGCCCGTCCGTTCCGGTAAGTGGCAGATCATGATCAACGGCGAAGGCTACAAGACCATCGTCGCCGAAGCCGCCAAGAAGGCTCTCGGCATCGAAAACATCATGGAGCGCGTCTTCATCGTTAAGCTTCTTCTCGATGAGAACGAAGAAAACCGCATCGCCGGCGCCGTCGGCTTCTCGGTCCGCGAGCACAAGCTCTATGTCTTCAAGGCCAACACCATCTTGAACGTTTGCGGCGGCGCCGTGAACATCTTCCGTCCCCGTTCCAACGGCGAAGGCAACGGCCGGACCTGGTACCCGGTTTGGAACTCCGGTTCCACCTACGCCATGGCCGCCGAAGTCGGCGCGGAACTGACCATGATGGAAAACCGCTTCGTTCCCGCCCGCTTCAAGGACGGTTACGGCCCGGTCGGCGCTTGGTTCCTGCTTTTCAAGTCGAAAGCCACCAACGGCTACGGCGAGGACTACACGGTCAAGAACGCCCACATGCTGGCTGACTTCGCGCCGTATGATAAGGCCGCCGTCATCCCCACGTGCCTGCGCAACCACGCCATGCTCAAGGAAATGAAGGACGGCAACGGCCCGATCTTCATGGATACCCCGACCGCCATGGCCAAACTGTCCGAGACGATGACTCCCAAGGAGATCAAGCACCTCGAAGCTGAAGCCTGGGAAGACTTCCTCGACATGTGCATCGGCCAGGCCGGTCACTGGGCGGGCATGAACATCCGTCCGGAAGAAACCAAGTCCGAACTGATGCCGACCGAGCCC
>VAPH01051383.1_pt1 | contig 12491 bp, 11 predicted proteins | sample 3393861 | NCBI WGS metagenome assembly VAPH01 (sample SAMN08290439, study PRJNA428436) | hydrothermal vent metagenome | isolation source: Deep-sea hydrothermal vent chimney | place: Atlantic Ocean: South-mid Altantic Ridge | reverse complement strand
GCCATGAGTACGAATCTCACCACCATAGCTGCGCATCGCAGTCAGTTTTTCCAGCATTGTCATCTACGAATTTCCTTGCGTTCCAGGCCAAAAATCCAGTCGCGCAAGAATATCACAAGTTGTGCTGCTCCAGTGCCCAGTCGATGTGTTCTCGCACCATGTCTGAGACACTCTGGCGGCGCGCCTGCAGTGCTGTGATGACCTGTGGGCTTGCCGGGCCGTTGCCCAGCGCCACGGTAATATTGCGCAGCCAGCCATCCTGTCCGATGCGGCGAATCGCGCTGCCCTCGGTGCGGTGCAGGAACTGTGCTTCACTCCACTGGAACAATTCGATCAGTTCGGCTGTGTCCAGGCCGTGCCGCGGGGCGAAATCATCCTCGCCGGTCAAGTGCGCGAAGCGGTTCCATGGGCACACCATCTGGCAGTCGTCACAGCCGTAGATGCGGTTGCCCATCAGGGCCCGGAATTCTTCCGGGATGCTGCCGCGCAGTTCAATCGTCAGGTAGGAAATGCAACGTCGTGCATCCACGCTGAACGGTGCCACGATCGCCTGTGTCGGGCAGATGTCAATGCATTGGCTGCAATCGCCACAATGTTCCTTGGCCGGTTCATCCAGCGGCAGCGGCAGGTCCGTATAAATCTCGCCGAGGAAGAACCAGCTGCCTGCCTTTCGATTGATCAGGTTGGAGTGCTTGCCGATCCATCCCAGGCCGGCCTTTTCAGCCAGCGCTTTTTCCAGCACCGGTGCAGAATCCACCAGCACACGGTAGCTGAATGGGCCGCACTGCTGCTCGATCCGGCTCGCCAGTTTTTGCAGGCGCTTACGCATCAATTTATGGTAGTCGCGCCCCAGCGCATAGCGGGATATCACGCCTTTGGCGGGGTCCTGCAGCAATGCTTCCAGTTCGGTGGTGGTCTCCGGCAGGTAATCCAGACGCACAGAAATGACCCGAATGGTGCCCGGCAGAAGTTCCGCCGGTCGACTGCGGCGCGAACCGTGGCGTTGCATGTACGCCATGTCACCGTGAAAGTTGCTGGCCAGCCAGTTGTGCAGGTGATTTTCGTGAGCGCTCAGTTCGGTGTCGCATATCCCCATTTGCTGAAAGCCGAGCTCAAGACTCCAGGCGCGAATCTGCCGGGCCAGTTTGTGCATGGCCTGCGGGGAGGGATCGGCAGGCGAATTGCCAGATTTGCCTTTTTTTGCAGGATTCGTTGAATCATTCATCGTTATAATGAGGTCATGCCGGAATTAATTGATAAATTGTATACCGCCCAGCAGGTTCGTGAGCAGGATTATTCTGCAATTCACGAATTCAACATCGCAGGTTATGAGTTGATGAAGCGGGCAGGCCGGGCCATTCTGGAAGACACCAGGGCGCGTTATCCCGATGCCGGGCACTGGCTGGTGATGTGCGGGCCAGGCAACAATGGCGGGGATGGGTACGTGCTGGCGAGCATGGCTGCCGCCGAGGGCATCAAGATCAGCCTGTGCTCGCTGGTGGATACGGCACGACTGCAGGGCGATGCGGCACTGGCGCTGGCTGACTGGCAGGCCGCCGGTGGCAAGGTTCTGTCATGGCCGCTGCCCGGTGACGTAACCTTTGATCTAGCCGTGGATGCACTGCTGGGAACCGGCATTGACCGAGAGGTCAGTGGGGCCTATCGGCACGCCATTGATTTTCTGAACCTGCTCGACTGTCCTAAAGTCGCCGTTGATATTCCTTCCGGGCTGAACGCCGATACGGGCTGTGTCATGGGCTGTGCCGTGCGGGCCGATGCCAGCGTGACCTTCGTGGGCAGAAAGCGTGGCATGTACACGGCAGATGGCCCAGATTATTGTGGCAACATCTCTTTCAATGACCTCTCCATACCGGCGCAGTGTGCTGCGGGCATCAGTGGCTCCGGCATCCTGGCGACACTGGATTTCCTGCGCCCGCGACTGCCGGTGCGTCAACGCAATTCGCATAAGGGCAGTTATGGACACGTGCTGGGCGTCGGCGGTATGGAGGGCATGGGTGGGGCAATTCGCCTGTGTGGTGAGGCGGCGCTGCGCAGCGGTGCAGGCCGGGTCACACTGGCGACTGATCCGGCGCACGCTGCCATGCTCAATATCGGTCGACCGGAATTGATGGTCAGGCCGGTTGCCGCAACCAATGATCTGGTGCCGCTGCTGGGTGATGACATCGTGCTTGCACTCGGCCCCGGCCTGGGTCGCGGTGAATGGTCGGAAGCGCTTTTCGAAATATGTCTGGATACCCGTGTGCCGCTGGTGGTTGACGCCGATGGCCTTAACCTGTTGGCCGTGCAGAGCGCCACCGCTTCGCGAGACAACTGGATACTGACACCCCATCCGGCCGAAGCTGCTCGTTTGCTGGGCAGTTCAACAGCAGAAATCCAGCAGGACCGGGTGACCGCGGCCAAAGCCATCGCCAGCCGTTATCGTGCCTGTGTGGTGCTGAAGGGCTGTGGCACGGTGGTTGCCGGAGCGGCAGGTGGTTATGCCATTTGCCCGCTGGGAAACCCGGGCATGGCCACGGCAGGCAGCGGAGATGTTCTGACCGGCATTATCGCGGCCTTGCTGGGGCAGGGCCTGAGCTGTTGGGAGGCGGCAGTCGCTGGCGTCGTCGCACATGCACAGGCCGGTGACCGCGCAGCGCAGACGGTTGGGGAAATGGCCCTGGTGGCCACCGACATGATCACACAGCTTCCCCGGGTTTGGGCAGCGGCAGGGCAGGCCGCATGACCAGTGCAGGTCAGGCGGCATTTCCTGACGAGCGAGAACTGGAGCTTTTTGCCGACAAACTCGCCCGGCGAATACAGGCCCCGCTGGTGCTGTGGCTGCAGGGTGATCTGGGTGCAGGCAAAACCACTTTTGCACGTGCGCTGATACACGCATTAGGCTACAGAGGCCGGGTGAAAAGTCCGACTTATGGTTTGCTGGAGCAATATCAGGCGGGCACGCTGCAGGTGTTGCACATGGATCTTTACCGCATCAGCGAGCCGGGTGAACTGGAGTTTCTCGGTCTGCCTGACCTGCTGGATGCACAAACCATCGTTTTGATTGAATGGCCGGAAAAAGGCGGAGAATGGCTTCCGGAACCAGACTTCATATTTACTTTCAGTTATGCGGGCTGTGGGCGTTATTTGCATTGGCGTGCCTGTACCGAGTCGGCCAGGGCCATCGGTTTGCGTCAAGTTTCAGGGACCTAATCGCTTGCATTAGCTAACCTTTATATCCTACGGTTTTTTATGAGAAACTCTTGCTTTTTCGTGAAAATCACTTCATGCTTACGTCGACGACATGGAGGTTTTAAAGACGTTGAGCAAGCGCCTTGTCATTGCAATTCTGTTTTTGCTCTCCTCATTGCAGGCTTTTGCCGCTGAGGTGAGCGGCTTCCGCGTCTGGGCGGACCCAGTCAAAACCCGCGCCGTTCTTGACCTCGACCGCAAGACTGCCTACAAACTTTTTACCCTGCAGAACCCGCATCGTGTGGTTGTGGATTTACAGGGCGCTTCCATTGAAGGTCCGCTGGAACTGGATGAAGAACATGCCGGTGTCATCACCGGGGTGCGTTACGGCCAGCCCGATAAAAACACATTACGAGTGGTTTTCGACCTGGAAGAAGGCGTGGGCCTGAAAAGTTTTCTACTTGATCCGACCGGGCAATACAGTTATCGGCTGGTCATCGATCTGTTCAGGAAATCTGGCAAGCAGCCATCGTCCACGGTCAAATATGTGACGGATATCAGTAAACCGAACCGTGACGTGGTGATTGCAATCGATGCCGGCCATGGCGGTGAAGACCCGGGTGCCATCGGCAAACGCAAGATCCGCGAGAAGGATGTGGTGTTGCGGATTGCCCGTGAATTGAAGAAAACCATCGACAGCGAACCGGGCATGCGGGCTGTACTGACCCGTGACGGCGACTATTACGTGCCTTTGCGCAGTCGCTATGAGAAGGCTCGCAAGGCCCGTGCCGACCTGTTCGTGTCCATCCATGCAGATGCTTTCAGAAAACGCAGCGTGCGGGGCAGCTCGGTTTTCGTACTGTCGGCGCGTGGCGCGAGCAGTGAATTTGCCCGCCTGCTGGCGGATTCGGAGAATGCTTCCGACCTGGTGGGTGGCGTCACGCTTAATGACAAGGACGATATGCTGGCATCCGTGCTGCTGGATCTTTCACAAAGTGCAACGCGTGAGGCCAGCAACAAGGTTGCTGCCAATATCCTCGGTGCGTTAAAACGCACCGGTAAAACGCATAAGCGCACTGTTGGGCGAGCAAATTTCGTAGTTTTGAAGTCACCCGATGTACCGTCAGTGCTGGTAGAGACAGCCTTTATCAGCAACCCCGGTGAGGAAAAACGCCTGACTGAGAAAGGCTTCCAGCGTCGCATGGCCAGGGCCATTACCCGGGGTGTGCGTGATTATTTCTACAGCAGCCCGCCGCCCGGCACCTGGATCGCCAGCAACCGTGGCGCCGCACGTTACATCGTCGCTCGCGGCGATACCCTGGGCGGTATCGCGAACCGCTACAGTGTCAGCCTGAGCAGTCTGCGCAACGCCAACAAGATACGCGGCGACAGAATCACCATCGGTCGCGAGCTGATTATCCCGACCAGCTAAAAATTTTATATCTTGAAGCCGGCATAAAAAACCGCTAAAAGAGTCGCATGCCGATTCGCCAGCTTCCAGAACTGCTGATTAACCAGATTGCCGCTGGCGAGGTCGTTGAGCGCCCGTCCTCCGTGGTCAAGGAATTGGTTGAAAACAGCCTTGATGCCGGTGCCGACTCCATCGAGGTTCTGCTTGAGCAAGGCGGGAAACGACTGATCCGGGTCATCGATGACGGTGCCGGCATATCGGCGGATGAATTACCGCTGGCACTGGCCCGCCATGCAACCAGCAAGATAAGCACGCTGGACGAGTTGGAAGAGGTCGCCACGATGGGCTTCCGGGGTGAGGCCCTGCCGAGCCTGGCGGCAGTCAGCAGGATGGTTATTACGTCCCGCACCGGCGCGGCTGAACACGCTTGGCAGATCAGAACAGCCAATGGTGAAATCGACGCCGTGGTGCCGGCAGCGGGTGGCGTCGGGACGATGGTCGAGTTGCACGACCTGTTTTACAATGTGCCGGCCCGGCGCAAGTTCATGCGCACCGACCGGACGGAATTCTCCCACGTTGATGAATTACTCAAACGGTTTGCACTTGCGCGCCCCGAGGTTGGTTTCCAACTGCAGCATAACCATCGCATGGTGCGCCGTTTTGCGCCGGTCAGGTCGGATAACGACCTGCTGCTGCGGCTGGCCGCTGTGCTCGGCGATGACTTTGTCGAGCACGCGCTGGACATTGATGAGCAACGGGGTCCTTTCGGGCTGCGTGGCTGGGTGGCGGAACCCCGTTATAACCGCGCCCAGGCGGACCGGCAATTCTTTTTTGTAAATGGCCGGGTGGTTAAGGATCGTCTCGTGGCGCACGCCATCCGGCAGGCTTTCCGTGATGTTTTGTATCATGGCCGGCACCCCGCGTTTGTGCTGTTCCTTGAAATACCGTGCAGTGGTGTTGATGTCAACGTGCACCCGCAAAAACACGAGGTGCGCTTCCGCGATTCACGGGCAATACACGACTTCATCTACGCGACGTTGCATCGTAGTCTGGCCGGCGCAGGTGTCGGCAGCGGTGCATTGCGCCCCGGCACCCAGGTGCGTGACCCGGCGGGTCATTCGGCGAACGCTGACTGGGCTGCCCGGCAGCCGACGATACCGGTTGGTGTGTCCGAGCAGGTACAGGCTTACACGCAATTACTGTCTTCACCACTGGCGGATGTCGGTCGTCCGGCCGGCGTGGCCGCGCCGCTACCGGCAGGCCACGACGGTGAATCCCGGTCTGATGAAATCCCGCCGCTGGGTTTCGCCATGGCGCAGCTTCACGGCATCTACATACTGGCGCAGAACCAGCATGGGCTCGTGCTGGTCGATATGCACGCCGCGCATGAGCGTTTAACCTATGAACGATTGAAAACAGGCCTGGCCGAAAGCGGTATTCGCAGCCAGAATCTGTTGGTGCCGGTGAGCGTCCATGTCAGTGAGCGGGAGGCGGATATGGCAGAAGAGCATGCGGACAGCCTCGCAGCGCTGGGCATCACGTGTGACCGGACCGGACCGCAAACCCTGCTGGTCAGGAAGGTGCCGACCCTGTTGCAGCAAACCGATATGGGACGCCTGCTGCAGGATGTGCTGTCTGAGCTCGCCAATGACGGCAAGAGCCTGAAGATTGAAGCAGAAATGGATGAAATTCTGTCGACCATGGCCTGTCATGGTTCGGTGCGTGCCAACCGCAGCCTCAATATTGCGGAAATGAACAGCCTGCTACGGGATATGGAGCGGACCGAACGTGCGGCACAATGCAACCATGGCCGGCCAACCTGGGTGCAACTGGATATGCAGAGCCTGGATCGCCTGTTTCTGCGGGGTCGCTGATGTCGCCACTGCCGCCCTGTGTTTTCCTGATGGGGCCGACCGCCTCGGGCAAGACCGCACTCGCGGTGGAATTGTGCAGCCTCTTCCCGCTGGAAATTATCAGTGTTGACTCAGCGCTGGTCTACCGTGGCATGGATATCGGTACCGCCAAACCGGATCGTGCGACGCTGCAGCAGGCACCGCATCGCCTGATTGATATACGCGACCCTTCAGAGCGCTATTCGGCGGCCAATTTCTGTGCCGATGCACGGGTTGAAATGGAAGCCATTACCGCAGCCGGCAGGGTGCCGCTGCTGGTCGGTGGCACGATGCTTTATTTCCGCGCACTCGAGCACGGCCTGTCTGAACTGCCGGCGGCCGACCCGGGGGTTCGATTGAAGCTGGAGAAACAGGCGGCCGAGATCGGCTGGCCGGCCATGCACACCCTGCTGGCGCAGCAGGACCCGGTCGCAGCAGCCCGTATTCATCCCAATGATCCGCAGCGTATTCAAAGGGCACTGGAAGTCATTCGTGTCAGTGGCCGGCCACTGAGTGAGTTGCAGGCGCAAACCAGCGGCAGCGCACTGGCGTACCGCATCCACAAATGCGTTGTCGCACCTGCCGAGCGCAGTGTGCTGCACCGGCGCATCGGGCAGCGCTTTGCATGGATGCTGGAAAATGGCTTTCTGGAAGAGGTGAAAGGCCTGCATGACCGTGCTGATTTGCATGCGGATCTGCCCGCCATGCGCGCGGTGGGCTACCGCCAGGCCTGGCATTTCCTGGACGGCGAGTGCACCTTCGATGAGATGCGCGACAGGGCCGTGGCAGCCACCCGGCAATTGGCCAAACGCCAGTTGACCTGGCTCAGGCGGGAGAGCCCCTGTATATGGTATGATTTGCAGGCAGATGGGGCGCGGAATAATGTGATTGCAGCGCTAAGGGGGTTCCTTGAAGCTTGATCGTTCCGTACCCATGTAATCTGTTCCGTGACCAGTCGGACATTGAATACAAGAATCCAGGAGGAACAGCTATGTCAAAGGGCCAATCATTACAAGAACCATTCCTGAACGCATTGCGTCGCGAGCGTGTGCCGGTGGCAATTTATCTTGTCAACGGCATCAAGTTGCAGGGCCAGGTCGAGTCCTTCGACCAGTTCGTGGTTTTGCTGAAGAATTCGGTCAGTCAAATGATCTATAAACACGCCATCTCCACCGTGGTACCGGCACGGAATGTCAGTGTTTACGACGAGGGGGAAGAAGAAGGTTAAGCAAAACAGTCACGGAACCCTGAATTTGTTTGAACGCGCCGGCCGGGGTAACCGTGCCGTCATATTGCACCCTGTTTTTGCGGGCACAGGTCCGGAAATCCTGGACGAGTTTCAAGAACTTTGCCGCTCCGCCGGTGTTGAAATCGTAACTGTTATAAACGCACCGCGCGACCGTCCGGACGCGCGGTTTTTTGTGGGCAAGGGAAAAATAGATGAAGTGGCACAACAGGTCTCGGCAAGCGACGCTGACCTGGTGCTGGTCAGTTGCCCGCTGTCGGCAATCCAGGAGCGCAACATTGAAAAGCGCTGCGCCTGCCGGGTGCTTGACCGCACCACGCTGATACTGGATATTTTTGCGCTGCGGGCACGCTCCCACGAAGGCAAGTTACAGGTTGAGCTGGCGCAACTGCGGCATATTTCCACCCGCCTGGTGCGGGGCTGGACGCACCTTGAGCGCCAAAAGGGCGGTATCGGCCTGCGCGGCCCGGGTGAAACCCAGTTGGAAACTGACCGGCGTCTGATCGGGCAGCGCATTCAGTACCTTAAAGCCCGACTCGAGAAAGTGCGGCGTCAGCGGGCGCAAAGCCGCCGCAGACGCGAACGGGCGCAGGTGTTTACCGTCGCCCTGGTCGGTTATACCAATGCCGGCAAGTCCACACTTTTTAACCGCCTGACAGATTCCGATGTAGACACCCGGGACATGCAGTTTGCAACCCTTGATCCAACGGTGCGACAACTGCCCAATGTTCCCACCGGGAATGTTTTATTGGCAGATACGGTGGGTTTTGTCAGCGATCTGCCGCACGAATTGGTGGCCGCTTTCCACGCCACGTTGCAGGAAACCCGTCAGGCGGATTTGCTGTTGCACGTCATCGATGCCGCCGACCCTTTCCACCAGCAGCGGGAGCTTGATGTTGAAGCGGTGCTGGAAAGTGTTGAAGCAGGTGATATACCGGTCATCCGGGTGTTCAACAAAATCGACCTGATCGACCGTGAGACATCTGCCCAGAACAACGCGGACGGTGAGTTGGCGCGCATCGATGTTTCAGCTTTGCTGGGTTCCGGCCTGGCAGCGCTCAAAGAAGCGATTGCCCTGCGCCTGAAGGGTGCACGGATCTGTACCTGGATCAGCCTCGAGGGGCGCTTTGCAAAATTGCGTTCACTGCTGTTTGATCTGGGTGCCGTAGCAGAAGAAAAGATATCTGCGGACGGGCAGTGGTTGATACATCTGGACCTGTCACAAAAGGATGCCGAACAACTCGGCCGCATGCCCGGCGCTGAGGGTCTGCTGGTGCGGGAGTCGATACTGCTTGCCGCCCGGCAAGGGGAGACTTAAAATACCATACTGAAAAACCTGTTAACGGAAGCATACCCCGCCCTGCGGAACCCGATCTATTGTTTAGTCGAGACGTGCAAGCGCGTCTGCAAATGGAGAATTAAATGCCCTGGAAAGAACCTGGAAGCGGAGATAAAGATCCTTGGAAGTCCGGCAACCAACAACCGCCCGATCTTGAAGAGATTTTTCGAACTGTCAGTTCCCGCCTGCAATCAATATTTGGCGGCGGCAGCAACAAGAGCAACGGCTCGGAGCAACGCAAAGGCGGTGGCGCCGGTGCTGTTTCACTGGTTATACTGCTGCTCGTATTCTGGGTGGTCTGGGATTCTGTCCATATCATCGATCAGGCGGAACAGGGTGTTGTACAGCGGTTCGGCAAGTACTCGCGGACCCTCAACCCCGGTATTAACCTGACCCTGCCGCGACCCATCGAAACGGTCACCAAGGTCAATGTCAGCAATGTCCGGGTCGATGAAGACCGGGGTCATATGCTGACCCAGGATGAAAACCTGGTGGAGTTCATCTACAAGGTTCAGTACCGCATCAACAACGCGCAGTATTTCCTGTTTAAGGTGCGCGACCCCGAACTGACGCTGCGCCAGGCCGCGGAAAGCGCATTGCGCGAATCCGTCGGCACCAACGGCCTGGATGATATTCTGGAAGGCAATGCCAGGACCAAGGTGCGCATAGAAACCCAACGTGTGCTGCAGGAGACGCTGGATCTTTATCAAACCGGCTTACAGGTGACGGAATTCAACCTCGTGGATGTGAACGTGCCGCAACCGGTCAGAGAGGCGTACTCCGATGTTATCCGTGCGCGCGAAGATCGTGAGCGGTTTAAGGAAGAGGCACGCGTACATGCCAATAGTGTCATCCCCGAAGCGCGCGGCCAGGCTGCCCGTATTGAGCAGGAAGCCGCTGGCTACAAGGCGTCCACCATTGCCAAGGCCACCGGTGAGGCTGATCGCTTCAAGCTGGTGCTGGATGAGTATCGGCTCGCACCTGTGGTGACCCGCAAGCGCCTCTATCTCGACACCATGGAGACGGTGCTGGCCAATAACAGGAAGGTCTTTCTCGACGTGGATTCAAGCGGCAATATACTGTACCTGCCGCTGGATCAGGCTGGCGGTCGCGGCCCGGCAAATATTCTGCCACCGATTAAAACCCCGACCAACAGCAAACGGCGAAGCAGTCAGGATCGCACTCGCGATGCCCGCACTAAAACCCGGGAGGGAAGACGATGAACAGATCAGTTTTGGTGATACTCCTGGTGATACTGGGTGGTTTGGGCCTGGCCAGCATTTTCACGGTCAATGAAACAGAATATGCGATCCGCTTTCAGTTGGGCCGCATTGTGAAGGTGGATTATGAGCCCGGCCTGCATATTAAATGGCCGTTTGTGAATAACATCCGCAAATTTGACCGACGCATTCTGACGCTGGACACCTCTCCGGAATTGATGCTGACTTCCGAACAGAAGTACGTCAATGTCGATTCTTTTGTCAAATGGCATATCGCGGATGTTGCCCGCTTTTACACTTCGACACAGGGCAATGAACTGGTGGCGCTGAATCGCCTGAACGGCATTGTCAGTGACCGTATCCGCAACCAGATTGCCAGTCGGACCCTGGCCGAAGTCGTATCGGAACAGCGTGTATCCACCATGAAAGCCGTCGCTGACGCGGCCAATATAGCAGCCGAAGAGTTTGGTATCGCGGTCGTGGATGTGCGCATAAAGAGCATCGAATTACCGGATGATGTCCGTGAATCCGTATACCGCCGCATGTCTGCCGACCGCAAGAAAGCCGCTGAGCTTTACCGCTTCGAGGGTAAGGAGGCCGCCGAGAGAATCACCTCCGATGCCGACCGGCAGGTGCAGGTCATTCTCGCCGAGGCCCAGCGTGATGGCCAGCGTATGCGTGGTGAGGGTGATGCCGTCGCGACCAAAACCTATGCTGAAGCTTACGGTCAGGATGAGGAGTTTTATACATTTTACCGCAGCCTGCGGGCCTATCGTTTAGCTTTCGACAGCCAACGGGATGTGCTGGTACTGGATTCCGGCTCCGAGTTCTTCGATTACTTCGGGCAGGACAGTCTTAAGAAGTAAGCAACCAGGCAAGCAGCCACTCACGGTGTGGCCCACAGTGCGCGCACTGTGATGGTGGAGGACCTGCTGACGGCGTTTGCGCTGGTGTTGATCATCGAGGGCCTGTTGCCGGGCATCGCGCCTTCATCATGGATGAAAGTCATGCGTGATGCCGCAAAAATGGGTACCCATGGCATCCGTATAGCAGGCATAATCAGCATGCTGTCGGGTGCGTTGCTGCTGTATATTCTCACCTGATGAAGGCGCCGCTGATTTATTCATGCATAGATGAATAGGTCAGAGGCTTCTTTTAACCTGATCGAGTACTGAGTTTAAATGGCTAAGAGCGTGGTTGTGCTGGGCACCCAGTGGGGTGATGAGGGCAAGGGAAAAATCGTTGATCTGCTGAGCCGGGACATGGATGCCGTGGTGCGGTTTCAGGGTGGGCACAATGCCGGCCACACACTGGTCATTGATGGTCAGAAGACAGTTTTACACCTGATTCCATCCGGCATACTGAATAAAGATGCGCAATGCCTGATTGGCAATGGTGTGGTGGTATCGCTCGAAGCACTGAAAAGCGAAACCGAAGAACTGGAATCCCGTGGTGTGGATGTGCGCTCACGATTGAGAATATCACCGTCCTGCCCGGTGATTATGCCCTACCACGAAATGCTCGATGCAGCTCGCGAACAGGCACTGGGCAAGAAGGCAATCGGCACCACCGGGCGCGGCATCGGTCCGGCATACGAGGACAAGGTGGCACGCCGGGGTATCCGGATTTCTGATTTGTACAACCATGCGCTGTTGTCGGAAAAGCTGGAAGAGGCCCTCGATTTCCATAATTTCGTATTAGACAAGTATTTCAATATGCAACGCCTGTCATTTGACCGGGTGTTGGACAACGCCTTGCAGTTGGGTAGCTGTTTTACTGATCTGGTGACTGATGTCTCCGCCGAGTTGCATCAATTGCGCGCCGACGGGAAACGAATTTTATATGAAGGCGCCCAGGGCAGCCTGTTGGACATCGACCATGGGACTTATCCCTTCGTGACTTCATCCAACACCACCGTGGGAGCGGTTTGCACCGGTGCAGGCGTCGGCCCGGATGCGATCGACTATGTACTGGGTATTACCAAGGCCTATACGACACGGGTGGGGGCAGGGCCGTTTCCGACCGAGTTGTTTGACGACATCGGTGCCGGCATTGCCAAACGGGGTGATGAGTACGGCGCCACCACCGGCCGCCCGCGACGTTGCGGCTGGCTGGATGCGGTCACCTTGCGCCGTGCGGTGCTTACCAACGGCGTCACCGGCTTTTGCGTGACCAAGCTGGATGTGCTCGATGG
>VAPH01067865.1_pt1 | contig 12498 bp, 8 predicted proteins | sample 3393861 | NCBI WGS metagenome assembly VAPH01 (sample SAMN08290439, study PRJNA428436) | hydrothermal vent metagenome | isolation source: Deep-sea hydrothermal vent chimney | place: Atlantic Ocean: South-mid Altantic Ridge | reverse complement strand
GCTTTCTATGCATCCTTCCACGCTGGTCTGATCATGCTGGTCGCCATGTCTTTTGCGACAGTTCTGACCTATGCTTATATGGGGCTTGTCGGTATTGGCATTAACGTCAATACCGTACCAATTATTGCAGTGGGTATCGGTGTCGGGATCGATTACTCCATTTATCTGATGGACCGCATCCGCTCGGAATACCACGATGGCCACAGCCTCAATGAAGCCATCAACATTGCGCTGGCAACGACGGGTAAAGCCATCGGGTTTACTGCAGTTACTTTGATATTGGCTGTCCTGATGTGGGTATTCGTATCTGACCTGAAATTCCAGGCAGATGCGGCGATGTTGCTGATCGTCATGCTGGCCCTGAATGCGACGGCCTCTATTTTCCTGGTGCCGGCCTGGTTGCAGAAATTTACACCTGAGTTCATTACACGACAAGCCCAACAGGAGGAATCAAAATGAACCTTAGAAGCACGAGTCACTTTACAACCATGAAATTTATCCTGGTATGCCTTGTCACCATGCTGCTGTCTGTGCCCACTGTATTTGCGCAAGACACGGAATTTCGAGGGTTTGTCGAAAATGCAACGTTTGTCCGTGGGCATGGTGTCGGACTTAGCAAGTCAAGGTCCACCTTGCAGATGGAGCTGTCCAAGGCATTTAATCCCACCGGCCTTTTTACCGAGGTTTCGGTAAGTGGCACCTTCCGCGGTAGCTACGACGCCGTCTACGACTTCAATGATGATACATTTGGGAAAAACTCCGGTCGTTCGGTCAGTTTTGCGGCACCCGGTAACCCGGCTTTCTTCGGAATCCTGGCCACCGGCAACCCGGCTACGCCACCTTTTCCACCTTCAACCAACCCGTCTTATGCAGGTATTTTCCCGCCACCGATCAACTCCGGTGCGATACCTCTACCTGGCGTACCCGGTGGTTACATTGGCGGCAACAACCCGAATGAAGGCCTCGGTTTGCTCGGCGAAGACGTGCACAACTTCGAACGCGGCGGTGTCGTGCTGGCTTACCCCACACGCCCGTGTAATATTGACAGCAGGGGCTGTATCGACGGTTACATGGATGCCACGCTCAACGAGCTGCGCAGTCCTGAGTTCAACAGCCGGCTGGATTTCATCCGCGAACTCTATGTCGATGCGACGATTGCATATGATAACGGCAAAGAACTTGGCTTCCGTATCGGTCGCCAGCAGGTCGTCTGGGGCAGAACCGATCTGTTCCGGGTACTGGATGTCATCAATCCGGTGGATTTCTCACGGCATAACATCTTTGATGAACTGGAAGATATCCGGATTCCGATGGGCATCTTTAATGTGGAGTATCGCATGGGGGCCTCGGGTCCTTTTGAAGACCTGAATTTCCAGGGTATCTATAAATTTGAGAACTTCCGGCCCAACAATCTTGGCCAGGGCGGTCAGCCTTATGCCATCCTGGGCGCGGGCAACTTTTTCAGAGCAATGAACAATTGCTGGGAGAACGGCTGTACGGTCTGGAACTTCCCGGCCACCGGACTCGCGGTGGATTTCCCTGCCCAGTCACTGGGCATACGGCGGGCCAATTTGCCGAGCAAGAACGACTATGGCTTCCGGGTGGAAGGTGTGATGAACGGCGTCGGTTTCTCCTTCAATGTATTGCGCTATACGTCACAAATGCCGTCGTTGAGAGGTGGCATCAACAGCGACAACCCATTCACACCAACGATCGAGTCGCAGTTCAATCCTTATGCACTGGCGTTTGATATTGATTTCCCCCGACTGACGATGGTGGGTGGCTCTGCTGACTTCTACATCGAATCCATGAAGTCCGCTATCCGCGTCGAGGTGGCCTACACCTCCGGTGAAGAGTTTCCGAACACCCTCAAAAAGCGGCTGTACTCAAAATCGGACGTGGTCCGCTGGGTCATCGGCATCGACCGGCCGACCTTTATCCCGTTCTTGAATAAAAATCGGGCTTTTCTGCTTTCACTGCAGGTCTTCGGCCAGCATTTGCTGGATCATGAACTGCAAAGCACCAATGCACAGGGCGTTCCGACCTTATCCAGGGTCGGCATGGTCGACTGGAAGAATAATTACATTGCAACTTTCCTGTTCCAGGGGAATTACATGAACGACCGATTGACCCCGCAGATTCTCACTGCCTTCGATTTTGGCGCAGGCAGTGGGGTTGTCTCTCCGTCAGTCGACTGGAAAATCAATAACAGCTGGCGCCTGGTTGCTGCCATCAATATGAAATTTGGCAAGGGAGCCCGGGCTTTCGATGACAACCGTGCGGCGAATCCGTACCCGCCGTTTACCTGCGCGCCACCCCTTGCTGCAGTCGGTTCACCACTCTGCGGAAGTCCCTACAGCAGTTTGGGTGCAAGCGGATTCGAACCATTGGGACGCTTCCGTGCAGGTCCGTTTGGCATGGCAATCAATGAAGATGAATATCAACTGACACTTCGGTATCGGTTCTAACAGGAGGCCACAATGAAACAAGGCACATTAAAAATATTTATTATCGGCATGATCGGGTTTTCGCAGATTGCTGCAGCCGAACCATTCACTGACGAAGACATCAACCAGTCTTTCTATCCCTACAACGACTGGACGCCAACTGCGGAGGGCTACACGCCCGGCATCACTATTGATCAAAATAATGTCGATCAATTCAAGGCAATCCTGGATGAAGCGCTGTTCAGATTTGTCAAAGACGGGTGGGTGAGCGTACGCACAGCCCCAACCACTGATTTTCCGCTCAGTGAGGATTATGTGGAAGCTACCCGCCAGAATGCTGCTGCGGTGACAATCGCCGAAAACGGTACGCTGAATAACTTCGTGGCCGGGCGGGCATTCCCACAGGAGCCGCGGGCGGATGATCCGCTGGCCGGGCAGAAACTGGTTTGGAACTATCAATATGGTTTCAATTCTGGCGACAGTGAAACCATCTACCCATTCTGGTGGACATTTCGTAATTTAAAAACCGGTAAGGTTGAACGCCAGTTGAAATTCGAGTGGCACTTCCTCAATTATAATCACCGGGTCAGTTTCGACCCAAGACCCGCCTACGAAAATAATCCGGGTGAAATCTATCGCGGTATTTACGGTATTGTCAAAGAGCCTTTCGATCTGGCCAACACCCAGATTCTGATCCATCGCTACCAGGACGACACCAAGCGTGACAATGCCTGGCTCTACGTCGGCTTCCAGCGCCGTGTGCGGCGCCTGGCTGCAGGGCAGATCACCGACGCGTTCCTGGGCAGCGACCTGATGATTGAAGATTTCGAAGGTTACAACGGCAGGGTTACGGACTACACCTGGGAGTATGCGGGCACCCGCAACCTGCTGATGCAATTTATTAATCACAACGAAATGGATCTCGCGGATGTTCCTGAAAATGACCCGGATGGATTCAAGTTTATCGATGTTGAGGGCCAGGGAGGGTGCTTCCCTAAAGTGACCTATCAGTTGCGCAAAAGCTATACGCTGATTGGCAGGCCCAAGAATCCAAACCACCCAATCGGCAAACGGGTCATCAACCTGGACGCACAAACGATGGTCATGGCCTCGCTGGTCACTTATGACCGCAAGGGCGATATGTGGAAATGGTTCCCGATCACCAAGGCAAATGCTGATTCCCATTTACCTATCAATAAGGGTAGAGGTGTTGCGGTGGAAGACTTCGCGGTGGTCATCGATATCCAGGCCAATCATTGCACCACGTTGCAGTTCAAGAGCCAGATTACTGATAAGGATAACCAGCCGAAGCTGTTTTCGGTGCAGAACCTGCGCAAGTCGGGCCGCTAGCCGATTGATCAGGGCATGAAATCACATGTCTCTGGCACTGGTGCAATGTCATGGTGACGTTGAGGTAAATGAAGGGCGCCTGCTGTATAAGGCGCCCTTTTTCTTGCCCATTTTTTCATCTGGATAATAGATCGTGAATACAGTTTTGAAGCAAAGGATTATTCAATACCTGACTTCGTTTGAAGTACCTCACGAAGTGTGCGTGACCGGTAATGACGCGATTGTTCGTGGGGCTCTCGAGGCGGGTGTGGGTGGGGTTTTTTCCTATCCCGGAACGCCATCCACTGAAATATCCGAGGCCTTCTCCCATATCAGCCGCTTCCAACTCAGCCAGCAGAACAACGCTGATTATTCCGGGCTGGCCGCAGCACCTGTGTACTTCGAATACAGCGTCAATGAAAAGATCGCCCTGGAAAAAGCCATCGCTTTCGCCATCGGCCATCGCTCAGCGCTCTGTTGTATGAAGAATGTTGGTTTGAATGTCGCCTCAGACGCCCTGATGACGATCCCTTACCAGACCATTACAGGCTCACTGGTCATCGTGGTTTGTGATGACCCCGGCTGCCATTCTTCTTCCAATGAGCAGGATTCGCGCCACTGGGGAAGTCACGCATCGGTGCCGTTATTTGATCCGGCTACACCGGAAGAGGCGTTTGAAATGACCCGGGAAGCGTTTGCCCTTTCTGCGAAAACCCGGCTTCCGGTGATACTGCGCATGACTACGCGGGTTTCCCATTCCCGCGGTTCATTTGAATTCAGTCAGATAGAAGCACAATCCGCTCAAGGTATTTTTGAAAGATCGCCACGGCATATCAACATCCCCGCTCGCACGGCAACCGCGCATCAGCGACTGCTGGATAAACTGCATGGGGAACACTTTGCAAGCTTTAACCACGCGCACAACCGGATTACCCGGGCAAAAATTAAATCGGATCTTGGCGTCATAGTTTCCGGCGTTGCAGCCGTTTATTTTTTGGAACAGGCCTGCGCCCACCAGCTGATCGATGATCTGAATGTACTGAAAATTGGCATGGTTCATCCCTTTCCAGATGATATCGTTCTGGATTTTCTGAACCTGGGGCTGAAGAAAATCCTGATTCTGGAAGAACTCGACCCCATTATTGAGAACAATGTCCGCGTGGTTGCCCAGAAAAATGCCATCAACGTGGGGATTTTCGGCAAAGGCAGTTTCCAGTTAAGCCCGGTCGGCGAGTACTCTCAGGATATCGTCAATCATGCACTGGCGCTGCTGACCGGCAAAACCCTGCAGAACAAGACCTCCCACCAGCTGCCTGACAGTGGCCCACTGATCAGCAGTCTGCCCATCCGCCCCCCGAGCCTGTGCGCGGGTTGTCCGCACCGGGCAACCTATTACGGCTTGAAACTGGCCCTGCCGCGGGAAGAGGGCAAGGTGATCATGTGTGGCGATATCGGCTGCCTGGGCCTGGGGGGGTTACCGCCGCTCAAGATGATGGACACGGTTAATCATATGGGCATGAGCATCTCCATGGCACAGGGCCTCGACCGGGCGTTGGGCGAATCATCAGATTGCAAAATCATCGCCCTGCTGGGTGATGGTTCCTTCTTCCATTCCGGCATTCCCTCGTTGCTCAATGCTGTTTATACAAACGCCAATATGACAGTGATCGTTTTCGACAATCGCACCATCGCCATGACGGGCTGCCAGGACAATCCAGGGGCGCAAGACGGCAACCGGTTCCGGCATATCGACATTGAAGTGCTGATAAAGGGCCTGGGGGTCGAGTACGTTGAAACCCTGGACCCCTTTGAATTAAACGAAACTGCCTGCAAGGTCAAACAGGCGGTTGACTTCCCGGGTGTTTCCGTACTGGTATCTAAATCCCCCTGTGTCCTGCTGGATCGAAGCGCAAACTTGCCTGAGCAACGCATCGTCGTCGACCAGGGCAAATGTAAGACCTGCGCCAACCACGCGGATGCCACTCTCTATTGCTCACAGGTCTCCAGCGTGACGCTGGGATTGGTGAGGGCTCGTGCCAAAAGTCTGGGAGAAAAGCCCATAAAGGGTAGCGAACAGCTTTGCCCGGCCAATATCTGTAATCACGGGTTTGTCAGCGCAATTCAGGCCGAAGACTATAAAACGGCCCTTGAAATTATTCGCGACAAGATGCTTTTTGCCCACACCTGTGGTGAGCTCTGCCATCGACCCTGCGAGGGTGATGAGGGAGATAAAATCCCGATTAAATTCCTGAAGAAATTCGTCGCGTCGCTGGAAGAGAATTTTTCTGATTTCTCTCACGTTATCGAGCGCACGAACGCACAAAAGAAAAACGGCATGCAGGTCGCCATCGTGGGAGCAGGCCCGGCAGGTTTGAGTTCCGCTTATGATTTGATTCAGGCCGGTTATGCGGTCACCGTTTTTGAGCGGGATGCGAGCGCCGGCGGTCTGTTGAAACATGTTATTCCCAAGTTCCGTCTTGATAAAACACGGTGTGATGAGGAAATCAAACTGCTGGAACAACTCGGTGTGAATTTCCAGTTCAACCAGGCGCTGGGAGAGTCCATAGAACTTCCGCAACTGTCCACGGACTTTGATGCGGTCATCGTTGCCATGGGCCTGAGTCAGGCGGACACCCTGGCTGTCATTGAAGATAACTTCCCTGCAGACAGAAAATTCGATTCAGCAGATTTTCTGCGTTCATTCAATGCCGATGAGGTGAAAATAGAAGCAGGCGCGACGGTGCTGATCATCGGTGGTGGCAACTCTGCCATGGATGCTGCCCGCTCGGCACAGAAGCTGAATCCTGATGGTCGAACTGTGATTTCCTGCCTGGAAGAAAGGGCTGCCATGCCGGCCTTCCAGGAAGAAGTAGCGCATGCACTGGATGCGGGTATTGCCATTCTGGACGACAGTTGTGTTGACCGGGTAGCGGCCATGGGCAACGGTCAGCGGCAGGTTCACTTGAACCGATACAGTGATGGCGAATGCCTTGACAGCATGGCTGTCGACTACGTGATCACAGCCATTGGTCAGCGTGCCGAAACCCTGCAACCTGAAAAATGGATACAGGCAAACCAGGATAAACCAGGTTGGACCGTTGACAGGGCTGCCGGCATGCCGGCCAATATTTTCGTTGCAGGTGATCTGGATGCGGGCAATCACCAGAGTCTGATTGGCGCCATCGGCAGCGGCAAGAAGGCTGCCATTGCCGTGCGTAATGAACTTGAAAACTACCCCTATGATTACGAGGGCCAGGCGGCGCTGGATCAGTTGCTCAGTCACACCCACACGCAGCGCAGCTTCAGCAGCCTGTTTTCATCTGCCGGTATCAAGGTTGATACACGCCTCATCCAGGACAGGATAAAGCCCTTTAACCTCTATCAAAGCTGTGAGCTCTGCAATCACTGTATTGATAATTTTGGTTGCCCGTCACTGCATAAACTGGATGGTCGAGTCGTCATAAATCAAGAAACTTGCATCCGCTGCGGCCTGTGTATCGAGGTATGTCCCAATGATGCCATTCACTGGGAAACTGACCCTGGCATATTACCTTTGGAGATCCTCTAGTGCTCCTTCTTCCCAACTCGCTGAACTCGCAGTTATCACATTGAAGGAGCACTAGGCATGCCGCGCGGAAAGAAACTGGTATTGGCAAGCGTCGGCGGCCAGGGTGGGGTCTATTTGGTGAACCTGCTGGTCGAAGCCGCCGTGCTGGCGGGGTTGAAGGTTGGCACCAGTGAAATTCACGGCTTGTCACAACGTGGCGGCTCAGTCACTGCCAGCCTGACCTTCGGGGATAACACCTATGGCTTTGTTGATGAGGCCCAGGCCGATTATATGATCGGCCTGGAACCGCTGGAAGCCCAGCGCAATCTGAAGTACCTGCACCCGGACAGTCGCGCGGTTATCGACAGTCATAAGCTGATCCCACATTCAGTCAGCTCTCAGCAAGCTGACTATCCCGACACTGAGGGTTTTGTTCGTTACCTGCAGCAGAACATCAGGCAAGTCATCTATGTCAGCGAAGCAACGCCGGACATCGCAGCCATTATGCGCAATCTTTACGTACTGGGCCGGGCGACCCAACTGGAAGGTTTTCCGGTACCTGCTGATTGCATGCTGCAAGCCATTGAAAAAAGGGCCAAACCTGAGTTACTTGATGCGAGTCTCCAGGCCTTTGAAAAAGGCTTAAATTTCTATCAAAAGACAACAGATTAAATCTACAGTTTGCAGTACAATTCCTGAACCTATCAAGCCTCATGAATCGATCAAAAAATGTATAAAATCCGAACCTTCAATAGCCTGGCCGCCAAAGGCCTGGAGCGCTTCCCTGCAGACCAATACCAGGTCGGGCCGGAAGTTTCCCCTGCAGATGCACTGATGCTGCGCAGCCAGAAATTACATGATGAGATTATCGATGAAAGTGTCATCGCCGTGGCGCGCGCCGGTGCCGGTGTAAACAATATTCCAGTCGCGCAATACGCTGAGCGCGGCATCGTGGTGTTCAATACGCCGGGTGCCAATGCCAATGCTGTCAAGGAACTGGTGGCAGCTGCATTATTGCTCGCCTCCAGGGATATTTTCGGTGGTATGAGCTATGTGCAGTCGCTGGTCGATATCGATAACAGCACGGCTATGCACAAGCTACTGGAAGCGAATAAGAAGCGCTTTGCAGGTTCGGAGATCACCGGCATGACGCTGGGGGTTGTCGGTCTCGGCGCAATCGGGGCCAAGGTTGCCAACATGGCGCTGGAACTGGGCATGAAGGTCGCCGGTTATGATCCGGCGATTTCGATTGAAGCCGCCTGGCGTTTGTCCAGCCGGGTGCAGAAAGTAGATAGTCTGGAGGCACTTGTCGGTATCTCTGATTTCCTGACCTTGCACGTGCCGGCTATGCCGCAAACGCGGGGGCTGATCAATGCAGATATTCTGAGCCGCTGTAAACCAGGTGTGCGTTTGCTGAACTTTGCCCGTGATGAGATTGTAGACCTGCCGGCGGTCATTGCAGCACTCGACAGTGGCAAACTGGCAGCTTACATCAGCGATTTTCCACACCCTGAACTGCTGGGACGCAAAGATGCATTGCTGCTGCCGCACATCGGCGCCAGCACCCGCGAGGCCGAGGAAAATTGCAGCGTCATGGCAGCCGAGCAACTGAGAGATTTCCTGGAAAATGGCAATATTCAGAACTCGGTGAACTATCCGGATACCAGCATGGCAAGAAACCACGGGTATCGGATAACTATCTGCAATGAGAATATACCCAAAGTACTCGGCACCGTGTTATCGGTACTGGCTGACCACAACATCAATGTCGTTAACATGGTGAACCTGAGCCGTGGTGATTTCGCCTACAGCATCATCGACATCGAAGACCATGATGCGGGTGTAATGAGTGCGATAAACGATGCAGAAGGTGTCATACGCACGCGCTTGCTGCCGCCGGTAAAATAAAGCCACTGAAAACCGCAGGGTGCTGTTCAATGAACAGGCCATGCGCCCCGTCGATGGTGAAATTCGTCAAGGCCCGGTAAAACAGGTTATTCTAGAGGCCAGATGAGATTATTCCTGCGCTTAAATATTTTTTACGGGACTCTCGCCCTGCTGGTCTGGGGCGGCTACCAGATGGTTCCGGACCTGCAACGCTATGTGCCGCTGGGTGTTGTAGAGCAGTTACTGCAGCAGAGTGATCCGAATGATATGGGTGGAATTATCATCCGTGCCTCGAGTGTAAATGACGAAGTTGGCGGCCTGTTATGGCTGATCATGGCCATCCTCGGTTCGGTTGCTCTGATGGTGCCGGTTTCGTGGACTTACCTGGCCATCCGCAGCAGATCCAAGATGGACCAATCTTTGCTTGAAACCATCCTCATATTGCCAATCGCGGTGACTGGCATCGTTCTGATCGTGCAAAACAGCCTGGCATTGGCATTCAGTCTTGCCGGGGTCGTCGCCGGCGTGCGCTATCGGTATTCGTTAAAAAGTACCGCGGATTCGTTGTTTATATTCCTGGCGGTTGGGGTCGGCCTGGCCAGCGGCGTGGGGATGTTATTGGTTGCAGCAGTCATGACGGCGATTTTCAACTATACCTTCCTGATGTTATGGGAATTGAACTATGGTGGTAGTGAGGATGCCAAACACTATATGCGTCATAGTCCGCGAGAAAAAGAACGCCAGAAAGCCAAACAGAAAGATACTGGCATTTTCGACTGATTACAGATTAGCCAGGAGCTGATAATGAGCCAGAAACTGTCATACGGCCGAGAAGTGTCCGGCAAATGGGCCGCATTTTTCCTGGCCCTGGTTTTGCTGGCACCCACCCTTGCATTGGCTGCAGCGGAAAAACTGGATGATTACCACTGGACTGGTGTTGAGCGCGTAATTGCCATCGGGGATCTGCATGGCGACTATCCGCAATACCTGAATGTGATGCGCTCTGCCGGCCTGCTGGACAAAAAGGGCAAATGGAGCGGCGGCAAAACCCACCTGGTCCAAACCGGCGATATCACCGATCGTGGGCCTGACAGTCGCAAGATCATCGACCATCTGGTCAGGTTGGCTAAACAGGCAAAAAAACAAGGCGGCTATGTGCATATGCTCATCGGCAACCACGAGAGCATGAATGTGACCGGTGACCTTCGTTATGTCACCACGGGTGAGTTCAATGCATTTAAATCCCGAAAGTCCCAGCGTTATCAGGATATGCAATGGCAGCGGCAGGTCGACTGGATGCGCGTTAATGTTCCAGCGTTCGGAACAATGGATCTTGCTGCCTACCGCAAGGAATGGGAGCAACGGGTTCCGCTCGGGTGGGTTGAGCATCGCTTCGCCTGGATGCTCGATGGGGAGTATGGCAAGTGGGTCAGGGACAACCCGGTAGCCATCCAGATTAATGACACCATATTTCTACACGGCGGCATCAGCGCCAGTTACTGCAAATTCAGCCTCGAGTCATTGACGCAGCAAACCATTGCAGCAATGGAAAACTATAATCCAGCGGTCATCAGCATTGTTGATGATCCACTGGGTCCGCTATGGTACCGGGGCCTGGCCGTGGAAGAGGAAACGGATATTTACGGCCAGACAGTGGCTAACATTCTCAAGCGTTATGGCGCCAAACGGATCGTTGTCGGTCACACACCAACTGGTGGCGCAGTCTGGCCGCGCTTTGACCGGCGCGTCATTGTGAATGATACCGGTATCGCGGCGTATTATGGTTCACACAAGGGCGTGCTGGAGTTGACCGCCGATGGTGCTGTTGCCATTTACGGTGATCAGAGAATTCCGCTACCGGCAGATAATGAGGGCCGGGAAGATTATTTGCGTGCGGTGATTGACGCTGATGCAAACAATGGCCTGCTCAAAAACCAGCTTGCGCGATTGCTGTCGCCGCCGGCAGAGGAAACTACCGGCCAGCAAGGTGAAGCGATTGCTGAGCCGTCGGCTACGCCCGGCACTTGTCAGTAATTTCCCGCTTGAATTGTTTCGGGTCACCGATGACCCGGTAAAAGGCCTCAAGATATGCAATTGCCCTTTTCCGGCTTGCATCGGTCAGGTGGCTGTTCTTTTCAAACAAAGCCATGATTTGTGGCTTTTTTCCCTTAAACACAGCAACGGCTTGTGGCAGGCTGTCATTGTGTGCACAAAAGCCACGGTACAGTCGCTGGCGAATATTCCGGATCCTGAGCTTGTCCGGGGGTGCGGCATAGTGAGCATTGACCAACCCGCTTGAGTCAAAGTCGTACGGGATCACATATTTTGGAATCTCGTCTGCGCCAGGGCCGATAATTCTGGAATTGTGGCAGCATTTATCTTTGCCCGGCCCGCCCGTTGCGGCCCAGTCGAGGTTACCGACCATATACTGAAACAAGGCATAGTTGCTGGTTTCGACAACGTCCAGGTCGGCCGGAGACACCCGCGCGATTGTAAGCTCTTCCAGCTTGTTCCGGCTCGCCAATGCGCCTGTATCTTCTATCAGGAAACTGAAGCGTGTGACCGGCTTCATCTTTCGCTCACTGTCCCGGTAATCCACCATCAGGGGTTTTACCCGGTAACTGTAATCGGTGATCAGGTTATAAATACGATAGACCAGGAATTCTTTGATGTAATACTGCTCAAATTTTTTATTGATGCCGCAATAGGTCACCAGCTTCAGGGATTTATTGCCCCTGAGCGCCGTGCCTTTCATTGCCTTCTTGTCAAAATAAATTTTTAGTGGGGGGAAATCACAAATACGCCGCCGCGTCAGGGCGCGGGGCGCTACTTCAATGTCAACGGTAATCACGGCCCCATCGGCGCCTGGGTAGGTCAATTGTGCCGGGTAGCGGGCATCCTTCGAAGCGCGGCTCTGGATTTTACGCCACGGACCCGCCAGCGTTACTTTCCATTCACTGTTGTCACTGAACAGTTTTGCGGGCTTGTCGCCCTGTGCCATTACGGTTTGTGTGAGCAGGAATATGCTCAGCAAAAAAAGAGAAACCATGGGTCGAAAGGCAGCTTTCATGGGTTAAGTTTCTGTGGATTGCTTCAGAAATCCGTAAACTGTGCTGTACCAATTCCATTTTCTTCCAACAAGACAGGAATATTATCCTGTACTGGATAAATAACCTTGTTGTCTTCGGTGATCAGTGCTTCCTGAAGTGGCTTTTCAACTTTTTCACCACCCACATATAAAGCTTCACCCGCCGCAATTGCGGCATTCAGTTTGTTCAGTTTGTCAGT
>VAPH01022246.1_pt1 | contig 12506 bp, 9 predicted proteins | sample 3393861 | NCBI WGS metagenome assembly VAPH01 (sample SAMN08290439, study PRJNA428436) | hydrothermal vent metagenome | isolation source: Deep-sea hydrothermal vent chimney | place: Atlantic Ocean: South-mid Altantic Ridge | reverse complement strand
TCAGTTTTTGCGGTTTTCTCACGGGCAACAGTGAGCATTTCATCAACCAGGTCAGTTCCGGTTACCTTACCGGAAGCACCAACAATTTGTGCCGCAGATATCGCAGGTTCTCCAGTGCCAGAGGCAATATCAAGCAGCCGGGAGCCAGAGGATATTCCGGACAGTTCAAGCATGCGTTTGGTGACAGGTGCCGCGCCCTTTCGCAACAGCTCATCACGTCGCCGCCAGCCTTTGGCAGCCGATGTCCAGTTATTTAGTTCGCGTTCTTTTAATTTGGATTTATCAGAGTTTTCCATATTTTATATGCCTTTGAATAAATAGTTTGTTATTTATACCCACGTTGATCTATTTGTCGAAAATAGAGGTGTTAAGATCTTGATGCTAACAGCCTTTTTAGATGGGGTATATATAAAAAATATACATTATTTAATTATAAGTATATCATATAATTTAAACATCTGTTGCTCAGCAGAGTGAAATTTTTAGTGAGGCAAAATATGAGTAAAGTGCTCGCAATTAATGGTTCGTATCGAGATGATGGTATTACTGATCAAGCTGTTGAGAAATTAGCTCAGGTTGTAGAATCTGTCGGCGCAGAAGTTGAGGTTATTCTGCTCCGTCAATACTCTATTAAGTTTTGTCTGAATTGCCGAGAGTGTACACAGCAAACGGGTGATTCACCCGGTAAGTGTGTACAGCATGATGGTATGGAGGAATTAATCAATAAAATAGAGCGAGCCGATGGTTATATTCTCGCTTCACCTACTAATTTTGGTTCGGTCACTGCAATTTATAAACGTTTTCTGGAACGATTGATAGTGTATGCCTATTGGCCATGGGGGGTAAATTCTCCCAAACTTAGGAAAGAAAACGTGCCAAAGAAAAAAGCAATTCTGGTTTCCTCTTGTGCAGCTCCTGGAATTATTGGGCGCTTGATGTATGAAACCCATAAACAGCTTAAAAAGACTGCTCAAATTATAGGAGCGGACACAGTTGGAAGATTATTCATTGGATTAATTGCCAAAGAGTCTCATCAAATACTGCCGGAAAGGGTACAGAAAAAAGTGAAAACATTAGTGGAGAGCTATGAACGAAAGAGAGGTTGAGCAAATCAGGGAAAAACTACTTTGTCTTAGGTCAGAACTTTTAAAGCTTGAGAAAATATCTAAGGAGACTAGTGATACAGTAGAGCTGGACCAGGCTAGAGTTGGCAGGCTTTCCCGTATGGATGCTATGCAGGTACAGCAAATGGCGCAGGAAACTGCGAGGCGACGTCAGAATCAGCTTTTGAAGATAGAGGGTGCCTTGCGTCGCATTGAATTAAGCGAGTACGGCGACTGTTTTATATGTAGTGAAGAAATAGATGCTCGTCGGCTTTCCGTTGATCCAACGTATACTCGCTGCATCAAATGTGTCAATAAATAAGGCACTGATTTGAGATAATAATGGCATCAATCAGTAGGAGTAGATCTGAAATGCTCGAAACATAAACTTAGGACTCACTCCAAATTATTGGAACTGATACAAGACGAAGGCTTTTTCGCATATGCAATTCTTTCTTTAAGTCTTGAAAATCTGTCAGCAACCTTATCATTGCTTATAGCAATGGCAAGGGCTTTTCTTGTTCCAACAAACACAGCCACCTTTCTGGCCCTTGTAAGGGCAGTATAGATCAGGTTTCGTTGAAGCATAATATAGTGCTGCGTATGAACAGGTATAACAACCAGAGGGTATTCGCTTCCCTGCGATTTATGTATAGAACAGGCATAGGCAAGAGAAATCTCATCCAGGTCTGAAAAATCATACTCAACAGGCCGCCCGTCAAACTCAATAACAACTACGTTATCCTCCTGATTTATACCGCGTATTATGCCGATATCGCCGTTAAAAATATCCAGATCGTAATTATTACGCATCTGCATAACCTTATCGGTAATGCGAAAGGCGCTACCTCCCTTGGTTATTGTTATACCTCCTGCTCCTTCCGGGTTAAGGGCTTGTTGAAGAGCTATATTCAGGTTTCCGACACCAATAGTTCCACGGTGCATCGGACAGAGAACCTGTATGTCTTTGGCCGGATCAACGTGGAAATGCTCTGGCAACCTCTTTGAAACCAGGGAAACTATCTGCTCGGCAACTCGTTCTGGGTCGTCTTCCTCTATGAAGAAAAAGTCCTGATCCTCTCTGTTTTTGAGGAAAGGTCTCTCTCCTTTATTAATTCTGTTAGCGTTAACGATAATCATGGAGTTACTTGCCTGCCGGAATATCTCGGTCAGCGAAACCACCGGCACAACGCCAGAGTTGATGATATCTTTAAACACATTACCCGGACCAACCGATGGAAGCTGGTCCACATCTCCTACAAGTATTAGGGAAGCCCACGGCGGAATAGCCTTCAGAAGGTTGTTCATAAGAAGAATATCGATCATGGATGCTTCATCTATCACAACCAGATCAGCATCGAGCGGGTTGTCCTGATTACGCTGAAACCTCATTTTCTTAAATTCCAGAAGCCGATGTATGGTTTTAGCTTCCATACCAGCAAGTTCAGAAAGCCTTTGCGCCGCTCGTCCGGTAGGTGCCGCAAGAAGTATACTGATTTCTTTTTTGCCAAGGATATCGATTATGCTCTTAACCAGCGTTGACTTGCCACAGCCTGGGTTTCCGGTTATCACCATAATTTTTTCTCTTACAGACTTCCTTATGGCCTCTTTCTGACGCTCGGCTAGTTGTATTTTATTCTTTCCCTCAACCCAGACAATGGCTTTGTCAACATTGATTTGAATGTCTCTCTTTGGCCCTGCCATCAAGAGGGCCAACCTGTCTGCTACGCTGGTTTCAGCGTAATAAAACGGGCTGAGGTAAACAGCATCTTGGTCTATAACAATTCTATCGTGTTCCTTTAAAGCCTTGATTCCATCTTTTATGATTTCTCCGTCGATCTCGAGTATCTTCATGGCAGCCTCAATCAAGTCCTCTATAGGGTAGAAAACGTGGCCATTGCTTGATAGTTCAGACAAAACATAGGCGGCTCCCTCCTCGGCGCGTATAATTGAATCGCGGCTTACTCCCATGTGCTGTGCTATTTTGTCGGCTGTTTTGAATCCTATACCATATACATCTGCCGCCAGCCTGTATGGATTTTCAGAAACTATAGTTATTGCATCATTGCCGTAGGTTTTAAATATTTTGACAGCATAGGTGGTGGAAACTCCGTGTTCTTGTAGAAACATTACAACTTTCTTGATTTCCTTCTGCTCTTCCCACGCCTTCTTGATTCCATCCAGCCTGACCTTGCCAATACCTTCGACCTCAAGGAGTTTTTCAGGCTCACGCTCTATTACATCCAGAGTGCTTTTGCCGAACTTGCCTACAATTCTGGAGGCGTATATCTTTCCAATCCCCTTGATGAGGCCGGAGCCGAGATATTTTTCTATCCCTGTGATTGATGCGGGCACAACACTTTCGTATTTTGCAACGCTAAATTGCAGCCCGTACTGCTTATTGTTAACCCACGTACCATATAGTTTCAACGATTCACCGGGCTGGGCGGCGATATTGCCGATGATGGTACTCAAATCGCGCTTCCCTTTTTCCTGAATACGGGCGACAAGATAGGAGTTCTCTTCGTTTATGTATACAATGCGCTCAAGTATTCCTGATATTTCAGTCATTTGCCTGCTTTTCCTTACGGTAACGCCAGGAGCCAGTCACAACTATCAGGCATATTGCTCCGCTTATTGCAACAGCAGACTGAACCCCGATGAGGTTTGACGATGTTCCCATCATCAAAGAGCCTATGGGAAACATTCCCAGGAAAAGAGTAGTATAAATACTCATTACACGCCCCCGGAGATGATTAGGTATTTTCTTTTGAATTGTTGTATTTATCGACGCAATAACAGCAACCGCAGCAAAACCTGTACAGAACAAAAGCAACATAGAAAGAGCCGTATGTCTTGACTGTGAAAAAAATATCATGGTGGTAGCAAAAAAAATACCACCCACATGGATGTTTCTCTGGCCCTTACTGCTTCCGGATATTCTAAATGCAAGTAACAGGGCACCGGAAAGGGCGCCCAGTCCCACGGAACTCATCAGTAAGCCATATCCCGTCGAATCCACAAACAATACTTCGCGTGCAAACACTGGTAGAAGTGTTACATATGGCAAGCCAAGAAGGCTTAAAACACTAACCATGGCCATTAGTGAAAGAACTCGTTTATCTTGTCTTAGGTAAACAAAGCCTTCCTTCATCCGTGCAAAAACACCTCCTTCTTCCCTTGGGGTTTTACCGATATTAGCATAGTGAATAAAATAGAGGGCTGAAATACTGGCTCCGAAACTAATGGCATTAAGCCAGAAGCAGACATGAATACCAAACCAACTGATTAAAAAGCCGGCCATGGCTGGCCCAATCATTCGTGCTCCATTAAAGGCTGCTGCGTTTAAGGCTATGGCATGATGCAAGCTTTCAGGAGCTACCAAATCAATAAGGAAGGATTGTCGGACAGGAATATCCAGAGAGTTTACTACACCCAGAAACCCTGCCAGGGCGATGATTTGCCATACTTGAATCCGATCGGTAAAAGTTAGAAACCCAAGCATTGCAGCTGGTAAAATAGATATCGACTGCGTAAAAAGAAGAAGCGATCGTTTCTTGAAGTGATCTGCTAGAACTCCACCAAACAGTGTGAAAAATAATATCGGAAGAGATCCGGCAGCGGTTACAAGCCCCAGGTAAAAAGCGGAATTCGTCAGACTAAAGACAAGCCAGCCCTGGGCAGCAGTTTGCATCCAGGAGCCGCTTAAAGAAATAAGATGTCCGATCCAGTATAACCTGAAGTTTCTGTAACGGAAAGCAGAAAATCGTCCGAGTGATCCAGCAGAGATTGACACCTCCTTATTCTAGCAGTTTTGGCATGGCCCTGGCGGCAAGACCTTGTCTGGCAGAGTCTAAGAATGGTAAACTAACGTTATAAAATTTTGTAAATAAAAGATTATTAAGTCAATATTTTAGGTTATAAAGATAAATGGGAAGCGACATAAAAAATCCACAGCTCAGTTTCACCCTGTTTTGTGATGATGTAAGGCAAGAGGTCGGTGGAAGAATGAGCTTTATAGGAGTATTCGAAAATATATATGCGAATACTTTTCCTGCAGTGCACCTGCGTCTTACGATCATAAACGAATGGATGGGGGATAACAGCGATCATGATATGTCAATACGGATCTACACGCCTGACCGTAACTCTTTGATCGCTCAGACTAAGTCCAAGCTGTCACTATCAGGCAGAATGAAACGCTGTCGTCATATTTCAATGATTATCAATCTGGAGTTCAAGACACAGGGAACCTACTGGGTCGACATAATGCTTGACAGGCAGGTTGTATCCTCACTGCCACTTCCAGTAATGCAGGTGGGAAAACAGAGTTTTCATTAGTTCTTCTTAATTGGGGGGGGACGACATCTGCAATAAAAGAGTGAATCCCCCCCTACTACCTATACTACGGTTTCTCTCTCTTCCATCTTGGCCTTAAGAAGTTCGCCTAGACTTCCCATTCCGGTTGAAGACTTCTGTTCCTGGATATTTTCGGAGTTTTTATAACGATTATATTCGTCTTGCTCTGTCTTTTTAACCACTGCCTTCCGACTAAGCCGAACACGGTGATGTTTTTTATCGACCTCAATTACAACCACTTGCATATCTGTGCCAACCGGAAACATATGGCTGTGATCAGTACCACGAGAAGTTCCCATTTCTGCATTAGGAATTAAACCTGTAAGCCCACTGCTCATCTTCAGGAAAATTCCATAAGGCATAACTCTATCAACGACGCCATCAAGAAGTTCACCCTTTTCAGGAAGTGCAATATCTTCTGGTTTTAGCTTCTGCTCAAGTGATAGAGAAATTTTTCCTTTGTCGGGATCCACACCTAATACATATGCTTCAACATTCTGTCCCACTTCAACCACTTCTTTCGGATGGTTAATTCTTCTTCCGGCTCCGAGATTTGAAATGTGAATCAGGCCATCAATTGCCGGTTCGAGATTTACAAAAGCTCCGAAGGATTCAAGCCGGACAATAGTTCCAGCCACCTTGACGCCAACAGGATATTTTTCGGCTGTAAAGGTCCATGGATTAGGCTGCATGGCCTTAAGACTTAGAGTGAGGCGGTTTTTTTCCCAGTCAAGCGCGATTACTTTGGCTGTCACTTCCTGTCTCACAGAAAGCACATTCTTGGGCTCTTCAATTCGACCCCACCCCATTTCGCTTACAGGTATAAGGGCATCTACTACACCTTCCAGTGCGACAAAAACCCCAAATTTCTGTACAGAACGAACTATTCCAGTAATTTCAGCTCCAACCTGAAGGCTGATTTTGAGTTCCTCTATCTTGGCCTTTTTTTCTTCTTCCAGCAGAGCCCGCCTCGATACTATAATATTGCGACCATCTTCCTCGAATTCAAGAACTTTAAAAGGAAATGTTTGCCCAAGAAAAACACCTCCTTCACGACCGCCGCTCAGATCTATATGAGAAAATGGGCAGAAACATCTGACTCCGCCAATGGAAACTTCGAAGCCTCCTTTTATCTCTCGTTTAACATCTGCATTTACAGGAATACCTGCTATCTGAGCATCGCGTATAGCACCTAATTTTACCGGCGAATAGCCATGAACCAGAGTCGTAAAGCACATAATACCGTCTGTTCTGGACAGAAAAAAGGCATTAACCTCATCGCCCTCTTTTACATGCGACACTCCATCTTCCACAAATTCGCGTAATGCCACAATGCCCTCACTCTTTTCCCCGAAATCTACATACACAGAATCGTCGGAGATACTGATTACTGTGGCCTTTACCTTCTCTCCAGGTCTAAGCCTGGTTTTTCGTCGAATGCTGTCGCTTTCTTCGAGAAGTTTTTCGAAACTTTCCTCATGTTCGATGATCCCGCCAGCTATGGGATTGGAAGTGCTGTTTTCTTGATAATCTTCAGACATTGATTTAAACCTCTTTGAAATAATCTGCCATACTTAATAATAAATATTACGCATGGAAAGAATTTGCAGATTTGCCCCTTCGGGAAATTTTAAAAGCATTAAAGTTTAAAGGATTACGACCCTATGAGTCAATCCTATAATAACTAAAAAAGCATATTCTCATTACACTGAGCTGTAAACAGATAAAAGTTTCATTACTAAAATGTATGTAATGGCATGTTTTTTGCTACTTTAGATTAGATGAAAGAATGATGTAAGGGGCTTCATAAGGCCTAAGTTTAAAGATTAGGCACAAAATTAGACCATATTAGCTTTAAAAACAGCATGTTCGATAAATTACAACATAATTGCAAAGTGTTTTTTAAAGTATGAATATGAACAAAATAGACACAATATAGTGGTGAAATTAATACAATCATTTTTTGGTTCCCCCCCCTGTTTTACAGGGCATAAACCTTTAAACCCTAATATTAATGTAAGGGAGGATTTGAAAGTTATGAAAAAGTTTTTCGTGTTTATGAGTTTTATGGTGGCGGCTATTTTCACGGTATCACTGGCAATACCGAGAACGGCCAGTGCGGATGGCGATGAATTACAGGTTAAGTGGTTTGGTTATATCCAGAGTACAGCGGAACTGGGTGATGGCTTGGCATCTGGTCAAACAGCAAATGATGATGGTCTGAGATTCGGAGCCGACAGAATTCGTACCGGATACAAGGCAAAGCTGGGTAAAGCGTTCAGTAAATTGCAGGTAGATTTCAATAAAACCGGCCCAAATATTCTTCCGGAAATCATAAAGGATGCTGAGGTTGGCTACAAATTCCATAATGCGGCTTCCATTAAGATGGGCATTTACAAAACACCTGTGGGCATGGATTTTAATACCTCAGGCGCCAAGTTAGACATAACCAAGCGTGGTATGGAAAAAGCGCTTGTGCTTGAGCGTTCTCTTGGTCTGATGTTGAGCGGACGTAAAATTGGTCCGGGCTTCAGTTACGATATCGGTGTTTTCAATCCTACAACACGTAGCAATGTTGTAAGTCAAGGTATAAAAGGTGACGATACCGCATATGCCGGTCGTATTATGTATGACATGGGTAAGACACTTCATGCTGAAGCATCCTATGGTGAGAGCGAGCAGGCAGGTGGTGTCGGCAGTGATAATTATAAGGTTTTTGATATTGGTGCTATTAGCCATATTGGCAGCGCTACGCTTAAAGCTGAATACATAAGTGGTGAAAATATGCAGGGTAACAACGGAGATCAAACTGTCTGGTTTTTGCATGCAGGTTACAAGATCAATCCTATGTTTGAGCCGGTTATCAGGCATTACCAAGGTGAGTACGCCAATGTTGATCTAGGTAACACTTTTCTCGGTCTTAACGTTTTCGTTAACTCTGCCTCACGTCTTCAGTTAAACTACGTATTCGCAAGTGGAGATACTGGCTATGACAGCAGTGGCGCCAAAGTTTGGACAGGTGTAGGTGGTTACACGGATGATGTTTTCCTGGCCCAATATCAGATAATTTTTTAGAACACACTGGATAATCTGAATTAATAACAGCAAAAAGACCAGCCGGCTTTTCCCGGCTGGTCTTTTTTATGGACTACATAGAGTCTGTCCATAAATGCCTTTTTGTCGTCATGGCGGACTTGATCCGGCATCCAGAAAGCATTGAAAACACTGGATTCCGGCTTAAGATTTGCCGGAATGACAGATATAACAATTGAGTTTATAAACAGACTCTACATAATAATTTGGTTCTTCCGTCTAGTCGCTCCGTATCAAAGCCATGAGTTCTTCAGTACTCATATTTTAATAATGGCACACGCAATATTTTATTTTCTTAACCCAGAAAAGGCATCTCTTCTTGATCTTCGTGGTAAAATATATTATTGAGTCGGCTTGAACCGTCTTCTGTTCACTCTATACTTTGGTTTTACGGAGGTTTGGCAATTAAAGAAAAAATCACCGTTATCGGTGTTCTTCTGTTTGTAATAACCCTATTTCATTACTCAGCTCCTCACCAATGGTATCTATTTCATACAGTAATGGGGCATGCCTATGTTATTCCCATAATCATAGCATCGTATTGGTTTGCCTTAAAAGGTGGCCTTATAAGTTCCATTGCTGCAGGGATATTGTTTTCACCTCACATTCCTTCCCAGTTCAAAGAGGTGGAGGTTGACAAGTTTATAGGACTTTTCGTCTACGCAGTTATAGGAGCTGTTACCGGAATACTTTCAGGCAAACTGCAGAAGCAGGCGGAAGAAATATACGATGCAGGGGAACACCTTCACGCAACCGCCCGTCTTTCATCGCTGGGTGAACTGGCGGCTAGCGTAGCTCATGAAATACGTAATCCGCTCGGTGCGATAAAGGGCGCTGTGGAGATACTGCAGGATGATTTTCCAAAGGAACATGAAAAATACGAGTTTTTCGAAATAATAAGCGCGGAGGTTAAACGACTTAACAGGATTGTAGAGGAGTTTCTGGGTTTAGCTCGTCCCCGCCAGGTAGCACACCGTTCTCTTAACTTGCTTGAATTGATACGTGCGGTTTCATTTCTGGTTTCCTTTAAGGCAAAAAAACGTAAAGTGCAACTTGCTGTCAACATCCCCGGTCACATACAGGTTACAGGAGATCCGGATCTTCTAAAACAGGCGTTTCTGAATATTTTTCTTAACGCTGTCGAATCAATAGAAAACGGAGGCACGGTAAGTATAAATGCCAGAGATAATGAAACGGATGTCTTGGTGGAGGTTGCAGACACTGGACCCGGTATTCCCACGGAGGTTATTAAAAAGATGTTCAAGCCGTTTTTTACAACAAAGGGAGAAGGTACTGGACTCGGACTGTCCATTGCTAACAGGATTTTCTGTGGCCACGGCGGCTCAATTGCAGCCGAAAGCCATGCTGGCGATGGTACTGTGATGAAAATACGTCTTCCAAAGGCAGAAAGGGACTTATAATATGGTTAAGGCTAATGTTCTTCTGATCGATGATGATGACAGTCTCCGGAAAGTAGTCGGGTATAACCTTGGAAAACACGGATTTCGTGTTGTGGAGAAGCCTGACGGCGAAAGTGCTCTTGAAGCGTTCAATGCCGAACAGTTTGAAATAGTGATCACTGATATTAATATGCCTGGCATTACCGGAATGGAGTTCCTGAGCAAGGTTAAACAGCTTCGACCGGAAACAGAAGTGATACTGATTACAGCGTATGCCACTGTGGAATCTGCAATTGACGCCATGAAAAAAGGAGCCTTCGATTATGTCACAAAGCCCTTTGGCAGGGAAGAACTGACAATGGTTATCGAAAGAGCTCTTAAAATAAAAACACTCGAGCGTGAAAACCGCTCACTGAAGGACAGTCTCAGAGATAAGCATAAATTCAAAAATATTCTGGGCGTAAGCCCTGCCATGCAGAAGGTCTTGTCTATGGCGCAAAAAGTCGCTGCAAGCGAGGCAAACATTCTTATTCTCGGTGAATCCGGAACAGGTAAGGAACTCCTGGCTAAGGGAGTTCATTTCAACAGTGAGCGTCGAAGCGGGCCACTTGTAGTGGTTAACTGTGCTGCGATCCCGGACACTTTAATAGAAAGCGAACTTTTTGGATACAGAAAAGGAGCGTTCACCGGAGCTGTAGCAAACAAGATTGGAAAATTCGAGGCTGCAAACGGAGGCACGATATTCCTGGATGAAATCGGAGAACTCAAGCCAGAACTACAAGCCAAGATGCTGCGGGTTCTTCAAGAACGCGAAATAGAACCCCTTGGAGAAACTCAAAGCAGGGCGATCGACGTGCGTGTAATAGCCGCCACAAATGTTGATATCACTAAAGCGGTAAAAGAAAAAAACTTTCGCCAGGACCTTTATTACAGGATTTCCGTGATTACTTTATCCCTTCCATCACTTGCTGAAAGGAGAGAAGATATCCCGCTTCTTGTGAACCATTTTCTCGAAAAATACTCAAAAGACGAAAAGCTCAAGATAGGCAACAAGGCCATGGAGTTTATAAAAGCATATTCATGGCCCGGCAACGTGCGGGAACTAGAGAATGTTATTGAACATGTCTCGATACTTCGAGAGGGCCCGTCAATTACCGCAGCCGACCTCCCGGATGTGCTGAAACAGCAAGAGAAAGCCTTCGGAGGGCTGCGCCTGGATATCCCACCGGAAGGAATCGATATTGAAGCTCTTGATAAAGAGCTTGTGATTCATGCACTGAAGATCTACGATGGAAACCAGACACGTGCAGCCAGATTTCTGCATATGACCAGACCCACCTTCATATACCGTATGGAGAAGTACGGGCTGAAATCAGGGGGAGACCAAAATAAAATATAAGATCATTCAACAGGAACCTTCTCCTATCACCATTTTCGAGCTTACAAGAAAAATAAAATCTTTTCTTGAAAACAGTATAGGCACTGTATGGGTTGAGGGAGAGATTTCAAACCTCAAAAGCCACTTCTCCGGCCACATATATCTCAGCCTTAAGGATGATAAAGCACAGATAAGAGCAGTCATGTTCAAACAATCTGCCAGGTTGCTGAAGTTTGTCCCGGAGGACGGCCAGCAGGTGATCGTTCGCGGAAGACTGGCGGTTTACGAGCCTAGAGGAGATTACCAGATTATTATTGATCAACTGGAGCCCTCGGGAATAGGCGCGCTCCAGCTTGCCTTTCTTCAACTTAAAGAGAGGCTTGAAAAGGAGGGTTTGTTCGCTTCGGAGCGGAAGCAGCGGGTCCCAGCTCTTCCCAGGCGCGTGGGAGTTGTAACCTCTCCCACTGGCGCGGCGATCAGGGATTTCCTGAATGTGGTCAGACGGCGGTTTTCTAATATTGATATAGTTATTAGTCCGGCAGCAGTGCAGGGAGGTGGAGCGCCTGCGGAGATTGTATCAGCCATAGAAATCTTAAATAACCTTGGAAATGTGGACGTAATAGTGATTACACGCGGGGGCGGTTCGATGGAGGATCTTTGGGCTTTTAATGAAGAGATTGTGGCCCGGGCAATTTATGCTTCACATGTTCCGATCATCTCGGCAGTGGGACATGAGATTGACTTTACGATTGCTGATTTCGTGGCCGACCTTCGTGCGCCGACCCCATCTGCCGCTGCCGAGATCCTTGTTGAAAGCAAGAAAACCCACGAGTATAGGATATCAAGTATTAGGCTCAGACTTGTTAATGCCATGAGATCGTTTATTGCAAATAAACGAGCCAGGCTGACAGCGGAACTAAGGGCAATACCGGACCCGGTTCGCAGAATAAGAGAGCTTGGCCAGCGTGTTGACGATATGAGTGCACTAGCAGTCAACCGAATGCAGTCGAACCTTGCGCTGGCCAGAACCAGGTCCGAAAACGCCGCAAAACGGCTTATCTCTCTTAACCCACTTGCAACTTTGAATAGAGGTTACAGTATTGTTACAAAGTTGCCCGGAAAAAGAATGCTAACGAATGCTTCAAAAGTAGTGCCGGGTGATCGTATTGATGT
>VAPH01043923.1_pt1 | contig 12522 bp, 12 predicted proteins | sample 3393861 | NCBI WGS metagenome assembly VAPH01 (sample SAMN08290439, study PRJNA428436) | hydrothermal vent metagenome | isolation source: Deep-sea hydrothermal vent chimney | place: Atlantic Ocean: South-mid Altantic Ridge | reverse complement strand
GGGCTTTTCAGTTTAATCAGGATCACGAAAGGGCATTGGTCCGTTTACAGCAAACCAATGCCCTCTCTAATTATCGTTTAACAAATAACAAAAGCCGAAGGGAAATTCGATCCGAGGGTAGGCAGTTATTCCTCTTTTCTTATTAAACTATGCAACTGCTAATTTCTCTTCGTTTTGAATAATTATCCTGGGATTGGGATTCGGCGGAGGGACAGGCAATCCTTGTTCTTTTAACAACCGGACATGTTCCTTCATTCCCCATTTTGCCTTATAGATACAATCTTCAATAGAATGTCCTATCCCTGAAAAACCTTCCAGGTCCGGAGAATAAAATCCAAAATAGTCAGGTTCTTCTGTTGCTTCAATTATTAATGAGTATTCTAACTCAATCATTCCTGCTCCCTTTTACTTTCTTTCTATACCTGCTGCTTTAAGTATAGCATGACAAGTTCCTTTTGGTACTTCTTTTGAACCATGATAATCAACACGAACCAACTTATCCCATCCAGGTTTCCCATAGTATCTTATCGACCCTTTCTCTTTTATTATTTTAAATCCATTACTCTCAAGAAGTCTAACAAGTTCGCTGAATTTCATTTAGATATGCATCCTTATTTTTTTATCATACCGTTTCGCATCACCGGAAATTTGCAAAGCGTAGCGTAGCAAATTGGCCGAGCTAATGCGTTTGTTAGCTGTGGTCAATTTTTTGCTCAATAACACGAAGGAACCTATTATATGAATAAATCTGGATTTGGCTGTTCATTCTATTCCAGGCAGCTTTGAAATCACGCACCTGTGAGTTTTCAGACTCTTCCTCAGTGCCAATTAATAATATACCCTTTGGTTCGCGATACCCTTTGAGCTTTAGTTCATCACGCAAATAACTCTGAGATCTAGTGGAAACATCAATATACTCTATTAATTGGCACACACCTTTATTTGTTTCTGATGAAAGATGTACTCGTTTGCTCTTATTTATAAAGGTCTTTTGATTTGCACCTTTAAGTTCTAGTACCACGAAACTCCGCCGCTATTTGCGGCAGCTACAACATAATCAGGTATTTTCCCTCCGATATTGTTGGCCGGTGAACGTAGGTGTTGTTTTGGGAAAAGCCATGAAGCATGGTGTCCAGTTGAAAAAAGAAACGTAATTAAAGCCACTATTTCTTTATTATCTCTTAAGAATATTTCAATCTCTGTTTCTGAAGACTTTTGAGCAATTATGTTCTTGAATGCTAAATACTGTTTTTTAGTTGCTTTATTAGGGTCAACAAATTTCTCTTTTGCTGGCCAGTATTCTGGCCATCTTTTAAAAAAGTCCTCATCGGTTGCTTTGTTCAATTTAAGCATATGTTTTTTAACAGCTAACAAGTTATTAGATAGTTTCTGTAAATATACCAAAATTAATGACAATTGACAAGCTTTATTTTGACTTCCTGTCAATTTCCTGATATATTGTTCATCATCTTACCCATCCCCTTTGCACACTTCCCTGCTTTTACACACCCCCTGCCCCCTCTTTTTAGAGGGGAGTTTCACACCTCACACTTCTTGCTTTATCAAGACTCTTTTTTACCACCCTGATCTCCGCCCCTCACGTCGTTCCGTTCTTCCTGGTGAGCCCGGGTTTGTCAAGGATTTTCCCCTCTATCAAGAGGGGATTCAGGGGTGTGTTCCTTTTCTTTTTCCTTCTCCCCCCTTTCCCATCAGCCTCCTCAACAGGGCAGGCAGGTCCTCTATCTCTTTGATATCCGACTGACATAGCGATTTCAGTCTGTTCCTGAACAGGGAAAACTCCTCATAATGTCCTTTCAGATGAGAGGAAAGGCTCTTCTGGAGTGCCTCTCCCCTTTCATCCCAGTCAAGGAGCAGGATAAACCTCTCGTGCTGCTTCAGGATATCTTCGCAGAACTCATAAATTGTCTTTCCACCATGAAGAAGGATGACCTCGCCGGTTATACCGAGGCTCCTCAGTGCCCTGCGGTCCCTTTTGCCCTCGACAATGATGGGAACAAACTTATTCACCTCATAGAGGGCCTTTATGACCTCAAGTATCTGTCCTGCCCTCCTGTCTTCGATCTCCAAACCCTGTGTCCCCTCCGGCAATAACCGGGCCTCTTTTACTCGACCGCTATAAATGTTTCAGTCCTTGTTATACCCCTGATCTTCCTTACCTTCTTCAGTATCCTCGTGAATATCTCGTTAATATCATTGGCCTCAAGCACCGCAACAATGTCAAACTGTCCTGTAATAACATCTGCGTTCACTACTCCGTTGATGCCCCTTAAGGTATCCCGGATGTCCCTGTCCTTGCCGGGAAGGACATTTGCAAGCATGTATACCCTTGCCATGGTCTCCTCCTTTGAGGCTTGCGCCCCTTATTGAGTTTATACACAGACTATAAATAAAGCATAGCAGATAATAGACTTCATGACAATAAATTCCATACCCTTTGGAGTCAATCTGTTGACACCTTACGTCTATATACTGTAAATTAACTGTACCATGCAGAGTATTCTTGTAATAGAAGACGACATTACTGTAAGAGATGTCCTTAACGAATACTTAACTTCAGAAAAATACAGTGTTGCCCTGGAGGAAAACGGCCTGGACGGACTTGAAAGATTAAGGAAAGAGAGCTTTGATCTTGTCTTCCTTGACCTCTCCATGCCTGTAATGGGGGGAATGGATGTCCTGAAGGCTATGAAAGACACCCCTAACTCCGACACTCCCTGCATCATTATTACTGCCTATGGAACAGTAAAAAACGCCGTTGAAGCCATGAGGTCAGGGGCATTCGATTACGTCACAAAACCCTTCAGACTCGATGAACTGGGAATCATCATTCAAAAAGCACTTGAGGTGGCTAAACTCATGAAAGAGAATGTCCGGCTCAAGAGAGAGCTCAGAAAACGTTACGAATTTCACGGCCTTATAGGCTCATCCCCTGAAATGCAGAAGGTTTATGACCTGATCGAGAAGATAGCCAATACGGACACCACTGTCCTCATTACAGGTGGAAGCGGCACGGGCAAAGAGCTTATTGCAAAGGTAATCCATTACAACAGTTACCGCTCCGGCAAGAATTTTGTTCCCCTCAATTGCGCAGCCATACCAAAAGACCTCCTGGAGTCAGAGCTCTTCGGACATGAAAAGGGGGCATTCACCGGCGCCATAAACACACGCATTGGAAGGTTTGAGCTTGCAAGCGGCGGCACGCTCTTTCTTGATGAGATTGGCGAACTTGACCCCTCGTTGCAGGTCAAGTTGTTACGGGTGCTTCAGGAGAGGGAATTCGAAAGGATCGGGAGCACAAAGACGATAAAGGTCGACGTAAGGATACTGGCCGCCACTAACAGGAACCTTGAAGAACTCACAAAAGAGGGCAGGTTCAGGGAAGACCTCTATTACAGATTAAACGTAATACCCGTTCACATTCCCCCGTTGAAGGACAGGAAAGAAGACATACCGGTCTTAATCGAACACTTCCTTAAAAAACATGCAAAGGCAAAGAAGAGGCAATCACCCAAGATATCAAAACAGTTAATGGATGTCCTTCTTAGATACGGATGGCCTGGAAATGTCCGTGAACTGGAAAACCTGATTGAACGACTTACGATACTCAACCCCGGGCAGAGCATTACCATGAAAGACCTGCCGGAAAGGTTTCAAACCCTCGCTCCTGCTACTGATAAGCCCAAACCATCTCTTTATTCTACAGAGGATTTATCCCTTCCACCTGAAGGCATAAACCTCAACAACATCATTGATACCATCGAAAGGAAACTCATAACCGAGGCCCTGGAAAAATCTAACGGGATAAAGAGTAAGGCCGCCACCCTCCTTGGCCTGAACAGGACAACCCTTGTTGAAAAGATGAAGAAAAAGGGAATCACAATAACGTCAAAAGTCTAACATCCACCTGACCCTGCCTTTTATTTTTTCCTTGATATTCAAAGAGTTACATTCTGGCATATTAGTTGCTGTTTCTCTCCACTAATGAAGCTAACCGTCATATTCCCAACAAATATTATTCAGTGGGTTGTTGTGGTTGCAGGCGTTGTCCTGACACTCTCTCTCACCTGTACAGAGGTTTACGGCTCGGAATCCTTACAAAAGGCTTTTGAGGCAATTGATGAAGGGAGAAACTATGAGGCCATGAGACTGCTCTCTCAATACAGGCCTTCTAAAAAGGAACTTCCCCGCTACTACTACCTCAAGGGAAGGGCACTTGAGGGGGCAAAGAGGCACCGTAAGGCCATCGGGTACCTGAACAGGGCCTATATAACAGCAAAGGATACGACCCTTAAGGAAGACGCACTCTTTGAACGGGGAGTGGCATACCTGATGAGTGGATTCCATTATGAGGCTGCTTCCAATTTCAGACTCTTTATAAACCTCTACCCTGATTCGCCACTAATACAAAGGGCATATCTCAATTATGCCCAGGCCTCCCAGAAGACAGGCAATTACGTGGAGGCACTTGCCTATTTCAGAAAGGTGAGTGATACGCCAGAGGCGATATTCGGCAAGGCAGAGGTATTTCAGAGGCTTGGGCTCTTCAGCGCTGCCCATGAACTCTACAATACCGGTCTGATAAGTTATAAAAACTACATCGAAAAACATCCGGACATCCTTTACTACTACGCAGAAAACCTCAGGATTATCGGCAAGACCGAACAGGCAAAGTCCCTCTTCTACCTGTTGATGGATACCTATCTCAGGGAGAGGGCATACCTCGGGCTTGGACTGATTGAATATACGAGGAACGACATGGAATCTGCCGAGATGTACCTCAAAAAGGCATCTGAGTCCCCTGACAGGGTAATAAGGAGACAGGCCCTCCTGAATCTCGGCAGGACATCAATAGCAACAGATCAGAAAAACCGCGCCATTGAATATCTCAAGCTTCTCCGGAGAGATTATCCCTACACTCCGGAGTCGGAAGAGGCGCTTTTACTCCTCGCAGGATTGATGCGGGAAAGGAAGGATTATCTTCAGGCAGAAAAATACCTGCGAGAGATACTGTTTGGCAGAAAACCCATGAAGGCGGCACTGAATGAGCTTGAGATCCTGATAAATGAGAGTATAGATAACGATACAAGGTCCTTCAGGGAAATATGGAACAACAGTGGACAATGGCTTTATGCACCATCGAGAGAAGATACACTCCTTAACGTTGCAGAGGCGCTCAGGAATTCAGGTGGTGACTTTATCAGGGTATACACATATCTTATAAAAAATGGCTCCAAAAGGATAAGGGCAAAGTCCCTGAGTCAGCTCGCAATCTTCTTCAGCCGCCTTTCGGATGTTAAAAGGGTTGAGAAGCTGGTCACGAGTCTTGAAAAGCTGAATCCCGGGGGTGATGAGATCCTCAGGGCAAGGGCATGGCTCTATTATCTCAAAGAAAAGAAAAAGCTTGCCTACTCCGGGATAACAAGGATATCTCATCCTGTTAATGACGACATTGACCTCCTCTGGAGGGTAAAGGAAGGCGCACCTTCTGTAAAGAGTTTCATTAAAAACTATAAATTCATGTCCAGGGCAACAGGGGAACCTCTCAGATACACGGAAATAGGTGATTTACTTGCAGATAAAGGCATGAAAAAAAAGGCCGCAAAATACTTTAATCTTGCACTGAAGGTTAATCCGGACGATGTACGGGCAATGTTTATGCTTGCCGGGATCACCAGCAGCGCTACCCTCATGCAGCGCCTCTCCGAAAAAAAGGGACTTTACGGCTCTATGGCAAAGGTGATGATAAAAGAGCAGGAAACAAAAAAACATATCCTGGAGATGTGAAATGGAAGAACTGAAAAAACTGAACGAAGCATTCATGACGTTTAACCTGGCCTCGGAAACGCTGAGGGAATACTATCAGAATCTTCAGCAGCAGGTGACATACCTCTCAGAGGAGGTACAGAGGAAAAACGCAGAACTTCAGAGGACTCTCAGCTTTCTCAACTCCGTCCTGCAGGGGATCAGGGAGGCAATAATTGTACTGGACAGTGACGGAAAGATATTGATGATGAACAGGGCCGCGGAAGACCTCCTCACGATGGACCTCTCTGCATCAACAGGTCACAGGCCTGAGGAATACGGTTATGACTTCAGCCAGCTCGATCAGAATAATCAGGAGATTGAAATAGAGACTGGAGGGGGCAGGAAAAACCTGTTTGTAAGTCTCTCTGATGTGCTCAACGGAGGAGACGGGTTGATAGGATTTGTAATCCTGCTGAGGGACATAACCGCCCAAAAAGAGATTGAAGCAGAGAAGGAGAGGAACAAGAGACTCATTGCCATGGGAGAGATGATGGCCAGCATAGTTCATGAATTGAGGAATCCGCTGTGCAGCATCGAGCTTTACGCATCAATGTTATACAAGGAATTAGAGGATACCCCGCATGCATCCCTTGCAATGGGTGTTTCAACAGGCGTAAGAAACCTGAACAATTCCCTCTCAAACATGCTCTATTTTGCCCGGCCACGGAATCCGAAGACAACACCCTGCGACATAAGGACACTAACAGACGATGCCCTTGCATTGATTAAACCCGTAATGGAATCACGGGGCATTGTCGTTGAAAAACAAATCACCAACACGTCAATAAATGGAGATTCGGGACTCGTAAAACAGGTTATCCTGAATATTCTGCTCAATGCAGTCCAGGCAATGGGAAGAGGCGGCAAACTCACCATATATACTGAGATGAACAGCAAAGGGCTCCATCTTAACATCTCCGACACCGGAAGTGGAATCACTTCAGAACATATAGAGAGAATCTTTGACCCCTTCTTCACTACGAGGGACGAAGGCACAGGGCTTGGCCTCTCCATATCCCTGAAGATAATGCAGGCTCACGGTGGAACAATAAGGGCAAAGAGCCTGCCTGGTTCAGGCAGTGTATTCGTATTATGCTTTCCTCATAAGCACCTCCTCCCCGAAGCCTCCGGAGACAGGACGGACAGTACGGCCTGCCTGTCTCCGGAGCAATTTTTACAAAAAGATTCCGGCGGGCAGGGGACAGGGGACTCAGGCGGGAAAAAGAGCACATCCCGTCTCAATACACTTAAAACTCAAAAACATCAAACCTGTTAATGGAGGCCGATAATGCAACCCATTGTCGTTGTTGATGACGACCCGGAGATGAGAAATGCCCTTGAAGAGGCCGTAAAGAGGTTTGGCTTCAATGTAATGGTCGCAGAAAGGGCAGCAGAGGGGATAGAGGTGCTGAAAAACCATGATTGCTCTCTGGTTATAACGGACATGAAGATGCCGGGCATGAATGGTCTGGAATTCATCCGACATGTACGAAAGCTTTCCACCACCCTGCCCGTCCTTGTAATCACAGGGTTTGGCACGGTTGAAAACGCAGTTGAGTGCATGAAGCTCGGAGCCTCTGACTATCTGATGAAACCCTTCTCATTTGATAACCTCAGGCAGGCAATAACCGGCCTTATTGAGCCGGGGCCTGCAAATGGCGAGATCATTACCGAAGATGAGTCAATGAAGAGACTCCTCAGGATTGCTTACGAGGTGGCGAGGACAGACACCACAATCCTCATAACCGGAGAGAGCGGCACCGGCAAGGAGCTGCTTGCAAGGTATATACACAGGCAGAGCCTGAGGAGGGGAAAATCCTTTGTTGCCGTTAACTGCGCTGCAATACCCGAAAACCTGCTTGAATCCGAACTCTTTGGTCACGAGAGAGGCGCCTTCACAGGTGCATTGGAGAAAAAGATTGGAAAATTTGAAATAGCAGACGGGGGCACCTTCCTGCTTGATGAAATCGGAGAGATGTCGCTTTCGCTTCAGGCCAAGCTCCTGAGGGTCCTGCAGGAAAGGGAGATCGACAGGATCGGCAGTAAAAAACCCCTGTCCGTAAACATCAGGGTGATAACAACCACAAACAGGGACCTTGCCGGAGAGGTTGAAAAGGGAAATTTCCGCGAGGACCTCTTCTACAGGATAAGCGTCTTCCCCCTTGAGCTGCCGCCCCTCAGGGAACGGACCGGCGATGTGCGCATTCTTGCAGAATTCTTCCTGAAAAAACATGCGTCTCAATACGGAAAGTACATCTCGGGATTCTCGGAAGATGCCCTTAATTATCTTTACACCCAGTCCTGGAAGGGAAATATCCGGGAACTGGAGAATGTTATCCAGAGGGCAGTGTTACTCAGCCGTTCAGAGTTTATAGAGAGCGGGGACTTTATGATTGAAAAGAGCAGGAACGTCAGACAGGACAGCAAGACCATCAAGGATATGGAAAAAGAACTCATACTCAGAACACTCAGGGCAACCAACGGAAACAGGACCAGGACGGCAGAGTGCCTGGGAATAACCGTCAGGACATTGAGGAACAAGCTGAATGAATACAGGCTTCATGCCTGAACCCTGACAGAGAGGAAAAATTTTCCTCCCCAGGTAAAAATCAGCTCTACCCTGACACAGTGATAACGTAGAGCAAAGGATAATTGGCATAGCATGAAACTTGCATATCTAATCAGGTTAAAGATAACAGGAGGTTATTATGGACTTCACACTTAAGCGGCTTGAGGAGATGATAAAGTTCACCATGCAGAGGCACAGTGTACTCCTGAGCAATCTCGCAAACAGCGACACGCCGCAGTACAGGGCAAAAGACATAAAATTCGAGTCCGTCTTTGACGAGGAGAGGCTCCGGCTTAAAAACACATCTCCCACCCACATCAGGGCACTTGAGATCAGAGGGGATACCGAGCTGACGATGGATACCGAATCACCATGGCTTGACGGAAATAATGTTGAGGAGGATATTGAGATGGCCAAGATTACTGAAAACGCCCTCCTCTACCAGACGACCCTGAGACTTATCAATGGCAGGTTTAAAATGTATAGAAATCTGATTAGCGGGAGGTAGACCATGAATATCATGAGGGCATTTGATGTGAGTGCATCAGCACTCGTTGCGCAGAAGCAAAGAATGAATACCATTGCCTCCAATATGGCAAATCTGAACACCACAAGAACACCCGAGGGTGGTCCTTACAGGAGAAGGGATGTGGTCTTCAGCTCCTACATGCTTGATGAGGAGGGAAGGCTCGAAGGTGTCGTGGTATCCGATGTTGTGACCTCCAACACGCCGCCCAAGGCGGTTTACGACCCCAGCCACCCGGATGCAGATGATAAAGGTTATGTGCTTATGCCTGATATAAACCTGATTGAAGAGATGGTTAATATGATGATGGCAACGAGGGTGTATGAAGCCAATGTCAATGCCTTCAACATAACAAAGTCAATGTATCTGAAGGCACTTGAACTGGGAAGGTAAGCAGCTAAAATGAATGATGAATCCGGAGGTATAAAGAATGTCGGTTAATCCAGTCAACGGAAGCCCCCCGGGGGCGGAAGGAATAGGCAATATAGCAGGAAATCTTAAACCTTCCGGAGAGGACAAGACCGGCGGGAGCTTTGAAGTCCTTCTTGATGAGACCATCGGAAAGGTGGCCTCCCTGCAGAAAGAGACAGAGAAGGCAATTGCAGCGATCGGAAACGGCGGAGGAGACATTGTCGAAACCATGGTTGCCATGCAGAAGGCCGACCTCTCCTTTCAGGTGATGATTGAGGTGAGAAACAAATTGGTGACAGCCTATGAAGAGATAATGAGGATGCAGGTCTGATATCCATGGCAAATATACTGGATATTGTCAACAAGTGGGATACAAAGAGGAAGATTACCTTGTCCATCCTCCTTGTACTCAGCATTGCCTCAATAGTGCTCCTGATCACATGGGCACAAAAACCGGATTACCAGGTGCTTTATTCCAACCTCCGGGCTGAGGATGCAGGACTCATGGTGGAGAAACTCAAGGAGATGAAGGTACCTTACAAGACAACCTCCACAGGCATCCTCGTACCCTCCGACAAGGTTTACGAACTGAGAATCCAGCTCGCTGCCATGGGGTTACCTCAGGGTGGAAGCATGGGATACGAGATATTTGATAAAACAGGTCTCGGCACAACCGAATTTGTCCAGAAGGTAAATCTGAAAAGGGCCTTGCAGGGAGAGCTTTCAAGAACCATACGATCTCTGCAGGAGGTCTCTGACTGCAGGGTGCACCTCTCCATGCCGGAAAGGTCGATATTTACCAGCACGGATGAGCAGCCAAAGGCATCCGTCCTCCTTAAGCTCCGTCCAGGCGTAACGTTGAGCAGGTCCCAGATCCGGGGAATTGTCCACCTTGTTTCAGGCAGCGTGGAATCGCTCACGCCGAACAACGTAACTATAGTGGATAACAGGGGCAACGTCCTCACCATTGAGGAGGACGAAACCCTGCAGCTTAACAATACCCAGAGCGATTATCAAAAGGGTCTTGAGATGGACATGGAGAAGAGGATTATCAGCATCATCGAACCTGTTGTGGGCAAGGACAAGGTAAAGGCAAAGGCCAGCATGAGTATAGACTTTACAAGGATAGAAGAGACCCAGGAGACTTATGACCCTGATGGACAGGTTGTCAGAAGTCAGCAAAAATTAACGGAACAGAAGACCGGAGGGATGGTTGCCGGGGTGCCGGGGGTACAGTCAAACCTGCCTGGCAAACGTGCAGGCAGGTCCGCTGCCGATAAATCGGGCCTGAGAAAACAGACGGAAACAGTAAATTATGAAATCAGCAAGACTGTGAGTCACGTAATAAAGCCCACGGGCACAATAAAACGCCTGTCAGTTGCAGTCCTGGTCGACGGGACGTACCTTAAGGACGAGAAATCAGGGGAAATGAAATATGTAGCCCGGACAGAAGAGGATATGAAGAGCTACGAAGAGATTATCAAGAAGGCCGTAGGATATTCAGAGGAGAGGGGTGATGAGGTAAAGGTTATAAATATGGCCTTTCATGCACAACCGGAGGTCGTCGAAACACCGGAGCCGGTGGATTATACAAAATATATCATACCGGCAGCACGTTACGGCACAATACTTATATTGTCGGTTCTTGTCTTACTGTTCCTCATAAGACCTCTGCTTGCCTATCTCAAACAGCAATCCACTCCTCCTCCATCATCCCCCTCCCAAACCCTCACACCGGAACTCGAGGGGAAACCGGCTCTCAGGGAGATACCCCGGGACGATATAGTTGAATGGGCCAGAAACAATCCCCAACAGGCTGCTACACTCATAAAAAAATGGACGGGAAGCAAATAAATGCCTACACTGAAAGGTCATGAAAAGGCAGCTGTCATGCTCAGCTATGTAGGAGAGGAAACAGCGTCCGAGATACTCAAGGCACTTGACAAGGAGACTATCGAAAAAATAACCTCTGCACTTTCAGAGTTGAAAACACTGAAGAAAGAAGAGATGCAGACAGTGCTGGATGAGATAAAGAAGAGTATCGATGAAAAGGTTGTCGCCATAGGAGGAGAGGATTATGTAAAAAGAATCCTTTACAGGGGGCTGGGAGATGAAAATGCAGAAAAGGTCATTGAGTCAGCCAGGCGTTCCAATCCCATAGAGAAGCTCAACACTGTAGATACGCGCCTTATTGTGAAATTCCTCTCCGGAGAGCACCCCCAGACTACGGCCTTTGTACTCTCACTGCTTGAACCGAAAAAATCGGCGGAGGTGCTTTCAGAATTGCCGGAGCACCTCAAGGGTGACGTTGCAATGAGGATTGCAAACCTTGAAAAAATCCCTGAAGAGGCTTTAAAGGAGATCGAAGAGGTTCTGAAAACACAGCTCAGTATTGGTGAATCGAGGGGCAGAAAGGTTGACGGGGTAAAAACAGTGGCAGACATCCTCAATAATGCCGCCAAGGAGACGGAACAGACGATCCTGGAGCTGATAGAAGAACAGGAACCCTCAAGGGCTGAATCCATAAGGTCCCTGATGTTTGTATTTGATGACCTTGCCTCGATTGATGACAGGGGCATGCAGGCAATACTTAAGGAGATCAGTACAAACGACCTTGCACTCGCATTGAAGACCGCATCAGATGAACTCAAAGGCAAGATTTTCGGGAACATGTCCAAACGGGCAGTACAGATACTTAAAGAGGAGATGGAATCCATGGGGCCTGTAAGGGTCTCGGACGTCGAGACAGCTCAGCAGAACATCGTCAAGGTGGCACGGAAACTGGAAGAGGAAGGCAAGATTATTATTGCCGGCAAAGGAGAGGAGGAACTCATTGTCTAAAGCAAAAGTCCTTCGGGATCAGAGCATCACGGAATTCGGTATGCCCTCTCTCGAGCATAAACACCACGGGGATATCCCGGAGAAGAACTTCAACCAGGATATAGCCGTGATTGAAAGAACTGCATATGAAAAAGGGTTCAGTGCCGGAGAACAGGCCGGGTACACGGTTGGAGAGGAAAAGGCACTGATGCTTCTGGAGCGGCTTGAGACAATCCTCACAGAGATGACGGAGCTGAAGAAAAAGGTACTGACGGAAGCACAACCACAGGTTTTTGCCCTGTCTGTGGCTATGGCAAAGAAGATACTCAGGGATGAAATCAGACAAAACCCTGAAGTGATAATCAACCTC
>VAPH01035809.1_pt1 | contig 12538 bp, 8 predicted proteins | sample 3393861 | NCBI WGS metagenome assembly VAPH01 (sample SAMN08290439, study PRJNA428436) | hydrothermal vent metagenome | isolation source: Deep-sea hydrothermal vent chimney | place: Atlantic Ocean: South-mid Altantic Ridge | reverse complement strand
CCTCCCAACCTACCCAGACGCACTAGCATCAGCAATCGTTCCAAATATTTTCATAGTATTTTACCCGGTCATTATTCTTGAAATAAACATGGATCGATTGCGTGATCTGGTGCGTCATTGTACTCCAAGTCACGGGTATTACCTGCCGATAATTTTATAATAATTCTAAATTCGACGGGCGTTGACGATAAGTACTATTCAATCATAAACAGGAGGAAACAATGTATCGATCACTAATGGGAACGTTTGTCACATTGATGATGGCAATTGCACTCAGCACGAGCCCGGCGCTGGCGACAGCGGGGATAAATAGTGCTGAGAAGAAAATCGTGCTGCAAATTAGCGATGGCAGCCCTAAAAAACAGACACTGGTTTTAAATGTCGCCAAAAATCTTATTAAACATTATGGCATTGATAACGTGAAGGTTGAGATCGTGGCCTTTGGCCCCGGGTTACGCCTGTTATTCAAAGACAATGTTAATAGTATCCGTGTGCAAAGTCTTTCTACCTACGGCGTTCAGTTTTCTGCTTGTCAAAACACCACTCGTGCGATGACAAAAATCCTGGGGTATGAGCCAGAGCTTAATGAATCAGCGGTGCCAGTGAAAGCGGGTGTCGCGCGCATTATTGAGTTGACGGAGAAAGGCTACACACTGGTACGGCCATAAATTCGAACTAATTTTAATTATAAATAATTATAAAAATATTTTTCAGGAGAGACATTCAATGTATGTAATAAAAAAAACAGCGTTAGCCCTGGCTTACGCGGTACTAATGGCAGGCGTGGTTGCGACTACGCAAGCGGCAAACTGGACCATGCTGCAGGGGACTGAACCTGCAGGCACTGCGCCACGAATTAAGGTCTGGGGTTTCATTCAACCTGTCTACGAGAAAGACACCAGCAAAAAAAATAAATATGTGGGCACACCTGGTAATAATTTCGAGATGGTTGCGCCCAAGCTTATTGGTCCGAATTTTGAAACACAAGAAGGCTTTAACATTCGACGGGCTCGTCTCGGTGCCAGAGGTGCCGGATTACCGCTGGACAGTAATGTAAATTATTTCTTTTTGGCAGAATTTGGTAATAACCTTTTAACGCACGACACTGGTGGAGTCGTTCGACTCACCGATGCCAGCATTACCCTAAACCATGTGCCAGGCGCGCGCGTACGCATGGGTGCGTTTAAGGTGCCTACCTTTGAAGAAGGTTACCAGGCCATTCATGTATTTGATTACATCAACTTCACTGAAGTGGCCCAACAAATGATGATGGAGCGCTTCCCGAATAAACAATGGACGCCTAACCGGAACAATACAACGGGTTTTGCCTATACAGACGGCGATAATGAAACGGCTTTCAACGGTTTTAATAAACCTGTCGGTGCTTTTCGTGACGTGGGTGTCCAGGTATTTGATTCCTTCAAGTTTGGTAGCTGGGACACAACTTATGCCGCCATGTACGGCAATGGTAATGGTGTTAATTTAGGGGACAACGATAAAAATAAAGACGTCTATCTTTACCTGTCAACCGAATGGATATTCGGCGGTAAAGGCCCGCGCCGCCAGGGCTGGAAGTTCTTTGTCTGGGGGCAGGATGGCAAGCGTACCTTGTATAACCCGGATACCCCCAGGGCAGGTGGTCCTGGCACTGACAATGAGCCAGGTGGAAAACAGGAATACAGCCGTAAGCGTTATGGCATCGGTACTAAATTTAACAACGGCCTGTTTCGTGTCACAACCGAATACTTGCAAGGTAAAGGCATGATTTTCCTGGGCCCGGATAACCCGACATTCACCATGACGGCACCGACTGGTGCCGGCGGTTGTGTTGCCGGCGACCCGAATAACGTATGCCCGTTATTAGCAGATGGCCGTAAAGGTGAATCGGCAGGTTATTATATCGACTTGGGCTGGTATATCCCGAGTACTGCGTGGGAGCTGGACGTGCGTTATGACTTCTATGATCGGTTGACCGATGCCGAGAAACTGGCAGGTCCTTGTGCTTTTAATTTTGAATTCAAGACCCTGACCGTTGGCACCAATTACCATTTCAATAAAAAGAGCCGCATTACGGTAAACGCGGCAAAACGTGACTTTAAGTCCGTGGATTGTCCTGATGCAGCAACAGGCGGTAATCCAAACAATAATCTGGAAGGCATCGATATGCGCTATAGCGTGCAGTTAACACATATTTTCTAAGGAAACTCAGATCAATATATGTTTGTCATTCCGATGTTTGTCATTCCGACCGAAGTGGAGGAATCTTGTAATTTCCTGATACTACTAAAGTTCCGTGGGTTGAGATCTCTCCACTGCGGTCGAGATGACAATTAATCAGAGCTTTCCTGGGTTTGTCTGCCCGGGCCATCTAAAACCCGGTCATCTGGCCGGGTTTTTTTTGGGTTTATCGATATTGAATTAATGCGCGAGTTATTTTAGCCGCGCCGACCTTAGATTTTTTTCCATCGTGGCGCTGGCTGTGGCAGAATCAGCCGCCTGCGCGAGTGTGGCGGAACTGGTAGACGCGCTGGATTTAGGTTCCAGTGGGGTAACCCGTGGGAGTTCGACTCTCCCCATTCGCACCAGATGACATAATTGGCTGATTTATCTGTTGGTTGTTATGCTTGATTCAATTAAAATATTGAGAAAAGTAAATAAATACAATTAGATATCAGTATTTTAAATATAATTTATAGGGTTTATTGATGCAAGTCTCAGTTGAAAACACAGGCGCAATTGGTCGCCGTATGACGGTTTCTCTTTCTCCAGATGCCTTCGAAAAAGCGTTCACAGCGCGTCTCAAGCGCATGTCAAAGCAGGTGAAGCTGCCAGGCTTTCGCCCCGGCAAGGTGCCGTTGAAGGTTGTAGAGGCTCAATACGGCAGCCAGCTCATCCAGGAGGTCACTGGCGAGCTGATTCAGACCAGTTTCCAGGAGGCGATTGGCAAAGAAGGGCTGCGACCTGCAGGTGGACCAAAAATTGACCCTAAAAATATAGAGCGGGGCAAAGACCTGGAATACGTGGCCGAATTTGATATTTACCCGGAGGTCAACAAGCAGGATCTGAGCGGTGAAACACTGGAGATACCTGTCTGTGAGATTCAGGACGATGATATTAAAGAAACCCTCAAGACCATGCAAAAACAACGAATGTTATGGCAACCGGTCGAGCGGGAAGCCAAAAACGATGACCAGGTGACGATTGATTTTGATGGCAAAATAGACGGTAAGGCATTTGACGGTGGTCAGGCTAGCGCTGTCCCCCTGGTGCTGGGTTCAGGGGCAATGATCCCCGGATTTGAAGAAGGCCTGCTGAAAGTAAAGGCGGGCGAAAAAAAAGATGTCACGCTTACCTTTCCCAAGGACTACCAGGCATCCCATTTGGCTGGCAAAAAAGCAGTATTCTCGGTCAAAGTGCAGCAAGTGGCAGAAGGCCAGTTGCCTGAGTTGTCAGAAGATTTTGCAAAACAGTTTGGTGTTGAAAGCGGTAGTTTGGACGAGTTACGCCAGGGGATTAAAGATAATCTAAACCGTGAGGCGACAGTTCGTATCAGGAATATCACCCGTGACAGGGTGCTTGAGGCATTATTAGCCGCCAATGATTTTGAGTTGCCACAAGGGATGATTGCTGAAGAAATGCAGCAAATACGAACCGGACGGGCGCGCCAAAGACAGGAACAAGGCATGCCTGAAGTGGCAGATGAAAATGAAGGTGAATTGAACGATGCGGCCAGGCGCCGTGTCACACTTGGCTTGATCATTGGTGAAATTATCAACCAGAAAAACTTAAAACCAGGATCTTCTAAAGTACGCCAGCGGGTTGAAGAGCTCGCCTCAGGGTACGAAAATCCGCCCGCCCTGATTGCCTGGTATTACGAAAAACCGGAACGGTTGCGCGAGATAGAATCGCTGGTTCTGGAGGAAGCCGTGGTTGATGCGGTTTTGGCCACTGCCACCGTCAAGAATAGCATCATAGCTTTTAAGGAACTGGTTGCAGTTAACGCCGGTAAAAGCTAGCGTTAGGTAAACTGATAACCAACACATAACTTTTGAATCAACATATAAATAATGGTGCAGGCATGATGACCGATGATTTAGTGAAAGGACCACAAGCCCTTGGATTAGTGCCAATGGTGATTGAGACAACCGGCAAAGGCGAGCGGGCTTACGATATTTATTCTCGCATGCTCAAGGAGCGGGTTATTTTCCTGGTCGGGCCGGTCGAGGACTACATGTCTAATTTGATCGTGGCCCAGTTGTTGTTTCTTGAGTCCGAGAACCCGGATAAGGACATACATATCTATATCAACTCACCCGGCGGGGCCGTGACCGCGGGTTTGGCGATTTATGACACTATGCAGTTCATAAAACCCGATGTCAGCACGGTTTGTATCGGCCAGGCCGCCAGTATGGGTGCGCTGTTGCTGGCCGGTGGCGCCAAAGGCAAGCGTTTCGCACTACCACACGCGCGTATGATGATTCACCAGCCCCTGGGGGGATTTCAGGGTCAGGCCACGGATGTTGATATTCATGCCCGGGAGATTCTGCGGGTTCGTGAGCGCCTGAACGAGATTCTGGCGGCCCATACAGAACAAAAACTTGAAAAAATTCAACAAGATACAGAACGTGATAACTTCCTGGAAGGGTCTGAGGCGGTGGAATTTGGCCTGATTGATAAAGTTATTGAAAAGCGTTAGTCGGCCCAAACAGACATTTGAACAGCCATGTGATTTGTCTGTTTACTTGTATGGGTACAGATGTGCTATAAATATATATAGAGAGAATGGTATAGGAAAGTGAATTGCAGGGTAAAAACGCGGGTTTTACCATCAAAAAATGAGGTGCATTGATGGCAGATGATCGAAATGACGGTGGCGATAATAAAAGCGAAAAGCTTTTATATTGCTCTTTTTGTGGCAAGAGTCAGCATGAAGTTCGGAAGCTGATCGCAGGCCCGTCTGTTTTTGTGTGTGATGAGTGCGTAGAACTCTGTAATGACATTATCCGCGAAGAAGTCGAAGAGGATGAAGAGTCTGCAGTTGGCAAGAGCCGCTTTCCCAAACCCCAGGAAATTTATCAAATTCTTGATGAGTACGTGATTGGCCAGTCAGACGCCAAAAAGGTGTTGTCGGTCGCTGTTTATAATCACTACAAGCGTGTTGAGCATCAGGAGTCTGCTGCCGGTGATGTCGAGCTTTCCAAAAGTAATATCCTGCTTGTGGGTCCTACCGGTTCCGGCAAAACACTATTGGCAGAAACGCTAGCGCGGTTGCTCAATGTCCCCTTTACCATTGCCGATGCCACGACACTGACCGAAGCCGGTTACGTGGGCGAAGATGTCGAAAATATTATTCAGAAGCTGTTGCAAAAATGCGATTACGATGTCGATAAAGCACAGCGTGGCATTGTCTATATTGATGAGATCGATAAAATCTCGCGCAAATCAGACAATCCTTCTATCACCCGGGATGTTTCGGGCGAGGGTGTCCAGCAGGCATTGCTGAAATTGATTGAAGGCACCATTGCCTCGGTACCGCCACAAGGTGGACGCAAACACCCGCAACAGGAATTTCTGCAAGTAGACACGGGTGGAATTTTATTTATTTGCGGCGGCGCCTTTGCCGGCCTTGAGAAGGTAATCCAGGAGCGCTCCGAAAAAAGCAGTATTGGTTTTGGTGCCGATATTAAAACCAAATCTGAGAAAAAAAATATTGGTGAAATATTGCGTGGCGTCGAGCCAGAAGATCTAATTAGATATGGCCTGATACCGGAATTTGTTGGCCGCTTGCCGGTGATGGCAGTACTGGAAGAATTAAGCGAAGAATCATTGGTTAGAATTCTTACTGAACCAAAAAATGCCCTGGCAAAACAGTTCCAGAAACTGTTTCGCCTGGAAGGGGTTGAGCTTGAAATCCGTGAAGACGCGTTACGCGCGGTTTCCAAGCGTGCCATGGACAGGAAAACCGGTGCCCGTGGTTTGCGATCCATTGTTGAGCATGCCCTGCTGGATATCATGTTTGATTTACCCTCTACGGACAATGTCGAAAAAGTGGTTATTGAGGCCAATGTGATTACTGACGGCGCCAGCCCGCTACTGATCTATTCTGACAGCGACAAAAAAGAGAAACGCGCTTCCTCAAACTGATCTTTTGATCGTAAACTCCTGGACGGGTTTCCCCGATTAATCCAGGCCGCGGCTGAGGCTCAATGGCCGCGTGTACGCAACTACTCCGATTACCAGTGTATCCCTTATAGGGTGAGTGTGTTTTTCAATTCAAAACTGACCGAATATCGGTAATTTTGGGTTTATTCTGCTTGTTATACCCCTACCCACTATTCCTCAAGCGCTTGAATGTACAAATAAAAGTCCCCATGAAGTCACTAATGTCACTAGTACAGACAAATAGGCACGTCTTCAGAATAATGCTAGGCTTAATTTAGTGCGCGAGGGTGACCAGCGTATTTATAACGACTAAAACAGGGTGAGATGAGTAAAAATATGACAACCGATGAAAATGATGAGAATCAGCTAACCACAGAAGAGATGTCAGACGCGATACCTGGAAATTTACCGGTGTTACCGCTTCGGGATGTAGTCGTTTTCCCGCACATGGTCATTCCTTTATTTGTGGGCCGTAAAAAATCTATCGTGGCGCTTGAAAAGGCCATGGAAGAAGGTAAAAAAATCATGTTGGCGGCACAGAAAAGTGCTTCTGATGACGACCCTGACATCGAACAGATTCACCGAATCGGCACGGTAGCCGGAATTCTGCAATTGCTTAAGTTGCCAGACGGCACAGTCAAGGTACTGGTTGAGGGCGATCAGCGAGCAGTGATCACCGACTATACCGAAAAAGAAACCTGCTTCATTGCTGACATCGACATGCTTGATGATGCAATGACGAAACCCGAGGAACACGAAGCCCTGATGCGTTCGGTGTTATCGGAGTTTGATCAGTACGTAAAACTTAACATGAAAATCCCGCCAGAAATTCTGACTTCAGTCAATAATATTGAAGAGCCGGGCAGGCTGGCCGATACCATTGCTGCACATTTAAGCCTCAAGATAGACGAGAAGCAGGAAATTCTCGAGATGTGTGATGTCCACGAGCGTCTCGAACAAATTTTATCTGTCATGGATTCAGAAATAGATTTGCTGCAGGTTGAGAAACGAATCCGTGGTCGCGTCAAAAGACAAATGGAAAAAAGCCAGCGCGAATACTATTTGAATGAACAAATGAAGGCCATCCAAAAAGAACTTGGCGACATGGATGAAGCGCCAAACGAAATTGAAGAGCTGAAAAAGAAAATTGAAACATCGGGTATGACCAAGGAGGCCAGGGAGAAGGTCGATGCTGAATTAAATAAAATGAAAATGATGTCACCCATGTCAGCAGAAGCGACCGTGGTGCGTAATTATATTGACACAATTATTAATGTCCCATGGAAAAAACGTTCAAAAATTACCAAAGACATCCAAAAGGCCGAAGTTGTACTTGAAGAAGACCATTATGGCCTGGAAAAAGTCAAAGAACGAATCCTTGAGTACCTTGCTGTTCAGCAACGGGTGAAAAAATTAAAGGGACCCATTCTTTGCCTGGTAGGACCTCCTGGCGTCGGTAAAACTTCACTTGGCCGTTCTATTGCCCGGGCAACCAACCGAAAATTTATCAGGATGGCCCTGGGCGGGGTCAGGGACGAGGCCGAGATTCGTGGCCACCGTCGGACCTATATCGGCTCAATGCCGGGCAAGATTATCCAGAACCTGAGCAAGGTCAAGGTTCGTAACCCGCTGCTCATGCTTGATGAAGTAGATAAAATGTCTACGGATTTTCGGGGCGATCCTTCTTCAGCACTTTTAGAGGTGCTGGATCCTGAACAAAACCATACCTTTGGCGATCACTACCTGGAAGTGGATTACGATTTGTCAGATGTCATGTTTGTTGCTACTGCCAATACATTGAATATCCCGGGACCATTGCTGGATCGCATGGAAGTAATTCGATTATCCGGTTATACGGAAGATGAGAAAGTAAACATCGCCAAGCGTTATCTCGTTTCCAAGCAAATGAAAAATAACGGGCTGACAACGTCTGAAATTGAAATTGCTGACGAGGTGCTGCAGGATATTGTCCGTTATTACACCCGCGAAGCCGGGGTCCGAAATCTTGAACGTGAGATATCAAAAATATTCAGAAAAGTGGCAAAAGAATTGCTAATTGATAAAGACAAAAAAATCAGCGTCACCTCCGATAATCTTGAGACTTACCTGGGCGTAAAACAATTCCGTTACGGGATGGTTGAAGAGAACAACCAGGTTGGCCAGGTAACGGGCCTGGCCTGGACAGAAGTAGGCGGTGAGTTGCTGACTGTAGAAAGCGCCATCATGCCTGGTAAAGGCAAGCTGACCATCACTGGCAAACTCGGTGATGTCATGCAGGAGTCCATCCAGGCGGCAATGAGCGTCGTCCGCAGCCGTGTTGATGTATTGGGCATAGACCCTGATTTTTATCAAAAATACGATATCCATATTCATGTGCCTGAGGGGGCTACCCCAAAAGATGGTCCAAGCGCTGGTGTCGCGATGTGTACTGCCATGGTGTCATCTTTGACCAGCATACCGGTGCGGGCAGATGTTGCCATGACGGGCGAGATTACGCTGCGCGGTGAGGTGTTGCCTATTGGCGGATTGAAAGAAAAATTACTGGCCGCACACAGGGGCGGCACCAAAATAGTGCTTATTCCTGAAGAGAACCGTAAAGATCTGGCTGAGATTCCCGAGAATGTGCTGGCAGCGCTTGATATCAGGCCGGTCAAATGGGTGGACCAGGTGCTGGAAACCGCCCTTGAATACATGCCTGAATCGAATTCACCTAAAACGTCACCATCGTCAGCAGGTGACAAAAAACAGAAAAACGAAAATTCTGTCATAAAGCATTAACAAGAAGTTGTTACGATGCCTGGTCGCGGGGCCCGTCAGGGCCCCTGTTTATTCCAAAATACAGGTGTTTTTCGCTTAACTTATCCTTGAAAACACAATAATTTAAAGCTGGAAAAGGCCTAAAGGATGTCTTAAACTAGCGCGCCTCCAGCTTGCCCGAGGGCAGCTTGTTTGAGGATTTTATTATAAAAGTCGGGTATTAAAGTCGGGTGCTTAGCTCAGTTGGTAGAGCGTCGCCCTTACAAGGCGAATGTCGGGGGTTCAAGTCCCTCAGCACCCACCAAACTAAACGTGCGTACTAATTATATAGTAAATGTAGGCATGAGCAGTTTTCCGGAGCGGTAGTTCAGTTGGTTAGAATACCGGCCTGTCACGCCGGTGGTCGCGGGTTCGAGTCCCGTCCGCTCCGCCAATTTTAAGTGGCAATTTTTAGGCAAACAATAAAGGCGAGTTTATGAACTCGCCTTTTCTTTGCAAGTAATGTAATAATAATAACCATGCTGATATCGATTCGTGAAAAAACTCAAGGTCTTGTAGCAGGCTTCATTGTCATGGTGATTATCCTGGTATTTGCGCTATGGGGTGTGAATTCATACTTTGCAGGTGACTCCGAAAAGATTGTTGCCGAGGGCAACGGTATAAAAATTCCACATCACGTATACAAAAGTGCTTACGATAATATAGCCGCGAAACAACGAGGACGGATTCCACAATCTGTACTTGATAGTCCATTTTACAAGCAACAGATAGTTGAAAGGCTCATAAAGGAAACATTGCTTACAAAATATGTGCATGAGTCTGGTTATAGATTAAGCGATAAGGTCCTGGGTAAAAAAATCAGGGAGCAGACATATTTTCAAAAAGAAAATTTGTTTAATCCTGAGTTGTATAAAATTGCATTACGGTCATCACAGCTCTCACCCGCTCAGTACGAGGAGCAATTGCGCGGCGATCTAATGGTAGGTCAATTAACTTCCGGGTATATTAAAAGCTCGTTTACAATTGATAACGAAGTTAATCAATTACTGCAACTGGGACTGCAGGAAAGAGATATTGAGTATATTGAAATAAAACCTGAAAACTTTAAAAAAACCATTACCGTTAAAAAGAAAAATATTCAGGCGTTTTATGAAAAAAATAAATTAAATTACCAGACTACTGAAAAACTAAAGATCCAGTACGTGACATTGTCAGCAAAAGAACTGGCAGAAGATTACAAGCCAACATTGGCTGAATTAAAAGAAGCTTACGAAACGGGTACCGGGCTGGTGACGCCTGCCAGGCGATGGGCCAGTCACATACTTGTAGAAGTAGCAAAAGGTGCAAGCAAAGAGATAGAAGCCGAGGCACTTAAAAAGGCCGAAAAACTGGCGCAAGACATTAAAAAGGGTAAACGCTTTGCCAGCGCGGCAAAAAAATATTCTGATGATAAGGGCAGTGCAGTTCAGGGTGGAGATCTGGGCGAAGTAGGTAATGGTGTAATGGTCAAGGAATTTGAGGCAGTTCTAAATGGCATGACAAAACTTGGCGCCGTAAGCAAACCAGTGCGAACACAATATGGCTATCATCTCATTAAGCTTACTAAATACATCCCTGAAAAAAGAAAACCGTTTAAAGAAGTAAAAGCGCAGCTTGAAGAAACAGTGCGCAGACAAGTCGGTGAAAAGAAGTTTTTTGATGCCTCGCCTGATTTTTTCAATATTGTCTACGAACAGCCTGACAGTCTGAAGCCTGTTGCAGAAGCGCTGGGGTTAAAAATTAAAACAAGTGCCTGGTTTTCCAGGCAAGGCGGCAAAGGCATTGCTGCGGACCAGAAAATAGTGGTAGCTGCCTATCATCCAGATGTTTTGGAAGCCGGCAGGAATAGCGAAGCGATTGAGATTGACGATACGACACTGGTAGCCGTCAGATTACTGGAGCACAAGCAAAAACAGCAAAAACCTCTTTCAGATGTAGAATCAGAGATTAAGAATATATTGAAAAATCAGTTGGCCCTGAAAAAAGTAGCGGAGTTGCAAGAAAAGATATTGAGTGACCTCAAAAACAAAAATGACTTGAGATTAATCGCAAAAAAATACAAATTAAGTGTAAAAGCTGGCAAGCGACTTGTTCGAAATATATCTAAAGATGTAGACAAGCGAATAATTGAACAGGTATTTTCCATGAAAATACCCAAAGACGGAAAAATGGTTATTGGCGAAGTAAATTTAGGCGGGCAAGGGGTCGCAGTTATTGGGCTTAAAGCAGTTCGCGCCGGCGATGCAAGTAAAGCAGATAAGGCCATGCGATTACGCGCGCAGGAGCTCTTGTATAAAAGACACGGCGAAGATTATTTTCAGGCTTTTATAGAAGATTTGCGAAAGCAAACAAAAGTTAAGGTTATCACGAACAACCTTTAGGGGTTAGACACTTAGGTAATTTGGTTCTTTGGTTCTTTGGTTTTATTTCTGCCTTATTTGCCAAGCGCGATGGTGCTGAAGCCTGCATCCACATAGGTAATTTCGCCAGTAATGCCCGATGCAAGATCGGAGCATAAAAAGGCCGCCGTATTTCCCACTTCATCGATAGTAACACTGCGGCGCAGTGGTGAATTATTATCATAAAAAGCCATAATAGTTCTGAAATCGCCAATTCCCGCAGCTGCCAGGGTCTTGATGGGCCCGGCCGAAATACCATTGACCCGAATACCTTCAGGACCCAGCGCGCTGGCAAGGTAGCGGACATTGGCTTCCAGGCTGGCCTTGGCAAGCCCCATGACATTGTAATTAGCCATGGACCTGACGGCGCCGATATAACTTAGCGTCAGCATACTGCCGTTTCTGCCCTGCATCATGTTCCTGCCCGCCTTAGCCAGTGCAGCAAAACTGTAGGAGCTGATTTCATGGGCAATCTTGAAGCCTTCTCGTGTTACCGCATCAACAAAAGAGCCTGACAATTGTTCTCTTGGCGCAAAAGCCACCGAATGGATAATAATATCGAGACCATCCCAGTAATCATCAAGGCGAGAAAAAACCTTTTCGATTTCGTCGTCACTGGCGACATCACAGGGCAGGACAATATCTGAATCTACCTGGGCGGCAACTTTTTCAACACGTTGTTTGAGCTTTTCATTTTGATAGGTAAAGGCAAGATCAGCCCCTTCCCGGTGCATGGCCTTGGCGATACCCCAGGCAATGGATCGTTCACCTGCAACGCCAACAATCAAAGCCCGCTTACCCTTTAAAAATCCCATATAAATTCCCCTGAAAAAGCACCTGAAATTGTTATTCGTGTAATGTATTTATTGTGCATTCTAACCGGAAGGGCGCGTCAGCTCCAGCATCACTAATGTCTGTCAATTAATGTGGTGAATTTGGTATCCGGAAGATAGGCAGTTATCATGAGCTGATGACAAATGTTTATAATAAATTATGGTGCCTTTTTACAAAGCCTTAATCATTAGCGTCCTTACCGGCATGGTATCGGTTGTTCAGGCACAATGGAACAACCCGTATCCCGTAGCCTCTGCCGGTAAAAATATTATGTATTCGTTTTTTAGAGAGCGGCCAAAAACGCTGGATCCGGCAAGATCTTATAGTTCCAACGAGTATGTATTTGT
>VAPH01017375.1_pt1 | contig 12551 bp, 14 predicted proteins | sample 3393861 | NCBI WGS metagenome assembly VAPH01 (sample SAMN08290439, study PRJNA428436) | hydrothermal vent metagenome | isolation source: Deep-sea hydrothermal vent chimney | place: Atlantic Ocean: South-mid Altantic Ridge | reverse complement strand
ACCCACCGGCCCCAGCACTTTGCCGCTTGTCTTGTGCTCAAGTATGAAAATAACTTCTTGACCTGGAGTTGACTCCATATATTAAGATGTGGCTCTTCTCCCCCGGGCGGGAACGCACATTGCAGTAACCACCGGGCTGTTTCACTCTATCTGACCAATGAGATTAATGGCGATGGGATCTTTATTTTCAGCGTTAATGGTGCGTATCGGGCCACTGGCTTTATTCTCCGTCTTGCTCATGTCATCCGCCCACGCGCATGATCCGGTATTTGCGATGGGTCCGCATGTCCTCTTCAAGGGCGGAGTCGAGATTGCGCCTGAGGTATTAACTCAGGAAAAAGGAGACTCCCGGGACACCGGGCTGGCTTTGGGTCTGACCTATGGATTGACGGGAGACTGGGCTGCGGGCATTGAGTTACCCTATGCCTTCAAGGATGGAGTAAGTGACAACAACGGCGTAGGAGACGTCAGTCTGTTTACGAAATATCGGTTCTGGCGCAAGGATGGGCCGGGTGTGCAGCAATCTGTCTCCATTCTGGGCAAGATCAAATTTGACACCAGCGCGGGTGGAAACCCGGCCCTTGGTTCAGGATCAACGGATGGCCTGTTAGGCATTGCATACGGCTATGAGAGCCGTAAATGGTACCGCTGGGCGAGTGCCCGCTACCGGGTAAATGGTGAAAACAGCCTGAGTTTGCGGCGTGGCAACAGGTTGTTTGTTGACCTGGTGGGCGGCATTCGCTTAAGGCCTACCGCCTATGATGAACCTGACACGGTCTGGCTGATCGAGTTGAACGGTGAATATACGGACCGGTCTGAAATAAACGGCAGCAGCCTGGCCAATACGGGTGGGTCAGAATGGTTTATTTCCCCCGGCATATTCTGGACCCTGCGGAATTTTGCCGTCAAAGCGGGTGTTCAGATTCCCATTGCAGGTAATCTGAACCAGGACCAGCCGGAAACCGATTATCGGGCAAGATTAATCCTTGAGTGGCACTTATAGCTGGAAAACGTTTTGAGAGATGGAGAATGGATGATGAAAAGAGCAATGATTGCCACGACACTGAGCCTGCTGATGAGCATGCCGCTGTGGGCATCGGGCACGCATTATGAAATGCGGGTTGATGGCCTGGCCTGTCCCTACTGTGCTTACGGTATCGAGAAGAAACTGAAAGCCATTGACGGTGTGCAGGACATAGATGTTGACTTGAACGCCGGAATCGTGCGTGTTGACGTCAGCGACGGGGTCGAGTTGACAGAGCCTGCTATGAAGCAACTGTTCAATGATGCGGGTTTTACCCTGCGCGGCATCACGATTACCCAGCCTGATCAAAGTCCACCTAAAAGTCGGCCATGAGTCCGTTTGAAAACCCGATGGTTGAATCTGTATCCCGGCGCAAGCAGACCGGCGCCACCTGGATAACCTTATTTGCCTCCAGCGGAACACTGATTTGCTGTGCCTTGCCTATCATCCTGGTCACGCTGGGAATGGGTGCAACCGTGGCGGCGTTGACCAGCACATTTCCTTTCCTGATTACGCTCAGCCAGCACAAAGTGTGGGTCTTTGCAGGCTCAGCGGTCATGCTGGTGCTGTCCGCATGGATAATGTACCGTGCCGGACATTCCTGCCCGGTCGATCCTGAACTGGGCAGGCTGTGTGACAGGACCCAGGTTTGGAACCGCCGCATTTACTGGACCTCAGTGATATTGTGGGTCGTGGGGTTCTTCGCTGCCTTTCTGGCCCTGCCATTGCGTATTTGGCTCGATTTTTAATTTACAAAGGAGATAGATTCGTGATAAATCGACTGGTTTTAGTACTGAGTTTTATGGTTCTGAGCTCTGACCTGCCGGCAACAGAGCGGGTTTATCAGGCTGATGTGGAGGGTATGGCCTGTGCATTCTGTGCATATTCTGTCAGCCGCGATGTAGCGGGGCTGCCGGGTGTGGATGCTGATTCGGTGGATGTTGATCTGGACAATGGCAAAGTCACTTTCCGGTCGGCAGAGCCTGTCTCTGAGGAAACGCTGCAGTCAGTTTTCGAAAGTACGGGTTACCGGATTTCCGGTCTCACTGAGGTTAATTCAGATATGCTGGCAGACAATGATATCGATTATCAGTTGGTACTGAGTCTGACCATCGGCGAAAGTAACCCTTCTCTATTTGAAGCCATATTTGAATCTGTGGGTGCTCTGGCGGCCCAAAATCGGTCAAAAATAGTGCTTACAGCCCCAGTCATATATGAAGATGATTTGCTGAAACCCATTTTATTGGGTCGTCGACAAGTGATAAAAGTACGCTTTGTTCCAGCCAGCGATGATGAGACCATACAATTGCAGTTGTTCCTGGCGATAGCGGAGAACTAATCGGTCTTTATGAAAGTGCAGCTTGAATTGTTTACCGCCAACGTCTGTGCACATTGTGTACAGGCCAAAAACATCATGACAGGGTTGGTGCAGGAACTGGATGATGACCAGGTCCAACTTGATTTTATTGATGTGGTTGAGAACATAGACCACGCCGTAGAGTCAGGTGTGCTGGTCACGCCGGCACTGGCCATCAATGGCAGGCTTGTATTTGCGCCGTTGCCGGAGCGAAAAACGGTATTGAGAGCACTTGAAGCAGAGCTGAAGAAATGAACAGCACTCACCGACAAAACTACAGCATCGGCGACGTTGTGGCTTTGCTTGGGATTTCAGCAGACACACTGCGCTACTACGAAAAAATAGGCCTGCTGCCGCCGGTGCAACGCACGGCGTCGGGTAGGCGCCGGTATCTGCTCAAAGATATTTCCAACCTGCGCTTTATTCAGCGAGCCAAAACCATGAATTTTTCACTGGATGAAATCTCACGGTTGCTCACGATGAGACAGGATCCGCAAAATGCCCGCAGCGAAGTGCGTCAACTGACCTATTCCAAGTTAACGGAGATTGAAAGCCACCTTGAGGATTTATCCATCCTGAAGAATGAACTGACGCTGTTGGTCAACCTGTGCCAGAGCGCAGATGATGGCTGCCCTATTCTTGAAGATATCCAAAACAAGACACCGGGTGGCTGACACAAGACGCGCACTTACGTGATCTCAATTCTTTCCAGCACGTCGTAGCAATAAATCCAGCCCGCGTGTGCCTGACCGGTCCTCGCATGCTCTTTAATCAATTCAATCGCCTGCGCCATGCGCTCTTCACCTTCGCAGACCAGTTCAAGTTTCACTTCCGTGATCACCTTCTGCCCGATTTCAATCGAGTACCTCTGTTCCTTGCTGTCCAGGGCCTTCAACAGGCCCTGGACGTCAATAACGGTGAGGTTCTGGAAATTCGCTTTATACAGGGCGTTCACGACATCTGCTATGCGATTTCTGTGGATAAAGGCTTTGACTTCTCGAATGCTCATTTTGACTCCTTGCGGGTTTCCATCCATTCATAGACCACCGGTAACAGAACCAGGGTCAGCAGGGTTGAAGTTATCAGACCACCAATCACCACGGAGGCCAGCGGACGTTGGGTTTCTGCGCCTACGCCTGAGGACAGCAGCATCGGTATCAGACCGAGAATGGCCACGCTGGCAGTCATCAATACAGGGCGCAGTCGTAGCTCCGCTCCCCGCCGCACGGCCTCGGCCACCGACAACCCTTTCTCGCGCAGTTCATTGATGAAGCTTACCAGCACAATGCCGTTCAGCATGGCAACCCCGAAGACGGCAATGAAGCCGATGGCTGATGGCACGGACACGTACTGGCCGCTGATGAACAGCGCAAACAGACCGCCAATGGTGGCGAAGGGCACGTTAGCGATGATCAGTGAAGCATACTTGAGGGAGTTGAAAGCCGTGTACAGCAGCACAAAGATGAAGAATATCGTCAGTGGCACAATCACAGACAGGCGTGCCAGCGCTCGCTGCTGATTCTCAAAGGCACCACCCCATTCAATCCAGTATCCTGGTGGCAGGTCGATGTTCGCTTCAATAAGCTGGTTGGCATCTTTTACAAAGCCATCAACATCGCGGCCCCGAACATCCATCTGGATAACCGCATACCGCTGCAGTTGCTCACGACGCACAAATGAGTACCCCTCCGCGACACTGACATCCGCGACCATAGCCAGTGGCACGATTGCACCGGTTGCGGTTTTCAACGGGATACGCTTGATGGACTCGACAGACTGCGTGGATTCGTCATGCAGGCGTGCCGTGATATCGAAGCGCCGCACGCCATCGATCAGCGTTGAGACAGGTTCGTTGCCGATGCCGGTGCGTACGACAGACAAGACATCGTCCGCATTGAGGCCGTAGCGGGCCAGTTGATCCCGGTTTACCTGGATACGGATTTGTGGCTTGCCGACGTTGGCTTCCAACGACAGGTCGGCCACACCGGCCACACCGGCGATAACGTTTTTGACTTCTTCACTCAGGCGGTCGAGTTCGGCCAGATCCTGGCCGTAAATCTTGGCAGCCAGGGTCGCGCGGACACCTGAAATCAATTCCTCAACCCGCATCTGAATAGGCTGGGTAAAGGCGATCACGGCGGTGGGAACCACCACTTCGAGCCGTTCGCGCATCGCATCAGCCAGTTCCCCGATATCCCGATTTTCAGTCCATTCATCCGGTGGTTTGAGATCGGTATAGATCTCCATGTAATTGACGTCTGCCGTTTCGCCCTTTTCCGCTCTGCCGATCATGGCCACTGTAGTGTTAACTTCCTGGAATTGGGTAAGGGCATTTTCAATGTCGATGGAGATCTTGATGGATTGATCCAGCGAAGTGGACGGGATTGAAGTCACGCGCCACATGATCGAACCTTCCTGCAGTTGCGGCATGAATTCCTTGCCGAGGAACGGAAACAGGGACAGGCTGAAAAGCAGCAGGGCCACCGCGCCGGCTACGACTTTCTTCTTGTTGCCGAGTGACCAGGCGAGCAACGGCAAATAGCGGGCCTTGATAACCCGTACCAGCCAGGTGTCACGTTCTTCTTTCGGTTTGAGGATCAGTGCTGCCAGCACCGGAATCAGCGTCAGCGTCAGCACCAGGGAGCCGGCCATGGCAAAGCTGATAGTAAACGCCATAGGCTTGAACAGCTTGCCTTCCAGGCCTTCCAGCGCGAACAGGGGTATGAAGACCACGATGATGATCATGATGGCAAAGGCAATCGGATTGGCGACTTCCCGTGCTGCTGTCAACACCGCGTTGGTTCGGTCTACTTTCTCACCTGTGGCTTTGCGTTCAGCCATGATTCTGAATGCATTCTCTACCATCACCACGGCGCCATCCACCATCATACCGATACCAACAGCCAGTCCCGCGAGCGACATCAGATTGGCCGACATGCTGGTTTGGCCCATGAAGATGAACGCGATCAGCATGGCCAGCGGCAGTGCCGAGATAACCACCAGGGCGGAGCGGCCCTCACCGAGGAACAGGAACAGTACGATCGCTACCAGAATAGAACCTTCGATCAGTGCCTTCACAGCCGTCCAGACTGCCTTGTCCACCAGTTCGGTGCGGTCATACACTGGCCGCAGGGTGACGCCGTCGGGCAGTGATTGATTGACGATTGCCACTTTACTCTTGACCGATTGCACCACACTGGCAGCGTTTTCACCGATGCGCGACAGGGCCATGCCCATCACCACCTCTTTGCCATCCCGCGTAACGGCGCCAAAGCGCAACGCATTGCCTTGCTCGATGGTCGCAACATCACGTAAAAATACCGGTGTGCCGTCTGCGACTTTTACGACCATGTCGCCGATTTCGTGTTCGTCTGCGACTAGGCCCAGTCCCCGCACCAGGTATTGTTCGGACCCCTGGTTGATGTACTGGCCACCAACCTGGCGGTTATTGGCCTCGATAACCGCCATGATATCGGTAAAGCTGAGGTCGTATTTGATCAGTTGAAGCGGGTCGATCACCACCTGGAATTGCCGTTCCTGCCCCCCCCATGACATGACATCATCCACGCCTGGCGCGGTACGCAAAATAAGCCGCACACTCCAGTCCTGCAGGGTGCGTAAATCCCTGTCCGTGATGGCCGCATTCAGGATTTCATCGGTTCGTTCCAGCGTATACCAGAACACCTGCCCAAGGCCGGATGTATTTGGGCCCATTTCCGGTGTGCCGTAGCCCTCTGGAATGCGGTCACCCACTTCCTGTAACCGTTCCATCACCAGCCGCCTGGCGAAATAGATATCCATGCCGTCATCGAAGTAAACAGCCACGTACGAAAGGCCGAATAGGCTGACCGACCGTATTTCCTGCACACCAGGAAGGCCGGCCATACCGGATTCAACCGGAAAGGTGAGCAATTGCTCAACATCCTCGGCGGCAAGCCCCGGTGATTCGGTATAGATATTGACCTGCGTGGGCGTAACGTCCGGAAATGCGTCGACCGGTACAGTCTGCACCGCGCGCCACCCCAGGGCAGCCACGACGCCAAAAATAATCAATACCAGGAATTTGTACCGCAGTGCGGATTCAACCAGTTTTTCAAGCATCATAAGCTCCTTATTCGATACGCTGCACTAGTGTCCATGGCCTTCGCCGAGTGAAGACTTGAGCAGCAGCGACTTGAGGTAGAATATGCCGCTGACTGCGAGCTCGTCGCCCTCTGCAAGGCCGGCACGGATCACCGTCCAGCCACCTATGCTCGGTCCGGGCTCAACCTTTTCGGCGTGGAACCCGGCCCCGTCTTCAAACTTGAAAACAGTTGGTAAGCCCTTGATCAGGGTTACGGATTCATTGGGGATTGCCAGTACCGGAGCGCGGGCACCGGTGGTGATCTCCGCTTCGACGAATTGGCCCGGGTGGAGTTGGTCATTGCTGTTTTCGACCGCAATGCGAACGCTCTGGGTGCGCGTGGTTTCGTTCAGTTGATGGTGAAGCTGGATGACGGTGCCCTCGATCCAGTCCTTGCCGTTGGCACTGACCCGCGCCGGCGTGCCGACTTCAATGCTGGACAGTGCAGTGGGGATCACGCGGGCTTCCACCCACAAAGTGGATTCATCGCTGATATCGAAAAGGACACGTCCGGGTTCAATCAATTCGCCAACAATAAAATCGTCCTGCAGGATGGTGCCTGCAATGGCTGCCAGCAAATCGAATTCGCCGGTTGCTTTTGTTGCATCGCCAGATTTCAGCAACTCAACGGCCTGCCCGTCCTGCATGCCGTAGGCCAGTACTCTCGCAAACGCCTGTTGCCGCGCGACCTGGGCCTCGGTATAGCGGCGTTCAGCCACTGCCTTGCGGCCCAGCTTTTTCACACGCTGCCACTCCCGGTCCGCGACAATCAGGCTGCCCTGGGCTTCGGCCATCGCCACACTGGATAAAGTAACCAGAACCTGTCCGGCTTTGACACGATCACCTAGCCGAACATGCCGGGCTAAAACCTGCGCCTGTATACGGGGTGTTACCCGTGCAGACTGGTAGGCATTGATGACCACTTCCGCAGGTACACGAAGTGTTTCAGCCAATGCACGTGGAATAACAGTATCGATCACGATCCCGGCCGCTTTGCGCTCATCTGCGGAAAGCTCAAGTGTGTTACTTTCATGATCACCCTCAGCTTCCTCGTGACCTTCCTCAGCGACGGTCAAGGGTGAATTCAATGCCAGCAACAAACCCAGCAGCCCAAATTTGAAAAAATTCATAACATAGGTCTCCAATACATATTTTGCGGTGCTGCAGTTCATGATGTGCTTTCCTGCCCCAGCCATTTGTCCACTTGCCCCGATGCTGCCAGCCATTCAAACCAGGCTCGCCACATCGTCTGCCTGAGATCCAGGGCACTCTCGCGTGTGTCCAGCGTCTGCCGTAGCTGGACCAGGTAATCGGTTGTGCTCAACTCACCTGCTTCCCACAGGCGCTGTAAAAGCGCACCTTGTCGCTGCAGGCTGATCTGTCCGGTTTTTTGCCAATTCCGCCAGGCCTTGTGGGAATACCCATAGCGTTCGGATGCGCTGATGTAGCGTGCGTGTGCGCGACGCAACAGGTCGTCGGCAATTTGTTGAAGCTGATCATGTTCGGCCATTGCAGCGCTGGTCTCGTATTTGAACCGGTTGCGGATATAGAGTGGGATCGACAGGCTGACACCGACCAGGCTTGAGTTTTGTTCGCGCCCACCACGCAGGCTTACCGTCGGATCCGGGCGCTGCTCGCGTTCACGCAAATTCACCAGTGCGTTGGCTGCCTCGACCCTGCGTTGTGCTGCCTGGACTTCCGGCAAGGCCAGCATCAGGTTTTGTGGATCACTGATGGCCGGGATTGGCGGTAGCTGTGTCCTGATCGATGGCCACTGCGACGGGTTTGAGTTGACCGTGAGATTGCGCACCGCTTGACGCGCTTCAGCGAGATTCGCAGCGGCTGTTGCTTTCTTGATCTGTGCATCTGCATAGGACAGCGTAGCCAGATCCGCCTCAACCTGGTTGAGATCGCCCGCAGCGAAGCGCCGCTGGGCCAATTGTGCAAAATCGTGCATGGTTCGCACCCGTTCGCCGGCCAGGGCATCCCGTTCTATTCCGGTTTGGTACGAGGCGAGGCCTGACAGCAATTCGACTGTCACTGCCCGGCGCACGACCCGGTATTGTGCCTCGATGGCAAGGCGATCAGAGGCGGCCACCAGGCCGCGTGCTTTACGCTTGCCACCCCAGTCGAATGTCTGGCCTATGCCTACTGACCAGGTGCTGTCGACTGCGTTTTCATAGTCAGCTTCAAGCTCGGGGTTATACAGGGGGCGTCCGGCGGCAGATTCCAGTGCGCGGCTTGCATCGAGCGCAGCGCGGGCCGCCTGCACACCCGGGTTCGTTGTGACCACGGTTTGCACAAAAGTGATCAATGCCGGGTCGGAGTATATTTCAATCAGTGCGCCATCAGTGTTCGCACTATTTTCTGCAGCCCACGCCACGAATGGTGTGGTGATTAGCAGGCAACCGAGTAAAACCGGCAGGCCAGAATAGGGTGTTCGCATTTTTAATCTTCCAGGTACAGTAAATCGTTACGGACACCCGTCAAGCAGGCGCCCAGGCTGTAGAGCGGGAAAATTAAACGTTCGGCGGAGGGGTAGGGGGCGCTTGTGAGCGACTGGAAAACAGTGTTGAATTGAGTGCGTAGTAGTTGTCGGGCGAGGTCAGACCACTATTGGCCAGGTTCATGACAATACTTAATGTGTCGCCATGGTACGAGTGCCCGCAATGGTTGTTGTCCCCACTCGGCAGCGGGTCCGGATCGGTGCCCGCCGGGTCACCCGGATCCTGATCACCTGAATCCGATTGGTAGGCGTACTGATCGCCGTGTGCATGCGACTCAATTGCCAGATCCCACGCGCCTTCGGTACCCATAAAGAGTATTGAAATAATCAGGATTCGTCGCATCAGGGCTTGCATCAGCGGCACAGTCTACACCAGTTGCTGTTATTTATTCCAGTTGTAACATACACAACACCGCGTGATCATCGTCCATCCTTTCACCACCCCACAGACATTCGCCGGTTTGGGGCGTGACATGGATGCCGGATTGACTGTTCTGGGTGGTTAGTGCAAAGACGTTTCCGCGGAAACGTGGCGCAGCCGCTTGCGGCAGATTGCGGCCCTGCGGATCAGTAAAATAAATCTGTCCATGCACTTTGGAATGTACAGCAAACCCGCCTTCATGCACCAGACGGTGATGACGACGGCACAGCAGGACAAGATTGTCCATGCAGGTTTCACCGCCATCGGCCCAGTGTGCAATGTGGTGTGCATCGACGAAACGGGAACAGGTACAACCGGGGAAACGACAACCATGGTCACGGCGCTTGAGCGCCCGCCGAATGGCGGGTGGAATGGTGCGGGTTTTGCGCCCAATGCTCAGGGGTTCGCCTTTGTTATTCTCCAGCCAGTGAACCACACCCGCATCACAGGATAATCGCCTGGACGTTTCCGCGGAAACGTTTGTGCCATCTTCAATCTCTGACTCTGCACCCGCTCCATCTGCCTTGAGCGTTTCCATATCGGTATGCACATGTACCAGGTAACGGTCACCGCCTGTTTCTTTGGCAGACCCTGACAGGAATCTTTCTGCCACCCGCGTTAAGGCATCCGCGCGGCGATGGGCAATGGGATCCAGGTTGGGATAAGGCTCAACAGCCACGTCTTCGACAGGCGTTTCCGCGGAAACGTCTTTTGTCTCTTCATACAGACTATCCATGGCAGATTCGAGTGACTTGATGATCAGCGCCCCCTGGTCCGGGCTGAAGCGTCCCTTTATTACCAGACAGCCATCATCATCAAAATACCAGTTCAGCTCGCGCAAATCGTGGCGTTCATTTTCAAGCTCCAGTGCCTCGATGCGTTTAACCTTGCGGTAATTGCGTACCACCCTTTCAACATGTGAGGCGGTACCATGGCGGGCAATCTGCAGCAGAAATTCTTCATTCATCTCAGTTGCGACCCGGGTCATGGCACGGACCTTCGAGTAGCTGACCTCGCCCAGGCGAAACTGATCACTGATCTTCGGTAAATCCTTGAGCGCATGTGCCACACGAACCTTTTCACGGGCCGCGCCCAGATTAATGCCGCACTTCCAGTTCAACCAGTGCGCACAGGAGTTCAGACCCGGCCCGGTCCAGCCATGCGAATCATCATATTCGCGGATCAGTTCCAGCAGGCGGTAGGTGGCCGCATGGATATGGGCAGACAGCTCAGTGATCTGGCTTTCGAGTTGCTCGCAGCGTGCTTCGCTGCAGGGAACAGGTGGTCCGAAAGTGCTCTGGGAGGGTGAAAAAGCGGTCTGGTTCATTGTAAAATCCCCTTTATTTAATGCTATATAAATATATAGCTAAATGAGCAAAAAATCAAGTAAAAACTATAAAATACAATGATTTAAATCATATTATCGATTTGGTGCCACTCTCTGTTTTTCAGCATGACAAACCGGCATGTGCCCTCAGATAATTCTGCCCATAGTCCACCGATCAAGCGGTCATCTTCAGCACCTGCCCAGCGATCAGCTCCTTTGTACTCAATCGCGAGAATGACGTCATTGGCTAATTGGCACAAGAAATCTGGGTAGAAACGCCCATCGTAGTCCCGTACCGGCGCGTAGGCTTGCGGATGGAATTCGAATACAGTGGCAGCATTGACTGCGGCCCGATCAGCGGGTGTTCCTTCAAACAAAGCTTGCTGATAGGCGCTTGTGATGGTCTCCCGCCGCAGTTCCCGTATACATCTCTCGATAAGATTACGTATTTGGAATTTCAGCAGGTTTACTTGGCTAAGATTGAATCCCGGTCGGTCCAATAGCGCTTTGATCCAGGCAGCGACGAAAGCCCGCTTCTGTTCATGGGTGGATTCTGGTTCTGGCAAATTACGGCACAGCCAGGCCACTAATTTGACCTTATCCCAGTTCTCAGGTGTGTAAACCAGCCCCAGATCACGCTGTAGGCCGGGAAGAAAGCGTGTTACGACTTCGCCAGATTCCTCATCCACATCAATCTCGCCGCCTTCTGAAACCTTCAGGCTTTCACCCAGTCGGCCCAGATCATCAGCCGTGGGTGCCGCATCGTAAACAGACAGATCCCATGGTGTCGATGTAGATGCATTTGACCTTTCCGGCATAGCGCGGTAGCAGGGCTTTGAGTGCATCCAGGTTGTCGCCCTGTATGATCAGATTGCCTGAATCGGCGTCACCACAGGACAGTTCAGGCACCGGTTCCAGTAGCCGGAATGGTACGTCTTTATGATGTTTAACAACGGCTTCTTTGCCGATCCAGTTCAGCGTTGGCACGTTGTAGTTCCGAAAAAGTTATGATTTTTTTTCAATGATCACCCCTCATTTACCGGTATCTACCGTTGGTTTGCCTGACCCTTGATTGTAGCCTGAATCTGTTACCAGATCAGGACTCTGTTGCAATAGGTTTCTATTCATTTATGTACACATATAAATTGACAATCATATATTTATAGTATATGTATATATACACATTAAGGCGGTATTAGTATATTTATAGGTGTACGATGAACATAAAGAAAATTGTAACAGCCCAATATCAAGCCCTTGTGGATCGTGCGGCACTCTCAGCGCGGGGGCTGTCTGTGCCTAAAGAAGGGTGGATTCGCACGGTAAGAAAAGCACTGGGAATGTCCGGGGCGCAGCTTGCTCGGCGGTTGGGTGTGACTCGTGCATTGGTGTCTAATACCGAGCGGGCAGAACTGTCGGGTAGCGTCTCAATGAAAACAATGCAAAAAATGGCAAGGGCACTGGATTGTCGATTTGTCTATGCCATTGTTCCGGATGAAGAAATTCAGAATATGATTAGTCAGCGTGCCAGGGAAAAAGCGTTGGCCATTGTGGAGAGAACAAGCAACCATATGGCACTTGAGGCTCAATCCTTATCCAAAGAGCAATTCGATTTCGAAGTCAGGCGATTACAGCAGGAGTTTGTAAACGGGTTGCCTTCAGATTTGTGGAATGACTAGTGCTCCTTCAATATGATAATTGCGGATTCAGCGCTCCTGTGGGGTTTCGCCCCAAGGCGCAGTGTGCAGTGAATGGCTAGTCCTTTACAAATACTGCAACGCAGCGGCGGAATT
>VAPH01024876.1_pt1 | contig 12564 bp, 10 predicted proteins | sample 3393861 | NCBI WGS metagenome assembly VAPH01 (sample SAMN08290439, study PRJNA428436) | hydrothermal vent metagenome | isolation source: Deep-sea hydrothermal vent chimney | place: Atlantic Ocean: South-mid Altantic Ridge | reverse complement strand
GTTCCGCTTTCTCCCAAAATTAAAATGTTTGCATCTTCCGGGGCTACTTTACCTATCAAATCCACAATCTCGTTCATCACTTTTGATTTATAAACAATGCCCTGAAAGTTTTTTATTTTATCAACATCATCTAAAGGAGCTTCCGTTTTATCGTTTTCATCTCCTTTAAGTTTTTCAATTTCTTGTTTTAAGGTTTCAATTTTTGATTGAAGAGTTTCGGATTCTCCTGATGATGAATGTCGTAGCTCCTTTTGAATTGCAGATAATTCCGATTCTTTGTTTTTCAACAATGTTTTTAAAAGATATGTCTCGTCAATTGCGGTTTTTAGTTTTAACTTTTCACCGGCTGCGTAATAGAATAAATCCACCATTGAAATAGCAAATAAGGGAATCATAAAAAGCGAATAAAAAAGTTTTATGTATAAAAATTCATACAGCAAAAATGAGATGACAAAAAAAGATGCAAATGTTATCAGATAGAATTTAAATGTGTTTGCTTTGCTGTTTTTATTTTGAACAATTATGATAATTGTTAATAATATTAAGAAGAAAATTGTTGAGGGCAATAGCCAATTATTTTTCAAATAACTTTTATCTAAAAGATTTTCCAGTGCAAAAGCGTGAACAGCCAGTCCAGGCATTTTGTCGTTAAACGGACTTTCTAAATGTCCGGCTATTTGTGGATCGGTAATTCCGATCAGTATTCTCTTATTCTTAAAACTTTTAAGTTTATCAGATTTTGCAACAACCAACCGGTAAAATTCCAACAAGCTGTACCGCTTAAATTTTTTCCAAGAAGAAGTAAAATTCACTTCAATTTTAGCCGGTGCAGTTGAGTAAAAATCATCTCCGGCAAGTTCGGCTGAAAATGCAGTAACTTTTTCATTGTCTTTTTTTATTTGAATAGGAATCTGTATTCCACCCTGGTTTATATAATTTATATGACCAATCTTTAGGTCTTCATTTAATAATTTTGGACTCGGAAAACTGAGTGAATCCGTAGTAAATTTTTTATCTTTTTCACTTATTCCACCTGCCAAAGCACTAAACACAACATTCCCTGATTTCTCAGCTTCTTTTACAAGCAGTTTATCGTATAGAGTTTGTGTCGCAAATTTCGCCGTTAGAAAAACTTCGAGTCCTATTTTTTTAACTTTTAATTTTGATAGGCTGTTAATGAGTAAAGCATAATAACTTCGTTTTATCGGCCAAGGTCCTATTTGAGAAATATCATCGGCAGTTATGGTTATCAATATAATATTAGTATCCGGTTGTACCTCTCCCCGGGCTTCATTAAAAATACTGCCGACAGTGTTATCTATGGAAGAACCGGTGCTTTTATAAAAAACCAAAAATAGAATTGATAGTATTATTACAATTCTTTTAACAACTTGTTTGCTTGAAAATTGAGAGGTTTTTGAAAGCATAAAATATTACAAACTATTTTAAGGATAAAACTTATTAAATATAAAAAAGTTTATAGTTACAAACAGTAAAAATTTATCCGTTAGCTCTTGAGCTATCGGCAGGTAGGAACAGATAAAAATTGTTTTGGGTAACATAAGTTATTATTTTGAAATTTATTTTAATATATATCCAAATGTTTTAAATCAATTCCACAAAATTATTTTAATAAAACCGGTATACAATATGAAACAATTCATCAAACCCTTTTTAATTATTACATTCTTTTACTTTCTTTTTAATAACGGGTACGGACAAGATAAAAGTAAATACAACCCACACGAGTCGTTCAATCCTTTATTTACGACAGGTCAAACTTCACCTTACAGAAATGCTGACGGTTCACCCGCAAAGAACTATTGGCAAAATAGAGCCGATTATAAAATATCTGTTAATTTTAATGTTAAAAATAAAACTGTTTCGGGCAACGAAACCATAACATACACAAATAATAGTCCCGTTAATCTGAAATATGTTTGGCTGCAATTAGATCAGAACAGGTTAAATAAAAAATCACGTAGTTCTGTAATATCATCTATTTTAAATACAAACGGTAAATCGTTTAACGGAGGTTTCAAATTATATAACGTAAAAATTAAATTAAATGGTAAGGTCTTTACAGCTGTTTATTTAATTTCAGGTACCAGAATGCAAATAAAACTACCCGGTTATTTAAAATCCAACGGAGGAAAATTAAATATTAATATAAAATATTCTTTTGTATTGCCACCTCAGGGTTTAGGCAGAAGCGGATGGATGAAAACAAAAAACGGAATTACTTATGATGTTGCCCAGTGGTACCCAAGAATGGCAGTCTATGATGATTTGGTAGGATGGAATACACTTCCTTTTTTGGGAAGCGGTGAGTTTTACCTTGAATACGGTAATTTCGATTTCTCTATAACTGTACCTTACAACTTTATAATTGCAGCATCGGGTAAACTCCAAAACCCTGAAGAAGTGTTGACAAAGGTTCAAAGGGTAAGATTAAAAGAAGCAAGCAAAAGCGGTAAAACCAAATTTATAATTTTACCCCGGGAAGTAGGAAAACCGGTTAGTCGTCCGGTAAAAAAAGGCGACCTCACCTGGCATTTTAAAATGCAGAATACACGTGATGTTTCTTGGGCTGCATCGAATGCGTTTATTTGGGATGCAGCAAAAATCAAATTGCCGAGCGGTAAAAAGAGTATGGCAATGTCTTTCTATCCGGTTGAAAGTGCGGGAGATTCGGCTTGGGGGCGTTCAACGGAATATATAAAGAAAAGTGTAGAAATTTATTCAAAACTTTGGTTTGAATATCCTTATCCGGCTGCAATTTCCGTAGCGGGACCCGTAGGGGGAATGGAATATCCCGGCATTGTTTTTTGTAATTGGTCGGTAAAAGGCGCAAAGCTGTTTCAAATAAATACTCACGAGATAGGGCATAACTGGTTTCCAATGATAGTCGGATCAAACGAGCGTAAGAATGCATGGATGGATGAGGGATTTAATACTTTTCAAAATATATATGCAACAGAACTCTTTAATAACGGAGAATATGCACCCAAAAGAGATAATGAATATGCACCGAAAGGAGGAAATCCCCAGCAGGAAATAATCCCCTTAATGTTGAACAAAAAAGCTCCTCCGATTATTTCTTATGCTGATGGAATACCCCGCAAGCTTCTTCATCCACTTGAATATTATAAGGCGGCTTTAGGGCTGGTTTTACTTAGGGAATATATACTCGGTAACAAACGTTTTGATTATGCTTTCAGAACATACGTTAATAACTGGGCTTTTAAACATCCCGCTCCAAGTGATTTTTTCAAAACAATGAATAACGCAGCGGGTGAAAATTTAAGCTGGTTTTGGAAAGGATGGTTTATAAAGAAATGGAAGTTAGACCAAGCCGTAGAAAAGGTAGAATATAAAAACTTAGACACTTCACAAATTGCTTTAATAACAATTGCAAATAAAAATAAATTAGTAATGCCGGTAATTATAGAAATAAAAGAACACAACGGAAAGATATTTAGGAAAAAATTACCTGTTGAAATTTGGGAAAGTAAAAATACAAGGACAATTAAATATCATTATTCAAGTAAGATTGATTCGGTTATAATAGACCCTGATATGCTTCTGCCGGATGTAAACAGGGCGAACAATATTTGGTCAACGGGAAAGTAAAATAGGAAAGTAAAAAAACAAAATATTTTTAAAAATCCAATTTGGCGGTTGACAGCAGCGATTCGGAGGCGAAATTTTGAAATGTAGAGCGAATCTCCTGTTTACCCCTTTGGGGATTCGCTTAAAAATGAACAATATCAAAACAAAAAATATTTTCATTCTGTTTACCAAGGTACTGTTTTTACCATTCTTGAATTTGACCCCGAATCGCTGGTTGATAGTATGTTTATTATAGACTACTAAAAATTAATTTGTGAATTCTATTTCAGTAAAATTAATTTCTTGCTTGCTAAATAATTACCGGATTTTAAAACGTAAATATAAATACCGCTTGCAAACTTGTTAGCATTAAAAGTTACATTATACCTTCCAGCATTTTGGTATTGGTTAACAAGTGTTTTAATTTCCTTACCTAAAACATCATAGATTTTTAAAGTAACAAAACTAGGACTAACTATTTGGTACTTTATTGTTGTTGTGGGATTAAAAGGATTGGGATAATTTTGAAATAACTTATAATCTGTAATTACTTCTGCTTTTTCTTCCTCAATACCGGTTAATGTTGTGTCTCCGTAAACAACACCGTTTATTACGGCACCAACTAAAGATGTACCGCCAAATTCTATAGTACCGCCAGTGTACCCGATTCCTCTGCTGAAATCTTTGCTATAAAACACTACATCAGGGTACATAAAATAGTGCAAAATAGTCTCGCTTTTATTATCAAGTCTCCATACTGAAAAATTTGTAGAAAAATTTGTATCGCCTACGCAAGCGCTAAAAATAAAAAGTGTATCGTCTTTAGACTTTTGCTGATTATATGCATAAACAATATTGCTATCCATTCTTTGATATGATTTACTTCCTTGTGTATAATTCAATCCCAAGTTCAATACTTGTTTATAAATTTTTCCGTTTATCGTTGTATCCTTAATGACTGTCTTAGCATAAATAGAACTTGTAACCTGATTCCAATCTCTATATTTCCAAAAATCACCGACGTGAAGAGGATAAAATTCGCTCCAGTCAATCTGTTGTTTTTTAACAAGTAAATAACCATAGGTGGAATCATTGATAACCCCACCGAAAAAACTTCCGTCGGGAATTGAGGAGTCACCATTAACATTCCCTTTAAATCTAGCCAACCCGAAATTTTGAGTTATTGTGACACTTTTTTTGATTATGTCATTGGAATCTAAAAGAGCATAATCAACAGTAAATAGATACGAATTATACCAAAACACAGTATATTTTTTTAATAACTTCCAGTGTAACCCAGGATATTGTGAGGGATAAGTACTCTTTATATTTATGCTGAAATCATAAAGTGGTTCATCCTTTCCGTTAAAGTAAATAAAAACGTTACCGTTAGTATCTTTCCTTTGAAACTCAAAACGAGGAGGTTCGTTTACGCTGTTTGCACATTTTTCCCATTTAATTATTTTATACGTAATTCCGTTTGTCATCAATGTGTCACCGATAACTTCACGTGTTTCGGAAAAATGGAGCCTGATATATTGACTGATACCATCCGGCGAAAAAGTATTTGTATCTATCACATTATACTCCCAAAAGTCACCAATGTTAAGAGGGTAAAAATCAATAGAAGATATGCTTTTTGATTTATCAAATTGTTTGTCGGATTTGGTAAATATGTTATTACTAATTTTGGTATTAGGTAGGGGACGCTGGGAATAAATTACACCACTATAAAATAGAATTAAAATTATAATTATTTTTGTTTTCATTGTTTTATAATGCTTCAGATGGAAAAGGATGATGGTTGATATAACTGCTGCTGCTACGGGAGAGATAATAAATTAATGTTGGTATCCATTTTGCACCTCCAATGTTAATGAATAATAATCAATGTAGTAAATGATTTTTAAAGAAGCAATGGGTTTTGAAATACCTGCAGGGGAACTTTGTTATTAGAACCCCTGTTCTTCGCTCATCAGACTGGTTTTTTTATCTTACAAAATAAACTTACTCAAGTCCCTATCTTTAACAATCTTATCCAATTTTTCTTTTACAATTTTAGCGTTTATTTTTATTTTCTTTTCCGGTACTTCATTTGGAACATTAAAAAGAATGTCTTCAAGCAAAGTTGTAAGAATTGTGTGTAGCCTTCTTGCACCAATGTTTTCAACCTGGCTGTTAACCTCGTAGGCAATTCTAGCTATTTCTTTTATACCGCTGAGTGTAAATTCCAGGGTAACACCTTCAGTCTCTAAAAGAGCAATGTACTGTTTTAAAAGAGCATTCTTAGGCGTAGTTAAAATTTTAACAAAATCTTCTTCCGTCAAACTATTCAATTCTACTCTTATGGGAAATCTTCCCTGCAGTTCGGGTATTAAGTCAGATGGTTTTGACACATGAAAAGCTCCCGAAGCAATGAATAAAACGTGGTCGGTTTTTACAACTCCGTATTTTGTATTTACGTTAGAGCCTTCAACAATCGGTAACAAGTCGCGCTGAACTCCTTCCCTGGAAACGTCCGGTCCCTGCCCTTTACCGCCTCCGGCTACTTTGTCTATTTCATCAATAACCACAATACCTGAATTTTCTACTCTTTTTATCGCTTCTCTTTGAACAGCATCCATATCAATTAATTTTTGAGCTTCTTCCTGAGCTAAGAATTTTTTTGCATCGGCAACTGTAGTTTTTTTCTTCTTCTTTTTCTTGGGCATTATGTTGCCCATTATCTCATTAAAATTTATACCCATATCGTCCATACCAAACGGACCTAATATTTGCATCCCTATATTAGTAGCAGCATCAGTTGTATCAAATTCTATCATCTTATCGTCGAGTTCACCTTTTATCAGTTTCTTTTTCATCCACTCGCGTGTTTTTTGATTTTCATATTCTTCCTGTTTAGAAACTGCAACATCTTCCTGGGTTTGTTGTTGTGCAGGTCTTGTTACAGGCGGAATTAAAATGTCTAATATTTTCTCTTCTGCAAGTGATTCTGCTTTTGCCTGAACTTCCAATGTTTTTTCCGATTTTACCATGTTCACCGCAAAGTCAGCTAAATCCCTTATCATTGATTCCACATCTCTTCCCACATAGCCGACTTCTGTAAATTTAGATGCTTCAACTTTAACAAAAGGTGCGTACGCAAGTTTAGCAAGCCTTCTTGATATTTCTGTTTTCCCGACTCCCGTTGGTCCAATTAAAATAATATTGTTTGGAGAAATCTCTTCCCTAAGAGGGCTTTCAACTTGTTGTCTTCTCCATCTATTTCTGAGTGCAATAGCTACTGCACGTTTTGCATCGTCCTGTCCTATAATATATTTGTCAAGTTCAGTTACAATCTGAACCGGTGTTAGTTCTTTACTTGAATTATTTCCCATTTTAAATCCATTTTTTATTTTTTTAATTCCGTTACATTTATTTTATCATTCGTATAAATACATATTTGAGAAGCCGTAATTAAAGCTTCTTTCACTATATCCTTAGTCGAAAGTTTACTGTATTTTTTTAACATTTTAGCGGCAGCCAAAGCATACATTCCGCCGGAACCGATAGCCACAATTTTGTCATCAGGTTCAATTACATCACCGTTGCCCGAAATTACAAGGGCTTTATCTTTTGCTATAACAGCAAGCATTGCTTCCAACCGGCGAAGGTATTTATCCTGTCTCCAATCTTTAGCAAGTTCAACTGCAGCTCGATCAACATCTCCCCTATATTGCTGAAGTTTATCTTCAAATCTTTCCATGAGGGTAAAGGCATCTGCCGACGCACCTGCAAAACCGCACAACACTTTACCGTTTGCAATAGATCTTATTTTTATTGCATTGTGTTTCATAACTGTATTTCCCAAAGTAACCTGTCCGTCCCCGCCGATAGCAGCTGTACCGTTATGAACAATACCTAATATTGTTGTTGCATTAATTTTCATATCCATAAAATTTCTCCCAAATTCTTAAAATGATTCTAAGAATAAACCTGCTTTAAAAATGTTCAACAGGTAAATTCAGTATAAATATTTTTACAAATTAAATTGATTTTTCAATTTTATACGGTTTAAATATTTTTAACGGTAAAATCCTAGGAACGATCGATTGATATTGAGTATATAATTCACCGTATTCATCAACCAATTTTCTTTCTTCATAGATTGAGCCGATATAAAAATAAATAACCGCGCATACAAAAGTAATTAAATAAAAAAGATCCATTGTTGGTCTTGAAATTAAAAATAAAATTGAAAAGAAATAAATTGGGTGTCTAACAAACTTGTAAGGTCCCCTAATATTTAACGTGGTTTTTTCATCCAGGTCTTCGATATCATATTCATTCCTGAACCATCTTTTAATTTGTCTTATTCCTATTAACTCTGAAACACACAAATAATTTAAGCTCCAAAAAAATCCGATTAATCCTAAAAATTGTGGTATCAAAATAAGAAAATCATACGGACTTTGTAAGTCATAAATTGTTATATCAGGATGCGGTGCATATTTTAATATTAATACTAAAAGAAAAATGGAAATTATATTATAGCTTAGACGGTAAAAAGCTATTAGATTCCCGAATTTTTCCTTTATAAAACTTTTAATTTTTTTTGATGATAGAATAGTGTGTGAATATCCAAACAAAAAATAAAGGAAAATTATCAAGAAAACATCAAAATAGATTTGCATTATAATTCTTTCCGAAGTCTTGCAACCGGTATTCTTAGCTGTTCCCTATATTTAGCAACTGTTCTCCTTGCCACGTGAATACCTTTTTCATTTAGCAGCTCTGCAAGTTTTTCATCACTTAATGGAGTTTTTTTACTTTCTCCGTCAATAAGTTCTTTTAGTAATACTTTTATATGCTTGTTGGAAATATCCTCACCGGTATCCGTACTTAAGCCCTCGCTGAAAAAATATTTTAATTCGTGTATACCCATTGGACTCTGTACATACTTATTATTAACTACTCTGCTGATTGTTGAAATATCCATATCAATTTCATCGGCTATATCTTTGTAGATCATTGGTTTCAAAAATTTTGATCCTTTCTCAAAAAAACGATATTGTTTTTCAAGAATCGCCTGCATTATTTTCATTAACGTAACCCGGCGCTGCTGAATACATGCAATAAACCATCTCGCTGATTCAAATTTCTCTCTCAAAAATTTATATGTCTCTTTTGCTTGTTTTGTCTTCTTCACCTTTTTGTTCTCATCAATCATCTCTAAATATGTTTTATTCAGAGTAATGGAGGGGACACTTCTGTCATTTAAAGTAATTATAAAATTGTCTTCAACTTTTTCTATTAGAAAATCAGGAGAGATTTGATTTAGTTGTTCGGTATCTATATTTCCTTCGCCCGGTTTGGGATTAAGACTTTGAATTAGTTCGACTGTTGTTTTTAAAGTTTCGGCAGTTAAATTCATTTTAGCTTTTATAGCATCGTAACGTTTGTTCTTAAAGTCTTCAAAATTATCTCTTAACATTTCCTCGGCTAAGTATGAATAGTATGGATCTAAAGACAAATTCCGTATTTGAATAAGAAGACATTCCCTTAAATTACGTGCGGCAATACCAACCGGATCAAATGTTTGAATTGTATTCAGTAATCCCTGTGCCTGTTCATCGGTAACATTTATATGTTCAAACATTCTTAATTCATTTACAATTTCATCAAGGTCCCTGTTTAAATAACCGTCTCCACTTAAGTTCCCGATTATTTCTTCGCCCAATAAAAATAAATCTTCGCTTAAATTTAGAAGTCTAAGTTGATCAATTAGATATTCATTTAATGTTTTTTTAGCCGGTGTTAATGGATAATAATCTTCGTCATCTTCGCTTCTGTTAACTCTTGTTTCGTCAACAGATTCATCGTTCATATAATCTTCAATTTCAAACTCTTCATCTTTGCTCTCATCTACTTCATTTTCTTCGTTCTCATTATCATCTTTTTCTTCTTCTAAGGAGACATCAATTTCTTCTTCCAAAATAGGATTTAATTCCAGCTCCGTTTTAATCCTTTGTTCAAGGGCAAGAGTATTAAGCTGCAGAAGCTTTTGATATTGAATTTGCTGTGGTGATAATCTCTGCTGTTGAGAAAGTCTTTGGTGTAATGATAACATTTTATCTTCCTGCTTTTTCCTTTAATGATGAATACCATTTACCGCCATATTTTCTTGTTAGCGGTTCTTTACAAAATTCATAGACATACGTATTTTCTTCATCGCCTTTTTTTTCGGCGTATATACATTCATTGGATTTTTCATATCTTAAAACATCTCCTCCAAAATCCGAAATCCGGATCGGAAATAAATGACAGGATATCGGTTTTTTGAAAGATGATTTCCCATCCGAATATGCCTTTTCCAAACTACATTTTGCAATATCATTTTCATAATAGACAAAAACACAAGCTTTGTTATTTACGCTTCTTATCACAAGTTCGCCGTATTTTTCTTCATAAAAGCCGTTTGTGTTTATAGCCTCTTTATGGTTCTCAGGTAAATATTTTTCTACCTCTGCATAATTTTCTTCAATTAAAGGAATTTCTTCCTCCAACAAAGGAGCACCGAATTCACTTTCTATAGTACAGCAGGCACCTTTACATTCTTCCAAATCACAAATGAATTTCTGCGAATGAATTTCATCCCTTACAACAACATTATCTATTAATATTATATTATTTACAAACATTGGAATAATTTTTGAGGAAAGATAATGAATTGTTCTTAAATTGAAAAGACAGCACATACGAAAATTAGGTGGAACAAAATAAAAGATTAACATGAAAACTTAATTAAATTCACTTAGCAAGTTCAACATTTCTTGACTTTTCTAACAAGTAGAGTTATTTTTACTTTCTTTATTTGAAATGATTTAAGGTTTCCGGAGGAAATGTATTGAAACAGGAAAAAATGACTAAGTTTATTAACACTCAATCAGCCGATAGACACTGGTATATAGTTGATGCAAAGGATCAGGTGTTGGGAAGATTAGCAACAAGAATAGCTTCTATTATAAGAGGAAAGAACAAACCGACTTTTAGCCCAAATGCGGACACAGGCGATTTTGTTGTAGTAATTAATGCTGAAAAAATAAAAGTTACAGGAAAAAGAGAAGAACTGAAAACATACAGTTGGCATACAGGTTATCCCGGTGGAAGAAAGACTTTAAGTTACAATGAAATGAAAGAAAGAAAACCTGAATTTATTATTACGAATGCTGTAAAAGGAATGTTACCGAAAAATAGGTTGGGTAATCAATTAATTAAGAAATTAAAAGTATACGCCGGTGAAGAACATCCTCATCAAGCTCAGAAACCGGAAACAATTAGCTTAACGGAGAAATAATGGCAGACCAGATATTTGTAGGAAGAAGAAAAACATCTGTAGCAAGAGTAATTTTAAGAAACGGTAAAGGTGAAGTTACTATTAACGGTAAAAAGTTTGAAGAAGCTTTCCCGCAGTTATTTTACAGACAAGATATTACCAGTCCTTTCAAAGTAACCGAAACAGAAGGTACATACGATGTTAAGGCAAACGTTAAAGGCGGAGGACCAACAGGTCAGGCGCAGGCGATTAGATTAGGGATTGCACGTGCTCTTGTTGAAATAAACCCTGAGTTCAGAACAAACTTGAAACAAGACGGATTATTAACAAGAGACCCAAGAATGGTTGAACGAAAAAAATACGGACAACCGAAAGCAAGAAAAAGATTTCAATTTTCTAAAAGATAATATATTCATTCACAATACATACTTTCTGATTTACTTCCTGTGTCCGTCAGCTGACGGATGAAAAGTAAACGTGACGAAAGTAGAAGCAAAACAGGAAACACATATGAAAAACTTAGAATTAACTCCGCTTATTGAGTCCGGTGCACATTTCGGACATTTAACCCGCCGTTGGAACCCAAAGATGAAGCCATATATTTTTATGGAAAGAAACGGGATCCACATTATCGATCTTAAAAAAACGCAATTAAAATTAGTGGAAGCTGCCGAAAATCTTTCAAAAGCCGCAGCCGAAGGTAAAACTATTCTCTTTGTAGGTACAAAAAAACAAGCCAAAAAAGTAATTGAAAACGAGGCTAGAAAATGTGAAGCAAATTGGGTAAGTGAAAGATGGCTTGGTGGTATGCTTACGAACTTTTCTACTATAAGAAAAAATGTAAAAAGACTCAATATTATTGAGAAACAAGAAACGGACGGAACCTTCGATAAGATCACTAAAAAAGAAAGACTTTTCAGAACAAGAGAAAGAGATAAACTTAAAAAAATACTCGAAGGTGTCGAAACAATGAACAGTATTCCGGGTGCAATCTTTATAGTTGATATTAAAAAAGAATCCATTGCAATTAAAGAAGCACAAAGACTACACATCCCTGTATTTGCTATAGTTGATACAAACTGTGACCCGGATGAAGTTGATTACGTCATTCCCGCAAACGACGATGCTGTAAAAACTATTGAATTAATTGTTTCTTATTTATCTGAAGCCGTAATGGAAGGAAGCAGAATAGCTAAAGAAAAGAGAGCCGAAGAAGTTGCTGAACAAGAAAGATTAAAGAAGGAAAGAGAAGAGAAAAAAGCAGAAGAAAAGAAAGTTAGAGAAGCTGCAATGAAAGCTGCTAAAGAAAAAGAAGAGCAAGGGGGTAGCGAAAAAGCAACAGATGAAAAGAAGGAAACAAGGGTAGAAACTAAAACTGAACCAACTGGAGAGAAACCAAGAATCAAGAAACTTAAAAAATCAATAGCAGCAAAAAAGGCAGAAAAGAAAGAAGAATCACCGGCTATAAAAGTAGAAGAAAAAACTGAACTGAAAGAAGAAGTTAAACCACAAAAAGAAGAAAGTGAATCCAAAGAAGAAAAGGTCGAAATTAAAGACAAAGAAACTGAATCAAAAGAGAAAGAAGAAGGAAAATAAAAATTATGGCTATCACTGCATCTCAAGTAAATGAATTAAGG
>VAPH01028788.1_pt1 | contig 12575 bp, 8 predicted proteins | sample 3393861 | NCBI WGS metagenome assembly VAPH01 (sample SAMN08290439, study PRJNA428436) | hydrothermal vent metagenome | isolation source: Deep-sea hydrothermal vent chimney | place: Atlantic Ocean: South-mid Altantic Ridge | reverse complement strand
TGAAGATTCACTACCGGTATATGAAATTCTTGATGCTATTCTTGAAATGTATATAGAAGATGATTGTGGACTTGAAGAAATCGTGGCGAAAGGCTTTGATCACAACACGGTGCGAAGGGTTCTTTACCTGGTAGATCTGAATGAATATAAACGCAAACAGGCTGCGCCCGGAGTGCGAATAACAAAAAGGGCTTTCGGCAGAGATCGGCGCTACCCTATTACTTCAGCATATATGCGACACGTGTTATCAAATGATCCGCATTCGTGAACAGGCTTTGCCAGCCAACGGCGCCGTTCATATCTGGCGTCTTTCACTGGATGACCCGGCACTGGATTTACCGGAGCTTCTATCGGGCGATGAAATAACCCGTTTTTCCGGTATAAGTCACCCTAAAGCCAGGTTACGCTTTTTCCGGACCCGTTGCGCGCTACGCTTAATCCTGGCAAGTTATGTTAGACGGCCACCCAGTGAACTCACCTTTATACCGGGCGAAAACGGCAAGCCAGAATTGTCCACTGGGTCACCAAGGTTGCGTTTTAACCTCAGCCATAGCGGGTATTGTTTCTTGCTGTCTGTGGTGGCTGAGTATGATATAGGGATTGATATTGAACAAATTCATGCAAACCGTGATTATGCAGCATTGGCCCGTCGTTTTTTTACAGCGGAAGAAAGTCTTCTGATTGATTCGTGTGATAATGACAGTCTGTTTTACAGAATGTGGGTATTGAAGGAGGCCGCCGTTAAGGCGCGTGGGATGAAACTACTGGCCGGGCTGGATCGATTCGAATGCCTGCAGTCGGAGGAGGGTGATCTAACAATCAGAGATAAACTTGAGCATGCTGACGGCAATGACTGGTCAATCAGGCAGTGGCTAGTTGATGAAAAGTTTGTAGCGGCTGTTATGGTACGGGGCGCAGAAGCCGAATTTATCAATAAGGGCTTTCGTTCTTTGTGGTGAATAATTTTTTCTGTTCAGTTTTTTCCTGCTAATAACGTTTCAACTCGCTTTATATAACGACTTTTTGGGAAATTGAGTTTTAGCACCCTGAGGCTGTCTTTTGCCAGGCCCGGCATGCCGATGGTGGCATAGATAGTCGCTTGCAGTCCGAGTGCTTCCTCAACAGAAGGGGTGCGCTGGTAATGCTCAATGACGTATTTTGTCCGGTTCAAGGCCGCAACATAGGCCTTGATTTTGAGGTAGTGACGCGCCACCTTGATTTCGTGTACAGCCTGCGATTCCAGGATAAATCTCATCCGTTGACGGGCATCATCGGCATAACGACTTTCGGGAAATTTTTCCAGCAAAATAGTGAAATCTTTGTAGGCCTGCAATGCAGCTTTTGGGTCGCGATCTGAGAAATCGTAGCCCCCGGTAATCCTGTCCATGATGGATTTACTGTCTTTAAAGTCAGCCAAGCCTTTTAGATAGTAGGCATAATCCAGATTTTGGTGGGTTGGGTAATTGTGAATGAAGCGGTCTGCAGCGGCGATAGCCAGTTCCGGTTCGCCGGACTTATAATAGGCGTAAGCCAGTTCCATCTCGACCTGTTCCGAATACTTGCCAAAAGGATATCGGGCGCGTAGTGCCTCGTACTGCTTGATTGCAGCTTCCCAGTTTTTTGATGTGAGTTCTTTCTTGGCACGGGAGTACAGGGTTTGTGCCGGCACGGTATCATCAACCTTTTCATTATCCTTAAACCAGGAACAAGCTGGTAGAATCAGTGACAATGCCAATATTAAAACAAGTCTTGTGGCGCGCATGGATAATAGCTGCAATAGTATTCAGAAATGGAACCGAAGGATAACCCGAATCTAGTGCTTCATCAATGTGATAATTGCGAGTTCAGTAAGCTTGTCTACGCCATTAGCTTCAGACTGTGCCTTGCTGTGGAATGCCACAGGGACGCTGAATCCGTAATTATCACATTGATGGATCACTAGCCAATGGTGAAGCCAAAAGAGATGCAACAAGCTGAAGAAATCCGATTACAGGGGGCAATCCCCGAATTATGCAACGGTTTTCGTCTCGACAAAGCATTAGCGACCTTGTTCGATCAATATTCCCGCTCGGTAATTCAGCACTGGATAAAAGACGGACGGGTTACCCTGGATGGGGGAACTGAAGGGCAAAAAACGAAGGTAAGGGAAGGGCAGACCGTAGTGATTCATGTCCCTGCACCGGTAGTGACTGACTTGCAAGCTCAGGATATCCCTCTGGATATAGTCTATCAGGATGAAGATATTCTTGTCATCAATAAGCCAGCGGGTCTGGTCGTGCATCCGGGAACGGGTAACCCAGATGGCACACTGCTTAATGCCCTGTTGCACTTCGACTCATCATTGGCTGTGCTGCCACGGGCCGGAATTGTACATCGAATTGACAAAGAAACAACCGGCTTGCTGGTGATAGCGCGCAACGAAAAGGCAGTAAAGGGACTGGTTGAAGCCATTCAGGGAAAGCAGGTCAGGCGGGAATATCTGGCGGTGATCATTTCTCAGATTGTGGCCGGCGGAATTGTTGATGCCCCGATAGGCCGGCATAGTCGTGAACGTACAAAAATGGCCGTTAGCAGTCGAGGCAAACCGGCCGTGACACACTACCGGGTAGAAGAGAAATTTCGCACCCATACCCTGATCAGGGTGATACTTGATACTGGCCGCACCCATCAAATCCGTGTCCACATGAACTGGCAGGGCCACCCCATCGCCGGTGATCCAGTCTATGGGAAACGCCTGTATGTGCCGCCGGCACCTTCTGAACAGCTGTTGAATGCTCTGCGTGGTTTCCGGCGACAGGCTCTGCATGCCGAAACCCTGGGCCTGAATCACCCCATCAGTGGTGAATTTCTTAGGTGGACGGTGCCTATGCCAGCAGATATGCAGTCGCTGGTTGATGCACTCAGAGAAGACACTAAAGGACACGCCTGAACGTTATGTTGCCCCATGAGTGGTTGATCCCGGACTGGTCGGCACCGGCACATGTGTCTGCTGTGAGTACTACTTGTCACGGCGGGGTCAGCCTGGGAAACTATTTCAGTATGAACCCGGCGGCTCATGTGCATGATGATGAAGAGGCTGTGATGCAGAATCGTCTGCTGCTTCAGCAACTATTGGGTTTACGTCGTCAGCCGCACTGGCTTGATCAGTATCATTCAACCCGGATCGTAGACATTGACCGGATTGAGCCTGACAACAGGGCAGATGGCAGCACCGCGACAAAGGATAAAGTAGCCTGCGTCGTGATGACCGCTGATTGTCTGCCCGTACTGCTGACGGACCGAAAGGGACAGCGTGTCGTAGCCCTTCATGCTGGCTGGCGTGGGTTGGCGGCGGGTATCCTGGAGGCTGGTGTGCAGCAATTCTCCCCGGCTGACGATGTTGTTGCCTGGTTGGGTCCTGCTATCGGACCCGAAAAATTTGAGGTCAGCGAGGAAGTCATTTCGAGGCTTTCTTCCAACGAGGTAACGCAGGCAAGCTGGTGCAGAAAATCAGCCAATAAAGGCAAATGGCTGGTCGACATCTATAAACTGGCAAGTCTTCGTTTGCGGATCTCCGGGGTGACTGAAATCAGTGGTGGTGACTATTGCACGTTTACTGACGAGCAGCGTTTTTTTTCGTACCGTCGACAGGGAAGCTGTGGTCGGATGGCGACGCTGATCTGGTTAGCGTAGTGTTTCATCAGGCCGGCGTCGGACAAACATAACCATTTTGAACCATAACCAGGCGGGCAACAGTCCAAACAGAGCGAAGCGCCAGAGTATGCCAAAATGGTCAGGCCAGTAACTGATCGAGACCATCATTATAATATACAACCAGGCGATGATGATTATATGCATTCAGGGTATGTCAGGGAATAGGTACAATGAAACTGCTTACGGGGTAAAGGGCTGCTAAGTGTATCAGATACGACAACCCATAGCAGGGGGCTTTTTCGATTTTCTTCTTCCCGTTGTGTGAATGAATTCGCACTTACAATCTGGCCTTTAATCCTGTTTTTGGTGCCAATTCTAAGGCCCTGTTAATATTTGAGGTCGTGGATCAGTGCACTGAGATGGTCAGTCACTGTTTTGATGGACACGGGCTCAGTACTGCCCACAACAAAAGCCGCTCTGTGTTCTTCATCTGTTAGTGGCTCCTGATTTTCCTGCTGATGGAGCAGAACACTTAGTGATGCCTCCGAGGCATCGCTGCCGTGTATTTGTCTTTCAGTAATACGTTGTTCCAGTATTGCATACTCAGCATGGCAGTCAATAATACAGTAAGGTACACCCAGTGTGGAGGCAAGCTGGGCGAATTGCCTGCGTTGTTTCGCCTGTAAAAAGGCCGCATCAACGATTACCGATTTGCCTGCAAGGAGTATATCTCCTGCAAGCCTTCGTAGATGATCATATGTTTTTCGGGATGCATGCTCATCATAGATACCCTTGTTGATTTCAGATTGGCTTTTTTCGTCGGGTTCTATTTTATGTAGACGCCTTCGTTCGATATCAGAGCGAATCCGTATCATCGGTAAGGCTTCTAAAATATATTGGCTAACCGTTGTTTTACCTGAGCCACTGAAACCATGCATAATGATCAGTACAGGTTCCCGGTCAGTGATATAGCGGTTACCCAGTGCGACATAATTTTCGCATTGCTTGTATATGGCATCTATTTCTGATTGAGATATCCCTTCCTGCCCAAGTCTAAGCGCATTAACTTTTGTACGTACCATAGCGCGATAGGCTTTATAAAACTGAAATACATTGAGGTGGCTATAGTCACCCGTAAGTTCAAGGTATTTATTTTGGAAACGACCGGCAAGATCTGGTCGCTGATGATCTTCCAGATCCATAACAAGGAATGCAATTTCACTGAGAACATCAATCCAGCGCAGATTCGCGCTGAATTCGATACAGTCAAAAGGAATGATTTCTTCGTGCAACAGGATTATGTTTCCGAGGTGTAAATCACCGTGACACTCGCGAATAAAACCATCCTGTTTGCGTTGTCGAAATGCCGTTTGCAGACTGATGAAAGTCTCAGTACTCCATCTCTCTATTGCATCCAGTTGTTCCAGGATTTCTGTGTTCTGAACACGATGACGAATTTGCCTGAAGTTCTCTTTTACCTGTTCCTCAATAACAACTAATGTACCGAATTCAGACTTGGTTTCTGCCACTTCTGCTTGCTGATGGAGACGGGCAATACTTTTTGCGAGCCAGTCCATGTGGGTTTTTCTAAGACCACCCGTATTAATCATGTTGCTAAGGAGGTTTTCTGCCGGAAATTGTTGCATCTTTACGGCGTATTCCAGTACCTTTCCAGTGCCGTTTATGACGGGCAGTTCTTCACTGTCCGTGATGGTGACGACATCCAGGTAGAGCTGTGGAGCAAAGCGCCTGTTGAGTCGCAACTCTTCCTCGCAGTAATGTTTGCGTTTCCCTAGCGATGAAAAGTCGAGAAAGCCAAAGTCCACCGGTTTTTTGATTTTATAGGCAAAGTCTCCGGTGAGTATTATCCATGAGATATGGGTCTGTAGAAGCTCGATTTTGTCTACAGTATGGTTGTAGACCGATGGGTTTAGCAGAGCATTGATGAGTTTTGCCATATTAGCCCGAACCTGTGCCTAAATGAGTAATTCTACTCTGGGTTTGGCATTTTTGCTGTCATCGTATTGAGGTGCGCATAGAATCAGGCGTCCATCATTGATTTTGAATTTTGAGACCAGATAATCCTTAATTGCTTTTTGTCTCATTGAGCCGAGCTTACGTAATTTATCAATCTGTCGTTGAGACAACTCGGCAGGACTTTTTTCTTTTGACGAGCCCGTTGTAAGAGACAGGTCAGTAACGGTTGTGAATGCACAGATCTGCACATCAATTTTGGGCCTGTCCAGCATGACCTTGCCCAATTTCCCCAGATAGTCTTTATGCCTGCTGCTCAGGACACTATCACCTGCCTCAAATACGACGGGGTCGAGATTTATTTTGCCCGCCTGCTTGCCAACGGCCTGACCCACCATAATTAATGCGCCATAGGGTTGAAAAGCATAAAGAAGATAGGTTTTCATCCCCACTGTTGTGGCCTTTTTTAACACTGTATTGAGAACCTGGCCAATTCCAATATCGATTTCATTTAGCTTACCGTCGATGGGTATTTCAAGCTTAATATTATCATTCTTGTCACGCAACATACTGAGTGCCTTGTCCAGTGGCATCCCTATGCTGCCTGTATTTTTCCTGACGGTTCTTGCATCCGCCTCGTCCATCCTGAGTTTTTTCATAAAAAAGAAATTTTTTGCATTGATGCTGCCATCATTAATCAAAATTGTTGAATCGAAGTCCAGCTGCCCGGCGCGAATTAAATAACCTGTCGATGACACGGCATACGGTGACAATGTAACCATATTCAGGTTATCAAGATTGATCTCCAGGTCGATGCCAGGCGGCTTCTCAAAAGGGTTGAGCGAGCCTTTGATTGCCAATGTGGCGTAGTTGTTAAGTTTGCCATCCAGATTGATTGTAATGGCCTGATCAGGCTTATTGCTGTCCATGTCCGTGATTTTCAGGGTAGCGATATCAAGCGTAGATTCAAAGGCAGGTGAGACCGTTTTATCGGTAAATCGAATCTTGCTGTTGTCCTCGACACTAAGTTCAGAAATTTTGATCCCAAAAGATTGGCTAGAAGGCGCTTTCTCGGGACTGGCCTGAGTTTGCCTTATTTCGGCCCCTCTCTTTGCGCCAGACTCTTTGCTGGCCTTATCTGATGCTTGTAAGTCATTGATGACATTGATTGAACCCTCTTTATCGCGCACAAAACTGGCTGTCAGTTTACCCATCACTACGTTCCGCATTGCCAGTCCGTTGCCATCATAATTGAGGTCAGTGATAATGCTCTCACCTATGGCGATGGCAGGCGACTTGCTGGCCTGCTTTTGTATAAGGCCTGTTTCCTTAACAGTAATGCTGTTGATTATTACCCGCTTAAGACTTTTTGCCTGGACACCCTTTACATCCAGGTCGTTAATAGTCAATAGGGTCAGTTCGTTAGCTGTATCCCTTATAAGTGTTCCTCTGGCCTGAATATTCATAGTAGCGTTTAGGCCGGTTACTTCATTTGTTATTTGCAATGACAGTTGGGGATTCAGGCTTATTTCCTGTTGCTGGATAGAGAGATTCTGTTTAGCCAGGTCGAGTGCGAGTTCTTTAGCATTCAGCTTGCCGTCAAGTTTGATTATTTTCAGAGTGTTGTCTGGTTGATTTTTAAACGACAGATTTCCGTCCCACTTAAGTTCAGTCCCCGCTATAGCAAAATTCTTAGTGCCCACATTGAGGGTATTTATTGTGGTGTTGCCGGTGTAGCTGGCAGCAAGGCCCTTATCCGGTGAGCTAGAGACTGAAAATTTGCCTGACAGGTCAATGAGGCCAGCAAACCTGTTAAGTAAGTCGGTAGTTAGCCCAGCAAATTCACTGAGGTCAATACCCTGAATCGAGATGTTCCCCCCAGCCTTCAGTTCAGGCGTTAACTGATCCAGGCGTATTCCGGCATTGATGTCTGATTTGTTGAAGTGGGCTTTCAGGTCGAGTTTTGCAGACTGCTTACCTGGTTTCGTAGTTAGATTCTGCAGGGTAACACTGTCGAGAAAGAGACGGGTTGTTAGCTGAGGACTTACATACTGTATCACGCTCTCATTGAGGGTGATTGTCCCCAGGCTCAGCCACCAGATAATCTTTTTCTTTGTTTTCTTTCCGGTCTCTCCGCCGGGTGTCTTGTTTGAGCTTATCAGGAGGCTACCGATGCGAAGCTTGCCATCAGCAGTTTGTTCAATAGTGACCCTAACTTTGTCCAGCGCCGCGGTTTTTATAATAATACCCTTTTTGAATAAGGCCGCAAGACTGACATCCAGGTATACCCTGGAACTTGAAATAACCGTGTGATCATTAATTCTCACATCGAGTCCATAGACCGTTGCTGTACCGGTGAACGGATTGAAGTCGATATTTTCTATGGAAACACTGTCAGCAACATTTTCCAGCAACCAGGACTTCATTGTATTGCTAATGATGAAAGGTAGTGCCGTTAAAATAAGCACAATAATAATGACAAAAACAGAAATTACACGAAACCAGCTTCTTTCCCAGATTGGTTTAGCTGATTTTTTATTATTATTTTTAGTCATAGCGAAGATCTTACAGGAAGTCCAACAGCCATTGCATCAAAAGATCTTCAGCACAGGACAGGGAGGACACAGAGAAAGAAAGAGGCGTGTTGTTTTGTGATTAGTGTCGAAACCCTCACCCTAACGGTTACAATTCTTGCAGGTTTACCTCTGTGCTCTCTGTGCCTTCAGTGGTGAAAGATTTTAGGTTTCTTCCTGATTTTTGTTGAAGATGAACACGCCATCTGCCGCATCGACTTCAATCCGGTCACCCGGCAGGAATTTCCCGGCCAGGATCTCCTGGGCGAGAGGGTTCTCTACCTCATTTTGTATCACGCGTTTCAGTGGCCTGGCACCGTAAACCGGGTCATAGCCTTCTGCGGCGATAAGGTCGAGTGCAGCCTCTGTGAATTTCAATTCAATATCCCTGTCTGCCAGCCGATTGCCAAGATATTGCGTCTGGATTACGGCGATGCCTCGCAACTGCTCACGATTCAGCGGATGGAAAACGACGATTTCATCAATTCGGTTGATGAATTCAGGGCGGAAGTGTGTCCCAACGATATTGAGGACGGATTCCTTCATTTGTGCGTAGTTATCCTCACCGGATATTTCCTGAATGACATCAGAGCCTATATTGGAGGTCATAATAATGACGGTATTGCGGAAATCGACTGTCCTGCCATGACCATCTGTCAGGCGACCTTCATCCATTACTTGCAGAAGGATGTTGAAGACGTCTGGATGCGCTTTTTCTATCTCATCAAGAAGAATAACGGCATAAGGCTTCCTGCGTACAGTCTCAGTCAGATACCCCCCTTCTTCGTAGCCGACATAGCCGGGCGGGGCGCCAATCAGACGTGCAACAGAGTGTTTCTCCATAAATTCGGACATGTCAATTCGAATCATGGCTTCCTCTGTATCAAACATGAAATTAGCCAGTGCCTTGGTCAGTTCGGTTTTACCGACACCTGTTGGCCCGAGAAACAGGAAAGAGCCTGTTGGTTGATTGGGGTCAGACAGACCAGCACGTGAGCGCCGGATGGCATTTGAAACGGCGATGATAGCTTCTGACTGACCGATGACACGTTTACCGAGGGCCTCCTCCATGCGAAGTAGTTTGTCACGCTCGCCTTCCAGCATCTTCGAAACAGGAATGCCTGTCCATTTCGAGACAATTTCGGCTATTTCCTCTTCGGTGACCTTGTTTCGCAGCAGGGTCATTTCTGTGTTTTCTGCAGCCGCCTCGGCTCTTTCCAGCTGGTTCTCTAATTCAGGAATACGTCCGTATTGAATCTCTGACATGCGACCCAGATCACCAGCACGGCGAGCATTTTCAAGTTCATTGCGGGCAGTTTCCAGTTCTTCCTTGATATGGGTTGCACCTTGTACAGCGGATTTTTCCGCTTTCCAGATTTCATCCAGATCGGAGTATCTTCTCTCCAGCTCAGAGATTTCTGCCTCCAGATCGATCAGGCGCTTTTTTGATGCATCATCGGTATCTTTCTTTACGGCCTCACGCTCGATCTTGAGCTGAATCAGGCGGCGATCAAGCTTGTCCATTTCTTCCGGCTTGGAATCGATCTCCATACGAATCATGGCACCGGCTTCGTCAATCAGATCAATCGCTTTATCTGGGAGGTTGCGATCTGCGATATAGCGATGGGACAGCGTGGCGGCGGCAACCAAAGCCGGATCGGAAATATCGACACCGTGATGAACCTCATAGCGTTCCTGCAGTCCACGAAGGATGGCAATCGTGTCTTCAACACTGGGTTCATTGACCAGTACTTTCTGAAAACGACGTTCAAGTGCGGCATCCTTTTCGACATATTCACGGTATTCGTCCAACGTGGTAGCGCCAACACAATGCAACTCACCACGAGCCAGCGCCGGTTTCAACATATTGCCGGCGTCCATAGAACCTTCTGCCTTGCCAGCACCCACCATGGTATGTAATTCATCAATGAACAAAATGACATTACCTTCTTGCTTGGCCAGGTCATTCAGTACGGCCTTCAGTCGTTCCTCAAATTCACCCCGGAATTTTGCACCGGCTATCAGGGCTCCGAGATCAAGTGAGAGCAAACGTTTGCCACGCATACCTTCGGGGACCTCATTGTTGACGATGCGTTGAGCCAGGCCTTCAAGAATAGCTGTTTTACCGACTCCGGGTTCACCAATCAGTACCGGGTTGTTCTTTGTACGGCGTTGTAATACTTGAATAGTACGGCGAATTTCATCATCGCGCCCAATCACCGGGTCAAGTTTATTCTGCTCAGCACGTTCGGTCATATCAATGGTGTATTTCTGCAGTGCCTGACGCTGTTCTTCCGCGTTAGGGTCGTCGATATTTTCACCCCCACGCACATCATCAATCGTTTTTTCTATCGCACCACGAATGGCACCTGCTTTGCGCAAAAGGTCACCAAGCATGTTTTTATCATCTACCGCTGCGAGGACAAAAAGTTCACTGGAGATATACTGGTCATTTCGCTTTTGTGCCAGCTTATCGGTAACATTAAGCAGTCGGCCGAGGTCACTAGAAAGATGGACTTCACCCGCTGTTCCTTCTACCGTAGCGAGACGATCCAGTGCAGCATCCAGATTGGAACGCAAAGCGGCTATATTGACGCCAGACTGCGCCAGAATAGGGCGCACGCTGCCCCCTTCCTGATCCATCAAGGCAGCCATCAGATGAACCGGTTCTATGTATTGATTATCACGCCCAACCGCCAGGCTCTGCGCATCCGCAATCGCCATCTGAAATTTACTGGTTAGTTTATCCATTCGCATGGTTTTAAATCCTCAAATGTATATTTTCTGCACATTATATGGGGGTAGATAGAATGAGTCTCAAGTTTCAAGTTTCAAGTTTCAAGTCAAGATCAAAACCTACAAACTATAAACGGCGCTGAGTTAAATATTTTGACTTAAAGGTTTTTTATTTTCATTCTTGAAACTTGAAACTTGAAACCTGGAACTTCTATTCCCCAAGCACAGCCGCTTCTCGCCCACGTTTTTCATTAACAGTAAACAGGACGATTAAGCCAATAACAAAAAACATCAACGTAGAGAATATGGCCTGGCGGTGGTTGCCCCCACTGTACCAGGCGATGAGCCCATAGCTTATGGGGCCGATGATGGCGGCCAGTTTGATTGACAGACCCCACAGGCCAAAAAACTCTGCCGAGCGGCCAACCGGGGCAAACAGGGCCACCAGGGCACGTCCGGCAGACTGGCTAGACCCCATGGCCAGACCAATTAAATTTGCGGCAATCCAGAATTGAGTCTTTGTATCGCCTTGCCATACGATAGTAATGGCGAGTATCCATATTAATAATGTCAGTTCCAGGGTGCGTTTTGCCCCCAGTTGATCCTGAAACAGGCCAAAGAAAAATGCGCCTATCGCAGCGGTGATGTTAACCACCATAATCATGATGATGTTTTCTGTGGTGGAGAAGTACATGACTTCCTGGGCATAAATGGCTGCAATGACGATAACGGTGTAGACGCCGCTGCTGAAAATACACAATGCCAGAAGAAAACGAAACAGGTCACGAAACTGGTGTCTGTGCTGCAGAGTTTGTCGCAGTCTCAAAAAACCGATTCGAGTATAATTGGCAATGGAAGCAGGTGAATCCTGGCTAGCCTGTTGTCTTTCTTTCAAGAAGAGAAATGTGGGTGCGGAGGCCATGGCAAAGACCAGGGCAGTAATCCATAAGGTGACCGGGACATATTGTTCCGCTGTTTGCCCCAGCGGCTTGACTGCCTCGATATAGGCCAGGCTCACGGCGAGTACCAGTAATCCACCGATATATCCCAGTGCCCAGGACAGGCCCGATACTTTACCAACTTTATCCGGTGGGGCAATTTCAGGCAGAAAAGCAGCGATAAGATTCTCACCCGTACCAAACAAAAAGGCTGAGCCGGCCAGAAAAATCATACTGAGTAAAAGCTGGTCCGGCCCGGTAAATCCCAGCAGAATCGTCATCGCTATGCACCCTACGGTGGCATAGGCGAGCATTTTCTTTTTCGATGCGGAGTAGTCTGCAATTGCACCAAGGACAGGAGCTGTAATAAGTATCAATAGATTGGCAACACCTATGGTCATACTCCACAACAGGGTTCCTGTGCCATCGATAGTGCCATCTGCCGTGGCGGCGATAACCCCAACGAAATAGGCACTGAAAATAGCCGTTAAGACTACTGTTGTATAGCCGGAATTGGCAAAGTCATACATCGCCCATGAGATGAGTTCTCTGCGCGGAGCTAATTCCCTGATGGTGAGAGTCATGAGCTATTATCTATGTTTTCATCTCTCATCGGCCTCTGAACAACTGGAAAGAATTAACATAAATTCATTATTATTGCCTGTATAGATGTTTTGTGGTTTAAATCCTGCTTTGCTCAATAATTGCCGTATGGAATCTG
>VAPH01002279.1_pt1 | contig 12589 bp, 9 predicted proteins | sample 3393861 | NCBI WGS metagenome assembly VAPH01 (sample SAMN08290439, study PRJNA428436) | hydrothermal vent metagenome | isolation source: Deep-sea hydrothermal vent chimney | place: Atlantic Ocean: South-mid Altantic Ridge | reverse complement strand
TTTTGTCCGAATGAATTCGGACCTACATTTCATTAGTACAGCGCGTTAATGCAGGTCTTTCAGACTCAACAAGGTCACACACCTTTATTTTGTTGTTTTGTCCGAATGAATTCGAACCTACAACGTGCTGTATCCTAACCAATTTTGACTTCTGTAGGTGTGAATTCATTCGCACAAAAGGTCTTTCTTAATTTCATTACATATTCGCAATAATTTCATCGCCAAATCCGGAACAACTCACTTTTGTGGCATTATCCATCAGCCGCTCCAGATCATAAGTAACCGTGCCGGCCTGAATTGCACCTTCAATGCCCTTAATGATCAGATCTGCCGCTTCGTTCCAGCCCAGGTGACGCAGCATCATTTCCGCTGACAGGATCAACGAACTTGGATTGACCTGATCTTTACCTGCATATTTTGGTGCGGTGCCATGAGTGGCTTCAAAAATGGCTATCTCATCAGACAGGTTTGCCCCCGGCGCCAGACCAATACCACCTACCTGTGCTGCCAGGGCATCAGAAATATAGTCGCCATTCAGGTTCATGGTGGCGATGACATCATATTCTTTCGGCCGCAGTAGTATCTGCTGTAAAAAGGCATCTGCGATGACATCTTTAATGATGATCTCCCTGCCTGTATTCGGGTTAGTCATGCGACACCATGGGCCACCATCGATCTCGGTGGCTCCGAACTCCTTCTTCGCCAGCTCATAGCCCCAGTTTTTGAATGCACCCTCGGTAAATTTCATGATATTGCCCTTGTGCACAAGGGTAAGAGAATCCCGATCCTGGTCAATGATGTACTGTAATGCACGGCGTACCAGACGTTCAGTACCGTCCTGTGATATCGGTTTAATGCCGATACCGGACGTTTCAGGAAAACGAATTTTGCTGACGGACATTTCTGTGCGCAGAAATTCAATCACCTTCTTCGCTTCGTCACTACCGGCCTCCCATTCCACACCGGCATAGATATCCTCTGAATTCTCACGAAAAATCACCATTTCCGTATCCTGAGGACGCTTCAAAGGACTCGGGACCCCCTGGAAATAGCGCACTGGACGCAGGCAGACATAAAGATCCAGATCCTGACGCAATGCAACATTCAATGAGCGTATACCGCCACCAACGGGTGTTGTCAGCGGCCCTTTAATCGATACAATAAATTCTCTGGCAGCGGCCAGCGTCTCGGCGGGCATCCAGTGGTCACCACCATAGGTAGCAACCGCCTTCTCGCCGGCATATATTTCCATCCAGGCTATTGCCCGTTTCTTGTCGTAGGCCGTCGCTACAGCCGTATCAATCACCTTGCGCATTACCGGTGTAATATCCACACCTATACCATCGCCTTCAATGAAGGCAATTATCGGCTGGTCTGGCACATTCAGGCTGTAATCAGCATTCAGGGTAATCTTCTCACCGTTAGTGGGAATTTCTATCTTTTCGTATGACATTTATACTCCAGTACTCGATGCGCGGACGCAGCTGCAAAAAAATCTTTAATTTAACCTCTGATTCTCACGATTTCCATGGCAAATGTCCATCATAGGAGCAGTAAGATGGCTGTTTTTTGCACTGCCACTATAGGTGCAATATACTCATGCACCGGAGCTGTACCCGTTTTAAAGAATAAGTATAAAAAGCCTGTGGAGGTAAATCATGAAACTAATCAAAAAAAGTATGCTGGCACTGATAATAACTTTCGGCCTGGTCACGTCAGGAGTTACACATGCCGCATCAAAACCTGTCGTTGGTATCGCTGACTTTAAGAAATCAGTTACAGTCAGCTGGTGGGGCGGTCAGATAGGTAGAGATATGGCTGACATGCTTGCCAACGAACTGATGGGCACGAAGAAATTCAAGGTCGTCGAGCGCCAGAAACTCAAAGCGGTCATCTCAGAGCAGGACCTGGCTGCCAGCGGCAGGATAAAAAGAGGAACTGGCGCTAAAACAGGTGAACTTACCGGCGCTCAATATTTAATAACGGGAACCGTCACCTCCTATCAGGAAGGTGTTTCCGATACCGGCGGAGGCCTGAGCTTCAAAGGCATATCCATCGGTGGCAGCAAAGGCAAAGCCTACATCGCGGTGGATCTGAGAGTAATCGACACCAATACAGGTGAAGTTGTAGACAGCCGCACGGTTGAAGCCAATTCAAGTAAAGGCGGCTTGCGTCTTGGCTTTTTCAAAGGTGGGCTGGGCGGCAACTTTAACACCAAGAAAAAAACCCCTGCCATGAAGGCCGTACGCGCCGTTATCATGGAGATATCAGAATATCTTGCCTGCTCAATGGTTGAAAAAGGGGGTTGCATGGACGATTACGACGCAAAAGAAAACCGGCGTAGGGAAAAGACCAGAGGCTCAATCAATCTGGAATAAACATCTGTATATAGAAAAGGTGCCATGTCACTGCTGTCGCATAATTTGCATATGAAAGAAATGTAGGGTGTTTCTTTGTTTGATTGTATAGATGATTTTATGAATAAGAGGCATGAAAATAGAAAACGACCAAACCGTCATTCCGGCGCAGGCCGAAATCCAGTACACACCACCGTCATTCCGGCGCAGGCCGGAATCCATAAGCTTTTGATTTTATTGTTCGGCAACCTCACTGGATTCCGGCCTGCGCCGGAATGACGAGTTTGTGGGGCAGCAGTGGTGCCAGTATATGGCCTGCCAGTGGCCACCTAAATGAGGTAAGACCAGGAACAAGGACGTTCATTCAACCATTATGAGTGCAGCCGAGAATAAAATTAAGCAGATTATTCATGCTATCAAGCCTTATTGGCTGCCATTAACATTTGCCTTTCTGGCTGTCATAGGGCTGACCTTTTTTAGTGCGTGGCTGAAACTCAACGATTTTAAAAACTACCAGTCAAAAATCTCTCAGAGTACGGCAAAGGGCACCGCCTCAGAGATATCACGTTACGTCAGTGACCTTGAACGGCAGTTGCGTGGCTTCACCTGGAACCACGTCAGGCTTCTGTCAAAAATAGCTTCGGAGCCGACCAACAGTGACAAGAAACTGGAAATTGAGGTGCTGCTGGAAAACGAATTTCCTACGACGCTTAATTACTCAATTGCCAGTAAAACGGGCTGGCCCATCGCTCAAAATGACGATATTGAAATCGGCGATTCATGCAAACAGGATATTCGCAATTACTCAAAAAACAGGAAAAATTTACTAAATTTTCACCCCAGCCCAGGAGGTGACCATTTTGACATAATGACGTCTTTTCAGGATGAGGGAGGCCAGGAGAAAATATTCTTTATCAGTCTGGCTGCCGAAATTCTTTCCCCTATACTCGCAAGCCACAATCTACCTGAATATCAGATTTTTCTTGTCTCAGCGGCTTCGGAAAATATCATCGATATCAGCCCAGAAGGGACTCGCCAGTATATTTCCCATGACAGAGAATTTAGCCCTGCCGAGCTGGAAAGACTGAATAGCCGCGTCCCTGTGCAAGGTACTACCTGGCAGTTAGTCATGGTGCCCGATGAATCCATTTTCAGTAGAAAGTTCTCCTCCGTACTTTGGAGTTCACTATTATCTCTTCTTATTGCAGGAGGACTCGGCGTAATAATTCTGCTACTTATCATCAAACGCCACCATACCGAAAGGAAAGACGAGCAAAAATACCAGCAGTTATTTACCGATATCAATGCGCCAATGATCCTTATTGACCCGGAAGACGGGCGCATAGTCGATGCAAATAAGGCCGCAGTAGAGTACTACGGGCACTCACTGGAAACCTTTAAAAATCATGATGTCAGCCTCATCAATACCAGCAGCTACCCTGAAATTAAAAAAACCATTACTGAAGTAGTCGAAGAAGGAAAGAACTCCTGCATCTTTCAGCACCGTCTGGCATCTGGGGAAATCAGAGATGTTGAAATCTGGTCGGGTCCGCTCAATATCGATAATAAAAAAATACTTTATACCATCGTACATGACATCACCGATCGCATACAGGCGGAACAGGCACTGCTTGAGAGTGAATCACGCTTCAAAACACTTACCAACCTGTCGCCGGTAGGCACTTTTTTTACCAATGAGAAAGGCATCTGTCATTATGTCAATAAGGAATGGGTGAATATAACCGGACGCCCTGAATCATACTGGCGCAACAGAACATGGACCGAAGCGATCCACGAAGAAGATAGAGAAAAGATAATTGTAGACTGGGCCAGAATTGTGCTTAAACACGGGACCTTTGAAGTTGAGTGCCGAATCAACAAGCCGGATGGCGGCCTTACCTGGATATTGTGCCGGGCCACTGCTATTAAAGAATCCGATCGTGGCAGAGACCTGTTCATCGGCGCTGTGGTAGATATCACAGACCGTAAAAAAATAGAAAACGAATTACAGCTAATGGCAACCACATTCGAGACCCACGACCCGATATTGATCACAGATGAAAACAGTAAAATACTCAAAATCAACAAGGCATTCAGTGAAGTTTCCGGCTACCAGGAAGATGAGCTAATTGGAAAATCCCCCAGCACTTTCAAGTCGCGTCATCATGATGGAAATTTCTTTAAAAATATGTGGAGTGATCTATCTGAAAAAGGTAGCTGGCAAGGTGAGATATACAACAGGTCAAAGTCTGGTCATATTCATCAGGACTGGGTGACAATTACTGCTATAAAAAATAACCGTGGCGAATTAATCAACTACATTGGGCACTACCACGATATAACAGAGCGCAAGGAAGCAGAGGAACAAATTCGCAAGTTGGCCTTCTATGATCCACTAACCAGTCTGCCAAACAGGCGCTTATTTCTGGAGAGGCTGGAAGATGAGCTGGAAATCGCACACCTGGAAAATAAACACGGTGCGCTGCTCTTCCTTGACCTCGACCATTTCAAAAATCTCAATGACTCTCTCGGTCATCCCGTAGGGGATGCGCTGCTTGTCGAAGTGAGTCGGCGCCTGAGAGAAAATATCAGCAAAGGGGAAACCATTGCCAGAATCGGCGGTGATGAATTTGTCGTTCTGCTTCCTAATATCGGGCCCATAGTAGAATTATCAGCCGAGCATGCCGAACAACTCGCCGATAGAATACGTGTTGCCATTATCGAACCCTTTTACATACATGGTCATGAGTACCATATTACAGTCAGCATCGGCATTTCATTGTTCCCGGAAAAAGGCCAGAATTCCGCTGACATTTTGAAACGTGCCGACACCGCCATGTACAGAGCCAAGCAGGATGGTCGAAACTCTGTCTGCTTCTTCAAAAAAGAAATGCAGATCAGTGCGGATAAAAGACTGGCGATAGAAAAAGACCTGCGCCATGCGATCAGGCAGAATGAATTATTTCTTGTCTACCAGCCGATGATAGACTGGGAGGGAAATATCATTGGTGCAGAAGTTTTGCTACGCTGGCAGCATAAAGTTCACGGGCTAATACCACCGGGTGATTTTATTCCTATCGCCGAAGATACCGGGCTAATTTTTGATATTTCACAATGGGTTTTGAATACGGCGTGTTCCCAATTGCGCGACTGGATGGATAATGACCCAACGATTGCAGAACAGTTACAGTGTATTTCGATAAACCTCAGTCCGAAGGAATTCAATCAAAACGGCTTTGAAGAGAATATGCTCAATATCATCCAGAAATTCGATATTCAACCAGATCGGATTGAATTTGAAATCACTGAGCGCCTGATTATCAGCAACCTGGAAAATACCATTCAGAAAATGCTGAAAATGAAGCAACACGGTTTCCGTTTCTCGGTTGATGATTTTGGCACTGGATACTCTTCGCTCGCGTATTTAAAAGAGCTACCCATTAATCGCCTTAAAATTGATCGTTCCTTCATCCGTGACATTACCGAAGACCGCAATGATGCAACCATCGTAGAAACCATTATTTCCATGTCTCATCACCTTGGGCTTGAAGTCGTCGCTGAAGGGGTAGAAACGCAGGAACAGCATTTTTTCCTTAGCCAGCATGCCTGCGATATTTTCCAGGGTTTCTATTTCAGCGAAGCTCGCATAGCTTCAGAATTCGTTATACTTGTCGAGCAGCATGACAAGGAAAAATTGCAGTAGAAAACCTTCTGTAGACGATATCTCCTGCATCAAAAACATTCATACCAAGATGGCAACTTCAGTATTTCTCGGACTTTCTGGCGGCGTAGACTCTGCTGTAGCAGGACTGTTGCTGAAACAGCGCGGCTACGATGTCACCGCCGTTTTTATGAAAAACTGGGAAGAAGATGATGCAGAGGACTACTGTGCAGCAGCCGAAGACCTGGCAATAGCAGAAGAAGTCGCTGGTATCCTGGATATCCCCTTACTCACGGTAAATTTTTCTGCGGAATACTGGGACCGGGTATTTGAACACTTTCTACAGGAATATCGCGCCGGCAGGACACCCAATCCCGATGTGCTGTGCAATCGTGAAATAAAGTTCAAGGCCTTTCTGGATTACGCGCTGGATCGTGGCGCTGACAGAATCGCTACCGGTCATTATGCTGACGTGCATCAGTGCCATGGCAGCGCCTACCTTGGCAAGGCTGCAGATAAAGACAAAGACCAGACCTATTTCCTCTATGCCATCGGTCAACAGGCACTGGCTCATAGCCTGTTCCCACTGGCAACATTACAGAAATCTGCAGTCAGAGAACTTGCGCAACGCAACAAACTGCCCAATTACGACCGTAAAGACAGCACAGGTATTTGCTTTATAGGCGAACGACGCTTTCGTGATTTCCTCGAGCAATACCTTCCCGCCAAACCCGGTGACATCCAGCAACTTGATGGGCCGGTTATCGGGCAGCACCAGGGGCTGATGTATTACACTATCGGACAGCGCCAGGGGCTAGGCATTGGTGGGCCGGGAGAGCCCTGGTTTGTCGTCAGCAAAGATCTGGAGCACAATATCCTGACCGTTGTTGAAGGTAAAAATCACCCTGCCCTGTTCCAGTCGAGTCTAATAGCGGGTGAGTTGCACTGGATAGCCGGCAAACCGCCAGCATTGCCTCTCAGCTGCACTGCGCGCATTCGCCATCGACAGCCTGAGCAAGACTGCCATCTATCTGCAACGGCTGACGGCAATATCAAGGTCAATTTTGAGCAACCGCAACGCGCCATTGCCAACGGTCAGTCTGTGGTCTTTTACAGCGGAGACCTGTGTCTGGGCGGCGGTGTGATCTGTTCATCGCAGTAATACCGAAAATCAGCCGAATCAGTTAATATCAATCCCTACACTTTCTATTACAAAGCACAATGAGTACGCCCTATGAAGCTTTCAGCCTTAACCGCACTTTCCCCTATAGATGGCCGCTATGGCAGTAAAACGTCCGAGCTGCGTCCTTTTGTCAGTGAATACGGCCTGATACACCACCGCATAATTATTGAAATCGAATGGCTAAAGGCCCTTGCTGCACACCCCGGGATTACTGAAGTCCCGACATTTTCAAAAGATGCATTGAATCTTCTCGATTCGATAAAGATTGATTTTAACGAAGCAGAAGCGCAGCGTGTAAAAGATATAGAAAGCAAAATAAACCACGATGTTAAAGCCATCGAGTATTACATCAAGGAAAGACTGGAGCCCGTCGATGAATTGAATGCCATCAGCGAATTTGTCCATTTTGCCTGCACCTCAGAAGATATCAACAATCTCTCTCATGCATTGATGATTAAAGGCACGAAAGAAAAAATTCTTCTACCTGCCATGGGCAGTGTCATCGACACCATCGCTGAGCTGGCGCAGCAGTATGCCTCCATTCCTATGCTGGCACGTACACATGGCCAGCCTGCCTCACCAACGACGGTTGGCAAGGAACTGGCTAACGTTGTCGCCCGACTGCGCCGACAAAGAGATCAGACCTCGGCCAGTCCCTTACTCGGTAAAATTAATGGTGCAGTGGGAAATTATAATGCGCATCTATCTGCTTACCCGGACATCGACTGGCCTGATTTCGCAGAAAAGTTTGTTACCTCTCTAGGTCTTGCATGGAACCCCTATACAACACAGATTGAACCGCACGATAATATCGCCGAACTGTTCGATGCCATCGCCCGCTTCAACACCATCGTGCTGGATTTTGACCGTGACATCTGGTCCTATATTTCAATTGGCTATTTCAAACAGAAGACCATTAAAGGCGAAGTCGGCTCGTCAACGATGCCGCATAAAGTAAACCCCATAGACTTCGAAAACTCTGAAGGCAATATCGGCATAGCCAACGCGTTGTTGAACCACATGTCTGCAAAACTCCCGGTCAGCCGCTGGCAGCGGGATCTTACCGATTCCACGGTACTGCGCAATGAAGGCGTCGCGCTGGCCTATTCACTACTGGCCTGGAAATCCACCCTGCGCGGCTGCGGAAAACTCGAAGCCAACGAAGAAAAACTGGCCACCGACCTGATGGCAAACTGGGAAGTGCTGGCTGAGCCCATACAGACGGTCATGCGGCGCTATGGCATCGAAGAGCCCTATGAAAAACTGAAAGAACTGACACGCGGCAAGGGAATTACACAGGAGACGCTGAAGGTATTTATTGAAAAGCTGGATATACCAGAGTCAGCACGGAAAGAACTGCTGAAATTAACACCTGCCACCTATACAGGCAATGCAGAGGAACAGGCGAAGGGGATTTGAATACTAAGCTGGGAAAGAATGAGAGGTGGTTTTATGTAGGTCCGAATTCATTCGGACAAAGGTGCCTGAATGAAGCCCTGTGTCCGAATGAATTCGGACCTACAATAAATTTCTTTCAGACAGGTGGTGGCAGTGAAATCAGGAATGTTGAGGTTCAATCATGACACAGGAAACTAGCAAAGATTATTTTCGGATCAACACGCGTGAGCAGGTTTCAGAAACAAGCATCCGTCTGTTCCAAGAAGCCAGCCGGAGCATCAACATCCTTCTTTACGACTACAATGAGGTGCTTTTGCCTGCCGGTAAGCTTGAAGACCTGCTGCCCGCTTTTATCCGTCAACATGAACGCTGTCGTCTTCAATATCTCTGTTCCGAGAGCGACATGCTTCGCGAACGCGGCGGGATGCTGGTCAAGCTGGCAAGAAAATTCAGTAGCTTCATCAAACTTCGACAGCTACCTGATGGCCTGAAACCAGTGCAGGAGCAGTTTATTGTCACGGATGGAAGTAACAGCATGATCACACAGGAACATAGATCCTATGACTATTATGCCCATTTCAATGATCGAGGCCGGGCACATAAGTTGAACAACCGTTTTGATGAATTATGGCAGCGATCAGAGCCTGTACCGGGTATTCAGGTGACAGGGTTGTAGGTGTGAATTCATTCGCACAAAATGCTTTAATTACACATGTCCGAATAAATTCGAACCTACAGGGTTGGCACAACTGAAATAGATAACTCACTCTCCAGGATGAAATACATATTTTCTCTGCTTCTAGTATTACTTCTTGTTTCCAGCTGCCAGCAAACACAGACTTATGAGAATTCAAAAGGTGAAGCCGCCAGTCGTGTCGCCAGAAGCATGATCGGACAACCCTATCGCTACGGCGGCCAGGCTCCCGGTGGCTTTGATTGCAGCGGGCTGGTCTGGTACAGCTATAAAAAAGCCGGTGTAAACACTGCCCGCACAACGAAAGCCCTGAGAAAGCAGGCAAAAAAAATATCCCGCAAGAAATTACAGGCCGGTGATCTGGTTTTCTTTAAGGGCTGGGTGCGCACCGGCCATGTCGGCATGTATATCGGTAATGATCGCTTCGTCCATGCCCCGTCTTCGGGGAAAAAAGTTAAAATTGATCGACTCGATTCCGGCTACTGGGATCAGCATTTCAAATCTGCGGGACGGATTGTTTATTAAGTGTTCAGTGTTCAGTGTTCAGTGTTCAGTGTAATTCTACCGCCTTTGATCTTACTGAAAACTGAACACTGAAAACTTTTCTCATCCTTTCAAAAGCTCCTCCGCCATCGCCGCAAACTTCTTACGCTTAAACAAAAACTGAATTCTTCCGCCCCCCAGCTGCTCCCACAAAACTGCTGCCCGAGTGCCGGCCAGTAACAGGCAGCGAATTCGCATAACAATATCATCCCGCTGCAAGTAGTCCGGGCTGCCTTTGACAATTATTCGTGGCTGCAGGGTGCTGATGGTCTCGCTATAGATATCGGCGAATCGGGCCAGCAACGTGGCGTTGATGCCTTCGCCCTGCTGCGTTGATTCAAAATAGTCTTTTTGCCGCTGCACACTCTGTATAAGCCCTGTTAATTGCTCTAGCAATTCTGGGCGATGCAGGACTTTATGGGTTAGGTGCATGAGACTGAAGACGTAAGCCAGTATAGCCAGGTTGGCCTCATTTTTATCGCTGTCGGCAAAGCTGGCTAATGTTCGCAATCCGACGGCTACGCCTTCTGCCCCGGCGAAGACCGATGGCACATCGTCAGCATCTATCTTAAACAGGCTTTCGATGCTCACCTGGGTGGCATTTTCATCTGCATAGCCTTCCGTTGCCAGTTTATGTACCAGTGTGGCGGACTGAAAGATTCCCGCCAGTGCAAGTGTCCGCTCTGCTAGTGATGAAGTCATCAGCTCGTCTGCACCCGGATGTTATCAATTTCTGGATTTTCCTGTATCGACTTCCAGTCTATCCTCTCCATCAGATAGCAGAGGCAATCCATGCGAATAATATCGACATCATCTGTCAGCATCACAGGCATAACCGACACCTTAAGTTTGTATTCATCGCCATCAAGGGTAAAAAACTCGGTTGACCGGTCCTTTCCATGTTCGTCCCAGGCCTCAAGAAATGCCTCAGAGCCCTGTTTTATACGGCAGAAACTCACTCCTCTGGCGATCTCGGAAAAATTCATTGAAGTGAGATTCTGATCAAAGACTATATCTGTACTGTCACCCATGCCTGCCCCGTTAAAAGAGAAGCTGTAATGACTGGGTATTTTAATAATGGAAACCAGGGGGTACAAATCCATGTCCTGTTCCGGCAGTGGATGTTGCGGGAAGTGCGACAGATGTAAACAGGCTTCTATATATTCCACTGCATGTTCAACCCCGTACTGATCTCCCGGCAAGCCACATTCCAGTGTGACTGCGGGGCAAAATTCTGACATGCCCCAGGTGCTGGTGGTATCCGGCTTAACGGTATAAACGACCGTACGATTATATAAGGTGGCCAGATGGTAAGATTCATTTTCGTGCCGGCAGATAAGTGCAAAATGAGGGTTTTTACCCGAATTATTGTGTATATCGACAGCGGCAAAAACTTTTCTCTCTTGCATTGCCTGCATCACATGATGAGTCATCTGGTGCTCAGGGGTGTCACCAAAGCCCCAGATACGATTGTAATCCGGTTGGCCGGGTAAGGCACGCAGATGTTGCTCAGCAGCCGCAACATTGCCGATGAAAATGGACAGCGAACGCGGCAACTCCCTGTCCTGATAGCGGCGTAATATCTGCTGCAGCACCAGCAGACCGGTATATTCGTTGCCGTGCAACATAACGCTCAGGAACAGGCTGTCTTTACGGCTGCCTTCGAGATGAATTAATACCGGCCCGCCTAGCAAATCAAGCAGCCCGGCTGAGTCAACTTCGAGCAGGCCCTGTGGAATCTGATATAACTCTCTGAAGCCTAGATCAGCCATTCGTGTACCGGCCTGCATGATTGCTGATTTTTGATATAGGCTTCGGTCATTTCCCGCATGCTGCATCGGTGACGGTATAAATATTGCCGCTGCCAGTTTGCACCATTTTGTTCTGACTCAAGACGCGCCTGAATGACGCCGAGGTAGTTGTCGATATCAGTATTATCTATTCCCAAGCTCACCAGTCCAGACCGTGCTGACGGCAGCAGCTGGTCGATCAATAAATCACGCACGTTGCTCTGTCCGCTACCAGGCCAGTAAATATCAGCATCCATGCCGAATTCAGCTGCGGCGTAAAAGTTGTCTTTTGCCTGACTAAAATCGAGCTGCGACTCAGGGGCACACTTTTCATTGGCCAGATTTTCAACCAGTCCGTAATAGAGCGCGGCATTCGCTATCATATCAACTATAGTCGGGCCGGCAGGCACTACCCGCTGTTCAATGCGCAGATGGTAGACGGCGTCATCGACCCCTATCAGCGGGCGGTTCCAGCGCCAGATGGTGCCGTTGTGCAATCGCAGATGCCACAGATCCTTTTCATCGCTATCGTTCAACATTGGCAATAATACGGGAAAGTGGGAAATATTCTCTTCATATAGCTCGAATATTGAATCCTTGCACCAGGCGTGGCCAAAAGTGACTCGTGACTGGTCGCTATGGCCGGATATACTCTCTTCATCGGTATTTACCGCCTGTTCAAACAAAGGAATTCGCGACTCCGACCACAGGTCCCTGCCGAACAGGAAAGGAGAATTTGCGGCCGCAGCCAGCAATGGAGCCGAGGCCAGAATTGAAGCATTGTAGGCTCGAACTGCCTGCTCGGGTCTGATCTGTAAATGAATCTGGAATGACGTCGCCGCAGCTTCCAGCATAACATCACAATGACTGCTTTGCAGATGATCACGACCGCTGATGTCGAGCCGGATTGGAAGACCACGACGTAGTTTGAGTATCTGTTCATTGAGTGCGCGGTAGCGCTTA
>VAPH01038983.1_pt1 | contig 12602 bp, 9 predicted proteins | sample 3393861 | NCBI WGS metagenome assembly VAPH01 (sample SAMN08290439, study PRJNA428436) | hydrothermal vent metagenome | isolation source: Deep-sea hydrothermal vent chimney | place: Atlantic Ocean: South-mid Altantic Ridge | reverse complement strand
GATCCTAAAGAATTATATGATCTGTTGGGCACAAAAGAATATCGCAAGGAGTTAGACCGCCAATTTAAAAATGAAAAATCTAATTTTAAAATTGCCATTGTAGTTGATATGTGGCTAACCGGTTTTGATGTGCCATTTTTAGATACAATTTATATTTATAAACCTATCCAACAACACAATTTAATTCAAACTATTTCACGTGTTAATCGAAAATTCAAAAACAAAAATAAAGGTTTAGTAGTAGATTATATAGGCATTAAAACGCAAATGAATAAAGCTTTAAAGCAATATTCGAATATTGATGGAAGTAATTTTGAAGATATAGCACAATCGGTTATTGTGGTAAAAGATCATTTGCATCTAATAAATAAACTATTCCACAGATTTGACAGTTCACTTTACTTTACAGGAAAGCCATTACAACAACTGGAATGTTTAAATAAAGCTGCTGAATTTGCACAATTAACCCATAAGCAAGAAAAAAGATTTATGGATTTGGTAAAGCGATTAAAATCGGCTTATGATATTTCTTGTAATAGTAAAGAGTTCAGTCAGGAAGAAAGAGACCATATTCATTTTTATTTAGCTGTCCGATCCATAATCTTTAAACTAACCAAAGGCAACGCACCGGATACAGCACAAATGAATGCTAGAGTTAGAGAAATGATAAAAGAAGCATTATTAAGTGATGGTGTTGAAGAAATATTTAAACTTGGTGAAGATCATGAAAGTGAAATTGACATTTTTGATGAAGCCTACTTGGCGAAAATTGAAAAAATAAAATTGCCAAACACTAAAATAAAATTGCTCCAAATGTTGTTATCCAAAGCAATTGGTGAACTTAAAAAAGTTAATAAAATAAAGGGAATTGACTTTTCTGATAAATTCAGATCTATTGTTGATAGGTATAATGAAAGAAACGAACAGGATGTTTTAACCAGTAATGTTTTAGATGATTTTGCCGGAGAAATTGTTGATTTATACCATAGTTTAAGAGATGAAAAAGAGTCGTTTAAAAGTATGGGAATTGATTTTGAAGAAAAGGCTTTTTATGATATTCTAAAAGCAATTGCTCATAAATATGAATTTGAATATCCTGAAGATAAATTAATCCATCTTGCAAAAGAGGTAAAAATAGTAGTTGACGACAAAGCAAGATATACCGATTGGAGTAAAAGATCTGATATAAAAGCCGAATTAAAAGCAGATTTAATTGTTCTTTTAGCCGAAAACGATTATCCACCTATTACACGGGATGAAGTATTTAAGGAAATTTTAGAACAAGCTGAGAATTTTAAGAAGTACAATAGCTAATTATGAATTAGATGAGTACTTATTAATTTAGGCCAATTCAATTTTCAAATTTGTGGTTTAAACCACAATTTTTATTCAAATAACTTTTGTATGTGACTTGGAAAGTGATTTTAATCAAATTGAAAAAATATTATTCATTTAATCAAAAGAAATAAGCAAGCCAAGATAAGCACTGGCGTGCTTCTGTTCTTGCTTTCTTTTTTCTTTTTTTGAGGGTTTTTTCGTTTTTCTTTTGGGAATAATTTATTTAACCTTTACGTAAAACAATTTCCCTTTTATAGAAATTAACATATAAAATATTTAAAAAAAAATAAACGGGTACGCCATTTTTACACCTTCAACACCTCTAGTGTTTATAAGAGTTAATACATATTGTATCGGATAAATTTAGTTGGAATCAATTAGAAAAAAATTAAAAAACACACCTAATTTTGACGATTAATAAGTTTTTCCTTAAATTTACATTAAGTTTTTGAAGGTGACCTAATCGGTGACCTATTGAAGTTTATAGAATGTAATACATTGATAATCAATATATATTGAACAAAGCTCGATTCCTGTCGGGGTCACAGATAAAGGGAGAACCATCCGTCAGTTGACGGATGGTTTTTTATTTGGTGAAATCGTTGAAAGCTTGCTTTCACAAGGTTTCGACAAATAAAAAATTAAAAATCGTTAGATTTTTTTGGTTTTTCATTTTCAGAATGGAGTTCAAAGGATCGACGGAGTTAATCCTTCCGGGATTGCTTTTTAAACAGAATGTAAAAAACAAGTCAGTTAAATATTAATGCTTCAAAAGGCAATAATAATACTTTGCGATTTTTCTTGTTCCATATTTCATTGGTTAGTGAAAATACCTGAATTAGAACAGGATGCCTTATTTTTTTCTTCAAACATGGTGTATATTGTTTTCTATTAAAACTTTATAAATGAGAAATTATAATTCTATATATTTGCTAACCTAAAAATATTATTCAAATCAATTTCTATGATTTTTCTTACCACCTGGCACACTTTTTTTACTGATTTTGTTGGTCCATGGCCATGGTATGTTGGCGGTACTGCAATTTCTTTTGTCATGTTCTTATTAATGTACTTTGGAAAAGGGTTTGGGGTATCTGAAAGTATGAGAACAATATGTTCTGGCTTAGGAGCTGGAAAATATGTTTCATTCTTTAACTATGACTGGAAAGCACAATCGTGGAATTTAGTTTTTGTAGCTGGATGTGTGGTTGGAGGATTTATTTCTATACATTATTTAATAGATGATAATGCTGTGCAAATTAATCCTGACTTAATTCTGGAATTAAAAGAATACGGAATTAATAAGGCTGGAACAGAGTATGTCCCCACAGAAATTTATGATTGGGAGAATGTATTAACACTACGCACCTTAGTATTTATAATTGGTGGTGGTTTTTTAATCGGTTTCGGTTCTCGTTATGCCGGTGGTTGTACATCCGGACATGCCATTAGCGGATTGAGTAATTTACAGTCGGCTTCATTAGTTGCAGTAATCAGTTTTTTTATAGGAGGCCTGATAATGACATACTTATTTCTTCCTCATCTTTTGCAAATTAAATTCTAATAATGATAAAATACATCAAATTTTTTATAATCGGTATTTTCTTTGGTATTGCTGCCGCAAAATCTGAGTTTCTTTCCTGGTATCGAATTTATGAAATGTTTCGTTTTAAATCCTTTCATATGTATGGAGTTATTGGAACAGCTGTAGTATTAGGAATAATAATGGTCTGGGTTTTTAAACGCTTCAATATTCGTGATACACAAAGACAAACAATTATTCATATGCCTAAACAAACCACCTATTACCGTTATATTTTTGGAGGTATTATTTTCGGTTTAGGCTGGGCGATGACAGGCGCTTGTCCGGGTCCATTATATATTCTTATAGGCTCAGGAGTTTATACAATGATTATTACATTGATTAGTGCTTTGTTTGGTACATTTGTTTACGGATTAATTAAGCATAAATTACCTCATTAAATATTAACTAAATAAAAAGAAGTGTCGAGAAAATTCCAAATAGTAGTAATAGGCGGAGGAACAGGAGGAATCATGGTTGCCGCACAACTATTAAGAAAAGTTAGATCATTAACCGTGGCCGTAATTGAACCATCTGAAAAACATCACTATCAACCAGCCTACTCCTTAGTTGGTGCAGGAACATTTAAACTTGAGAAAACCATTCATTCTGAAGCCTCTGTAATGCCAAAAAAAGCGACCTGGATTAAAAAATATGCTAAAGAATTAAAACCAGCTGATAATACAGTTATTCTTGCCGATGGTGAAGAAATTTCTTACGACTACCTTGTCGTAACACCCGGGCTGGTGAACAACTATGATTTATTAGAAGGTTTAGCCGAAGCAATGAAAAAAGACAATGTAGTTAGTAACTATGTTGATTCTGAAAAAACTTGGAAAGCAATACAAGCTTTTGAAGGTGGAAATGCATTATTCACCCAACCCACAACGCCTATTAAGTGCCCAGGAGCACCACAAAAAGCTATGTATATGAGCTCCGATTATCTTCAAAACAAAAAGAAAATTGGTGATAAAACCAATATCATTTTTGCTACGAATGGTAGTATTATTTTTGGTGTGAAAGAATTTCGAGGAGGTTTAGAGAATGCATTGAAAGAATACGATATTACTCAATATTACAAACACAATTTAGTAAAAATAGATAGCGATAAACAGTTGGCATTTTATGAAGTAACGGATACAGAAGATGCTGTTGTAAATGATAAGAACAATGCTCCAAAAAGAGAAATTGTTTCTAAAAACCCATTAACAATTACGATTCCTTATGATTTTTTACATCTAGCACCACCACAACAAGCACCTGATGTAGTAAAAAATTCTTCGTTAGTTTATACTGAAGGACCTGATAAAGGTTGGATGCATGTTGATAAACACACTATGCAAAGCCCAATTTACAGTAATGTATTTGGTGTTGGTGATTGTGTTGCATTACCCACAGCAAGAACCGGTGCTGCTATTCGTAAGCAAGCTCCAATAGTTGTAGACAATATTATATCTCTTATAAAAAATGAAAAAATAGGAACTATGAGCTATTCTGGCTACTCATCTTGCCCATTAGTATTAGGTTATGGCAAAATGTTATTGGCAGAATTCAAATATGACAGCATAAGAGACACCGACCCGATGATAAAACCATTTGTTGATACAACAAAACCCGGCTGGTTGATGTGGATACTTAAAAAATTCGGATTGCCATTTTTATATTGGAACATGATGATGAAAGGCAGAATGTAAATAATTGTAGTTTATTGAGTTAACAATTAGAATTATGAAGAGAATATTAGTCCCAACAGATTTTTCAGAATGTGCACTTAATGGGCTAAAACAAGCTGCAGTAATTGCAAAAAAATCTGGTGCGTCAATTGATTTGGTGCATGTTGCTTTAGCTGATGAATTAATAAACCACCAAGAAGAATTTGATAAAATATCAAACAGTAATTTTATTGAAGGTGTTCAGTTAAAAGAACATTTTTTATCTGGTATTGAAATAAAAGATATATTAGAAATTGATACATTAAAAAACCCGGATATTATAATAATGGGTACACATGGAACAAGTAACTGGAAGGAAGATGCTATGGGTTCAAATGCTGCTAAAATTATTCTATCAGCCAATGTCCCTGTTTTAGTAATCAAATCTAATCAAACAGTTAATCTAAAAAATGTGGTGTTCGCTTCTTCTTTTGATTCAGAAACAAAGAAATCATTTGAAGAGTTAAAAAAATACATACAACATAATGATACTACTATACATTTATTATTTGTGATTATACCTTCTTTTTTTACAACAACTGATGTAGCAGAGTCTAAAATGGAATCTTTTGCAAAAGCGGTTGGTTTGGAGAACTACAGCCTAAATATTTACAATGATAAAACGGTAGAAGATGGTATTCATCATTTTTCTGAAAAAATTAATGCTGATTTAATTTCTATGGAAACTCATGGAAGATCAGGGTTAGCACATTTTTTTAGTGGAAGCATAACTGAAGATGTGGTTAATCATGCCAAATTACCGGTGCTTAGCATGCGTATAAAATTGTAAAAATATTTGAAGGATTATTAGCAACTAGGCGTAATTAAATTATAAATGATTAGCAGATATCGGTTGGTCAGACATAAGTTTAATTGCGAAATAAATAAAATAGCTATAACTTGTACAATACTTTTTACTAAATAAATAGCAAAGCATCCATAACTTTTATAGTAAAATAAAAAATTAACTATTCGAACCCAGCCATATTTTAAGAATATGCGTATAAAAAAGATAATATTCCAGTTATGCTTGCTATTTTTTAGTACAGCACTTTTTGCTCAAAATCGAATCACTATTTATGCTTTTGTACTTGATAAAGAGACCAATCAGCCTGTAGCTTATGTAAATGTTGGGTTTAAAGAAAAAGGCATTGGTACAATAAGTAATGAAGAAGGAGAGTTTTCTCTAACCTATGATGAAAGTCAAATTGATAAAAATGATTTTTTAATATTTTCAGTATTAGGTTACGAAACAATACAAATAAAAGCTTCTGACATTTTTCCATTACTATCCAATGTTAATAAAATTTACCTGAAACCTAAAACTTATATAATTGATGAAATTGAAATAACAAGTGAAAAACGAGAGAGAAAACGTATAGGAAATTCAAGCTCTAATTTAGGATCTATAGTTTATTGGAAAGATAAAAAATCGTTTGGAGGAGAAATAGCAACTAAAATTAAAATTAAAAAAGAAGACACAAAACTTTTAGATTTAAAATTTAATATTATCGAAAATATTTCGGATAGTTTAAAAATGCGCATTAACGTATACGAATATGAGAAAGGTTATCCGGGAGAAAATTTATTAAAAACAAAAATTTATCATACAATAACAGAAAAAGAGGGTGAAGAAACTATAAACCTAAAGCCTTATAATATTCGTGTTAATGATGATGTTATTGTTGGATTAGAATTGGTTGAGATATATGGAAAAGAAATTGGTTTTGTAGTTTCTGCAAGTAATGATTTGGGCGTATCTTTTACTAAATATACAAGTCAAGATAGATGGGAAAGGTATTATGATATAAGCATGAATTTTAGTTTACTTACATCTTACCCAATATCCAAAAACAAAGAGGTTTTAGTAGCGAGAGTAAAACCTGCTAAAATAAATTTGTATTGGGATACTTCATTATCAATGAAAGATAGATTGTTGGACAAAGAACTGAATTTTCTTTCAAGTTACTTTAAGAAAATAAAGTCTGTTGAAGTAGAAGTAATAAAATTTAGTAATGTAGCTTCTGTCTCGAAAAATTTTAAAATTACAAAAGGTAAAAGCAAAAATTTGTTAAGTTATTTAAGTGAAACAAATTATGATGGTTCAACAAACTATTCTCAGATTTTAAAGCACAATGATTTCAACGCTGATATTGTACTTTTATTTACTGATGGTAAGGCAAGTTTTACTCCTTTAGAATCAGAAATTTATATTCCTATTTTTAGTATAAATACCCTTAAAAATGCCAACCATTTTGTGCTTCAAGAAACTGCTATTTATACAGATGGTCATTATATTAATTTGAATAAAATAAGTTCAAAAACAGCGGTAGAATTAATACTAAATGAAGTAAATGACAAAACAGTATATGTCAATAAAAATGATGATATTGAAATATCAAAAGGAAATATATACGGAAAAGTGTCAAGTAGTCTGCGTCCACTTCAGGGCGCTACTGTAAATAAAAAAAACTCATTTATAGAAACACAAACAGATGTAGAAGGTAATTATAGAATAGATGCAAAAAAAGGTGATATTTTAAGGGTAAACTTTTTTGGAATGAAAGAAAAAGAAATTTTTGTTGCTGACACTAATAATATAAACATAAAACTAGAATCAGAAACAGAAATTCTTAAGGAAGTCGTTTCAAAAAAAAGCGAAAGTAAAAGAAAAGAAAAACATAAGAATAATTCTTTGTCAAAAAATAATGAATATAACAAATCTATTCAACTTATAAGAGCTGTAGAAACAATACCAACATATATCATTGCCTTAGAAAAAGCAACTTCTTATGAAGAGGCTTTAAGCATATACAAACAACAAAAGGAAGAAATAGAGCAATTAGGAGTTCCTTTTTACTTGAATACATCACAGTATTTTATGAGATGGGATACAGGTTTTGGTTACACTATTTTATCAAGTATTGCTGAGGCGGCTTTTAACAACGTTAAAGCATTGAAAACATTAGCCTATAAATATGAAGAATTGGAAAAGTTAGAAAAGGCAAAGCTTGTTTATCAGCGTATAGCTGAGTTACGTCCAGAAGATGCCCAATCGTATCGTGACCTGGCACTTATTTATGCAGAGACAAATAATTATACACTAGCAATGGACTTGTATAAACAAATGCTGAATAATTCTATTGGGAATATTGATTTTTCCGGCCTACTTGAAACTATAGAAAATGAAATCAAACATTTACTAAGAGCTGATTTTAAATATGATCTTAGAATTGTGTTTGAGTGGAACGATCCTTACTCAGAATTTGAATTACAATTTGTAAATCCGAAAAAGAAATATTTTACATGGTCACATTCAAAAATTGAAAATTATGAACAACTGTATGATGAAATAAATAATGGTTATTATGTGAAAGAGTATGTTATGGAAAATGCTGACCCAGGAGAATGGATTATAAACATTAAATCATTAAATGAAGATTTGCCAATTAATCCAACCTATTTAAAGTATACGGTTTACAAAAATTATGGTTTACCAAATGAAACCAAAGAAATTAAATTGATAAAACTAGGTCAACAACAACAAAAAGTTACCTTGGATAAGTTTTTACATTCAAACTAAATTTGTTTAGTCGTGAAATGACTAAATATATCTTTTTGTAAAAATTCTCTATATCTCACCCTTTTAACTATAATGTTTATTGGTAAGAGGATTGCAGGGATGTACTTTACTTCTAAATAGTATTTCCTAAAAACACATAAATAATTAAATGCTGACCATTATCATTTTTTTTGTTTGCAAATTTTCTTTACTTTATAAATATAAATTATAAAGGTAAAGTCATGAAAAAAAACGAACCTATTTCAAATATAATGACCAAAGAAGTTATTACCTTAAGTTTGTCAGATACCCTTTATTCTGCCGAAAAAAGAATGAAAATCAATCACATAAGGCATATGCCTGTAGTAAATGGAAAAAAATTAATAGGCTTGTTAAGCCTGTCTGATTTAAAGCGAATTAGTTTTATTGATGCTTATAGTAAAGAAGGAACAGAAGATACTCCTGTATATAACATGCTTAGTGTACAAGATATGATGATAAAAAACCCCCTAACAACATCACCAGATTGTACTATTTTAGAGGTGTCAAAACTATTGGCAAGCAAAGAATTTCATTCCTTACCGGTAGTTTATAAAGATAATTTAGTAGGAATAGTTACCACTACCGATCTGCTAAATTATTTAGTGAATTTATACTAAGTCAACAGAAATTTCATTCAACTGAAGTTTTCCTCTTTTAAAAAAACAATGGTATTTAGGTAGTTTTTTTATAAATTATTGATTGTTACGTTACCTACAAAGATTAAAATAATTTACTCAAAAAAACCATGATATTTTAGTGTTGCTTTATTAGTTGACAGATTCAAAAATCACAATTTTTATGTAAAAAATAGTAGTTTTCTTGTAAGTTTGAATTTTTATTTTGTATTGAAATGGCGTGTTTTTTTGTATCTTACCCTATGGAATTATTTTTATAAAATAGGATATATGCCGACAATTAGATCTGTATTAACTTTTTTCTTTTTATTTGTTATTGGATTAGGTCTTTCCTAGGAAATTTCGGGTATTGTTATGTCAAGTATAACCGGCCAACCCTTAGAAGAAGCTTCTATATATTTTAACAATACAACAATAGGCACTTCAACTAATTCTAAAGGTGAATTTATCCTTGAGTTTGATTCGGATATCAATTCACCATTGATTATTTCATTTATGGGTTTTGAAACCGAAATTCGCTATGATTTCTCCTTAACGGAAAATTTGGAGATCTATTTAAATGAATCATCAGATGTTTTAAACGAAGTAGTATTAGTTTCTAAAGAAAATTGGCCAAGAGAATTGAAATTGAAAGAATTCAGGAAAAATTATTTAGGCGAATCAAAAAATGGCATTGCGTCTAAGATACTAAATGAAGAAGATATTATTTTAAGATATAATAAAAAGAAAAAGCAATTAACTGCCCAAGCTAAGTCTCCAATTTTTATAGAAAACAATAATTTAAAATATTTAATCAAGACAGATTTACAGCACTTTGAAGTAAATTATTCCTATGTTAGTATGAATAGAAAACTTTTAAATGTAAAATATGTTTATTATTTAGGAAATAATTTTTACAAAACCTTGCAGGTAAACCCAACTAAATCTACTATAAAAAAAAGAAAAGATACTTATCTAGGTTCGCCACTACATTTTATGAGAGCCATGGCAAGTGAAGATTTAGAAAGAGAGAAATATAAAATTTTTAAAGGAAGCTATCCTGTCAAGCCAAAAAAATATATCACTGTAACACCTATAGACAATATGAATAATGTTAAGATAGAAATAAAAGATAAGTTGAACATATTATTCCAAGGTGACAAACAATCTTATTTAAAAAGTTCTGCACCGGAATTTTATATCGATAAATTCGGAAATCATTCTCCACCGGATGCAGTAAGATTTGGAGGAGATCTGGGAAGACAACGTATGGGCGATACTTTACCATTAGATTTTTTATTGAAAAACAAATCTGTAAAAAATAATTGATCATCAATATTTATTTTATTAACGGATTTAAATTTGTCAAAAATGATCTGTGCCAATTCTTTACTATTTGTGCCAATCGTACTTTTGTGAGGGATTATCAAAACTAAATTAGATTGTTTTCACATATATTTATTTGTACCTTACCATACCAAATGGTTCTTATTAAATAAGATATATGTTGAAAATTCGAGTGGTACTTACCATATTTTTTTTATTCGTTTTTAGAATAAGTATGTCTCAGGAAATCTCGGGTATTGTTATGGCAGGTAAAACCGACCAACCTTTAGAGGGAGTCTCTATATATTTTGACAATACAACATACGGTACTACAACAAATTCCGAAGGTGAATTTATTCTCGATTTCCATAAGGATATCAATACACCGCTTATAATTTCATCGATGGGTTATGAAACAGTTATTCTTCATTTTTTCTCAACAACCGAAAAATTGAAGATTTATTTATATGAAGCAACAGATGTTTTAGATGAGGTTGTATTACCTTCTAAAGATGATTGGCCTAGAGAATTAAAACTGAAAGAATTCAGAAAAAACTATTTGGGGGAATCTAAAAATGGTTTAAGGAGTAAGATTTTAAATGAAGATGATATTATTTTAAAATATAATAAAAAGAAAAAGCGATTAACGGCCAAAGCTAAGGCTCCCATTAAAATAGAAAATAGTAATTTAAAGTACCTCATTACCGTAGATTTACAGCAATTTGAAGTAAAATATTACTACGTAAGTAAGAATTTAAAACGTTTAAACACCCAATATATTAATTACTCCGGGCGAAATTTTTATAAATCCTTGCAAGATCTCCCTACAAAAACTACAATTGAAAAAAGATTAGATGCCTACTTTGGCTCAACACTTCATTTTATGAGGGCTTTGGCAAACGAAAATTTAGAAGAAGAAGGATATAAATTGTATATCGGAAATATTCCTTACAAGTCTGAAAAATACATTACGGTTATTCCTGTTGATAATAATAATTCTGTAAAAGTGAGATTGAAGGATAGGTTTAGCATAATATACAATAATGAAAAACGATCATCATTAGAAAGTTTGACAACTGAATTTTATATTGATAATTTTGGAAATCACTCTCCTCCCGAAAAGGTTAGGTTTGGTGGTGATTTTGGAAAACAAAGAATGGGTGACGCCTTACCTTTAGATTTTTTACTGAAGAATAAATCTGCCAAAAAAACGAATTGATAATTATTTTAAGTTAAAGAAAAAGTACTTTAATTTTATTTAATATAGTTTGAGCTAATTTTTCTTTGCTCTCTACTGTCCAGCCTGCTACATGCGGAGATAAAAGTACTTTATCTGAAAGGATTAAATATTGAAAAGCTTCAGGGAAATTATCGTCAGTAAAGAAATTTTCAAATGAAGATTTTTCATATTCCAGAACATCCAAACAAGTTCCGAGAATTTTACCATTTTGTAATGCATCTACCAAATCATCAGTTACAACTGCCGAACCTCTTGCCGTGTTAATTAAATAGAAGGGTTTTTTGAACTTATTGATAAATTTTTTGTTTATCATTTTTTTTGTAAGCTCTGTTTGCGGTGTATGCAAGCTCAGTACTTCGGTTTTATCAAATAACGCTTCTAAATTAACTTGTTTGGCATTATTGTCACCTACATTTTTTAAAATATCATAACAAATAACCTCTGAATCAAAACCTTTTATTTTTTTAGCAAATGCCTTTCCCATATTACCATAACCAATAATTCCTACGGTTTTCCCTTCTAATTCAATTCCCCGATTATCTTCTCTTAACCATTTTCCGTTTCTGATTTCATTGTCTGCTTTTTTTAGCTTATTGAATAAGGCCAAAATCATTCCTAATGCATGTTCTCCAACAGCATTCCTGCTCCCTTCAGGTGCAGCTATTAAATGAATGCCTTTTTCTTCCGCTAAAGCGATATCAATACTTTCTAACCCGGCACCAACTCTTCCAATGAACTTCAAGTTAGTAGCTTTATCAATAAATGTTTTATCGATTTTAAATCGGCTCCGAATTATTATGCCATCATATAAATGAATTTTGCTTTCAATATCCTCTTTCGAGGAAATATAATCTTCATGACAGATAAACCCCAGGTTTTTTAAGCCTTCAATTAAAAGAGAGTGGTTGGTGTCAAGAAAAAGGACTTTCATAAAATCAAATTATTTATAACGAAATTAAAAAATAAAAAGCATTATTTGGACTTGATATTAATAGTACCAAATTACTATTTTTAAGAAAATTATTGGACTTAAATGTAAAAAAGATGTTTACTTTTAAGTAAAATTTAATACAATGAAAAAAATTAAAATAATTGCACTTATATTATTGATATGCTTACAATACTCAGTTTATTCTCAAGACTATTACTTTAAAGATTATCAACCTTTTAACAAAGAAATCCCTAG
>VAPH01026840.1_pt1 | contig 12619 bp, 10 predicted proteins | sample 3393861 | NCBI WGS metagenome assembly VAPH01 (sample SAMN08290439, study PRJNA428436) | hydrothermal vent metagenome | isolation source: Deep-sea hydrothermal vent chimney | place: Atlantic Ocean: South-mid Altantic Ridge | reverse complement strand
GTTTAACGGGGAGAGCATGACCGCAGGCCAACGGGGGCAAGGGGGCCGGAGGCCTAAAATAGGTCCGATATGAGACTAAATCAAGCTTTGGCGAAGGGGCTCCAGGTGATATAAGACACCAAATCCTGGTGCGGAGAGGACATGTCGTTCCTACATATTGTGGTTTTAGCCCTGATTCAGGGAATTACCGAATTTCTACCAATCAGTTCTTCCGGTCATCTCGCCTTGGTTCCCTCCCTCACCGGATGGAAAGACCAGGGCCTCATCATGGACGTCGCCGTCCATGTTGGAACCTTGGGCGCCGTCGTGGCCTACTTCTGGCGTGACGTATGGAGGGTGATCGTCGGATTTTTTCGTTTGATCCGGGGAAAACGCGACAACGCCGCCCGCCTCACGTGGCATCTCCTTCTGGCCACCCTTCCCGCCATCGCCGCCGGTTACGCCCTGAACAAATACCTTCCCGGCGGCATCCGGGGCGTTAACGTCATCGCCTGGGCGACGCTCGGCTTCGGCGTTTTGCTTTACATATCGGATAAAGCGGGATTGACGGTGCGCCGCATGGAACATCTTCACGTCTCGGACGCCTTCATCATCGGTTGCGCCCAGGTCCTGGCCCTTATTCCCGGAACCAGCCGTTCCGGCATCACCATGACGGCGGCGCGCCTTCTCGGCATGGAGAGAACGGAAGCGGCGCGTTTTTCCATGCTGCTTTCCATTCCGGTCATTCTCGGGGCGGGGACGCTCAAGGGGCTGGAACTTTATGAAATGGGCGATCAGGTGCTGACCGCGGCGGCCTTCCTGGCGGCCGGGCTGGCTTTGATTTCCGCGCTTATCGCCATTTCGGCGCTGATGTTCTGGCTCAAGCGCGCGACCTTCACGCCTTTCGCCGTTTACCGGGTCGTCCTCGGTTTGGGGCTGCTGGCCTTTTCCTACGGCTGGATCGGTTTCGGTTAAAGACTGACGACTCCCGTCTCGTCGGCCTTCATCTCAAACGCCGCGTCCATCAGGGCGTGGGTATAGGGGTCTTTGGGGGCGTCGAAAATAATGTCCGCGGGGCCTTGTTCGACGACCCGGCCCCGGCGCATGACGAGGACGTCGTGGGACATGGCGCGGACGACCTTGAGGTCGTGGCTGATGAAAAGATAGGCCAGGTTGTGGCGTTTCTGCAATTGGCGGAGCAGATCGACGATTTGCGCCTGCACCGACATGTCGAGCGCGCTGGTCGGCTCGTCGAGAACGATCAGCTTGGGCCGAAGCACGAGCGCGCGCGCGATCGAGATGCGTTGGCGCTGGCCGCCGGAAAATTCGTGGGGATAACGGTCCACCATATCCGGCTCCAATCCCACTTCTTCAAGGGCTCTGCCGATCAGGTCGCGGCGCTCGGCGTGATCGCCTCCGATCTTATGGACAAGAAGGCCTTCCTCGACGATCTGTCCGATGGAAAGGCGGGGACTTAAACTGCCGTATGGGTCCTGGAAAACCATCTGCATCTCGCGGCGGCGCGGGCACAGTTCCCTCCAGCCCAGGCCTTGGAGCTCGGTTCCTTCGAACAGGATGGAGCCCCGGCACTTTTCAAGCCTGAGCACGGCGCGCCCGAGCGAACTTTTTCCCGAGCCCGACTCTCCGACGACGCCCAAGGTGTGTCCCCGGCGGATGTTAAACGTGATGCCGTCCACCGCCTTGACGTGACCGACGGTACGCCGGAGCACGCCGCGTTTGATCGGATACCAGACCTTGATATGGCCGGCCCGCATGACCTCCGGGGCGTCTTCGCCGACGGGTTCGGGCCTGCCCTTGGGCTCGGAGGCGAGCAGATGCTGGGTGTAAGGGTCTTTAGGCTCGTTGAAGACGCGTTCCGTTCGGCCTTGCTCGACGATCAGGCCCCCGTTCATCACCGAAACCCGTTCGGCCATGGTGCGTACGATGCCGAGGTCGTGGGTGATGAACAGGATCGCCATGCCGAGCTTGGCCTGAAGGTCTTTCAACAGTTTCAGGAGCTGGGCCTGGATGGTGACGTCGACAGCCGTCGTCGGTTCATCGGCGATCAGCAGGTCCGGCTCGTTGGCGAGCGCCATGGCGATCATGATGCGTTGCTGTTGGCCGCCTGAAAACTCGTGGGGCAAGGCGGCGAGGCGGCTTATCGCCTCGCTTAAACCCACCAGTTCCAGAAGCTCCACGACCCTGTCGCGCGCCGCGTTTCGCGCCATCTTCTTGTGAACCAGCAACACCTCGCTTATTTGTTTTTCGATGGAATGCAAGGGATTGAGCGAGGTCAGCGGCTCCTGGAAAATCATCGAGACGGAGCCGCCCCTGATTTCCCGCATTTTATTTTTAGGGGCGCCGATCAATTCCTCACCCCTAAAACGGATGCTCCCGTCGGGATGCCACGCCAGCGGATAGGGAAGGAGTTGCAGGATGGAAAGGGCGGTGACCGACTTGCCGGACCCGGACTCGCCGACCAGGGCCGCCGTTTCGCCGGCCTCGATATGGAATGAGACGCCGCGAACCGCCTTGACCTCGTGCGCGCCGCGCCCGAATGAAACGGATAAGTCCTCGATTTCCAAAAGCCGGTTCATGCTCATCCTTTTATCACCTTAACGACTTGCGTGGATCGAAGGCGTCGCGCACGGCCTCTCCGACGAAAATCAACAGGGTCAGCATGACGGCGAGGACGAAAAAAGCGGCGAGCCCCAGCCAGGGGGCCTGAAGATTGGCTTTCCCCTGATTTAAAAGCTCGCCCAAGGAGGGCGAGCCCGGCGGCAGGCCGAAACCGAGGAAATCGAGCGAGGTCAGGGCGACGATCGATCCGTTGAGGATAAAGGGCAGGAACGTCAACGTCGCGACCATGGCGTTGGGCAGGATGTGTTTGAACATGATGGCGGCGTCACCGACGCCGAGCGCCCTCGCCGCGCGCACATAATCGAGATTGCGCGCGCGCAGGAACTCGGCCCGGACCACGCCGACCAGGGACATCCAGCGGAACAGCAACAAAATTCCGAGCAGCCACCAGAAGCTCGGTTCGACGATGCTGGCGAGGATAATCAACAGGAACAACATCGGCAAACCGGACCAAACTTCCATGAAACGTTGGAACATCAGGTCGATCATGCCGCCGAAGTAGCCCTGAACGGCGCCCGCGGCGATGCCGATGACGGAACTGAGAACGGTCAGGGTCAGCCCGAACAGAACCGAGATGCGGAAACCGTAAATAACGCGGGCGAGGACGTCGCGGCCCTGGTCGTCGGTGCCGAGCCAGTTTTCCGAGGACGGCGGGGCCGGGGCCGGAACCGGCAAGTTGTAGTTGATGGTATCGAACGAATAGCGCACGAGCGGCCAGACCATCCAGCCCTTCGCCTCGATCAATTTCTTGATATAGGGATCCCGGTAATCGGCCCCGGTCGGGAAGTCTCCGCCGAAGGTGGTTTCCGGGTAATCGGTGAAGACGGGCATGTAATAGGCGCCGTCGAACTTGATCAAAAGCGGTTTGTCGTTGGCGACGAATTCAGCGAACAAGGTCACCAGAAACAACCCCAGGAACAGCCAGAGCGACCAATACCCCCGCTTGTTGGCGCGGAAGTTCCGAAGCCTGCGACGGGTCAGCGGCGTTATGGAGATGCGAAAGGGCATCTACAGTCTCCGGCTTTCGAAATCTATCCTGGGATCGACGATGTGGTACATGACATCGCTGATCAGATTGAAAACGAGCCCGAGCAGCGTGAAGGCGAAAAGGGTTCCGAACATGACGGGATAGTCCCTGTTGACCACCGCCTCGAAGCCGAGAAGGCCCAAGCCGTCCAGGGAAAAGATGATTTCCACCAGCAACGCCCCGGTGAACAGAATGTCCATAAGCGCGCTGGGAAACCCGGCGATGATGATCAACATGGCGTTGCGGAAAACGTGGCCGTAAAGGACGCGGTTTTCCTCCAAGCCCTTGGAGCGGGCCGTAATCACGTATTGTTTGTGGATTTCCTCTAAGAACGAATTCTTGGTCAGCATGGTCAGCCCGGCGAACCCGCCGATGACCAGGGCAAGGACAGGCAGGGTGATGTGCCAGAAATAATCGGCGATTTTTCCGGGCCATGACAGGGAGTCCCAGTCCGGCGAGGTCAGGCCGCGAAGCGGGAACCAATCGAGGAAACTTCCCCCTGCGAAGAGAACAACCAGCAGAATGGCGAAAAGGAAACCGGGGATGGCGTACCCGACGATGATGACGGCGCTGCTCCAGATATCGAAAGGCTGGCCGTCCCGAACGGCCTTGGCGACGCCGAGCGGTATGGAGATCATGTAAATGATGACCGTCGTCCACAGGCCGAGCGAGATGGAGACGGGAAGCTTATCGATAACCAACGAGATGACGCTCTGGTCGCGGAAGAAGCTGTCGCCGAAGTCGAAGACCAGATACTGGCCCATCATCTGAACGAAGCGTTCAAGGGGCGGTTTGTCGAAGCCGAATTGTTTTTCGATGTCCTTGATCAGGTCCGGGTCCAACCCGCGCGCGCCGCGGTACTTGCCGGTGGCCGCGTCGCCGCCGACCTTCCCGCCTTGTCCTTGGCCCAATTCCCCTTGGCCGGCGCCGCTTATGCGCGCCGTGGCGTCGACGGCCGTTCCCTTGATCTGGGCGATCATCCGCTCGACCGGTCCGCCGGGCGCGACCTGGACGATGACGAAATTGACAACCATGATTCCGAAAAGAGTGAGCGGAATGAGGGCGAGGCGGCGGACGATATAAGCGAACATGGATTCCTAGCGGTCTTTCTTCCGGGCCTTGAGGGAGGCCTCCTTGGCCGGGTCGATCCACCAGCAATCGAAGCAGAGCCCGTATTTCGGCGTAATGGCCGGACGGTCGAACTTATCCCAACTGGCGACCCGGTAGCTGCGGATGTGCCAATGGGGAATGACGAAATGGTTCCACAGGAGAACCCTGTCGAGCGCCCGGGTGCGTGAAACGAGTTCTTCCCTGGTTGAAGACGAAACCACCAAATCGACCAGCGTGTCGATGGCCGGGTCCCTGACGCCGATGGTGTTGCGGCTGCCTTGGGAGTTGGCGGCGGCGGAGCTCCAGAACCCCCGCTGTTCGTTGCCCGGCGACAGGGATTGTCCGAAGCTGTCCACGATCATGTCGAAATCGAACTGCTCGGTTCGTTTCTGGTACTGGGCGGTATCGACGGTGCGGACCCTGGCCGTAATGCCGAGGCGCTTGAGGTTGCGCACGAAGGGAAGCACGATCCGTTCCCAAATGGGCTGGCTCAACAGGATCTCGAACTCGAACGGGGCGCCGGTTTTCGCGTTCACCAGCATGCGGTCTTTAACCGTCCAGCCCGCTTGGCCGAGCAAGGCCAGGGCGCGGCGCAGGTTTTTGCGGATGTTTCCAGAACCGTCCGACCGGGGCGGGATATAGGGTTTGGTGAAAACCTCGTCGGGTATTTTCCCCCGCAAGGGTTCGAGGATTTTCAACTCCTCTTCACCCGGAAGCCCCGACGAGGCCAGTTCGGAATTGGAAAAGAAGCTCTCGGTGCGCGTATATTGCCCATAGAAGAGGTTCTTGTTGGTCCATTCGAAATCAAAGGCGTACCCGAGCGCCTGGCGGACCCGGTGGTCCCTGAAAAGGGGCCGGCGGGTATTGAAGACGAAGGCCTGCATGCCGGTCGGGCGCTCGTTTCGGATTTCCTCTTTCTTGATGAGGCCGCTTTTAACGGTCGGGGCGTTGTAGGCCGTGGCCCAGTTTTTCGAGATATTTTCCTCGCGAAAATCGTAATCCCCGGCCTTGAAGGCTTCCAGGGCGACGGTCCCATCCCGGTAGTAGTCGTAGCGGATAAGGTCGAAGTTGTTCTGGCCCACGTTCACGGCCAGGTTCTCTCCCCAATAGTCCTTGACCCTCTCGTAAGTGATCGAGCGTCCGGGCTCGAAGGATTTAACCCTATAAGGGCCCGATCCCAGGGGAGGGTCGAGCGTCGTCTTGGAAAAATCGCGTCCCTGCCAATAATGCTTCGGCAAAATGGGAAGCTCGCCCGCGATCAGCGGCAGCTCCCGGTTCTTGCCGCCCGAAAACGTGATCGTAACCCGGCGCGGCCCGGTCTTCTCGGCCTTGGCCAGGTTGGCGAAATAGGACCGGTAAAAAGGATGCCCCTTGGTCTTAAGGGTCTCTAGGCTGAAGATGACGTCTTCGACCGTGACCGGCTTGCCGTCTTGCCAGCGGGCTTCGGGGCGCAAGGTAAACGCGACCCAGGACCGGTCCGGGGGCACCTCGATGGATTGGGCCAAAAGACCGTAGCGGGAAAAGGCCTCGTCCAGGGACCCCGTGGCCAGGGTCTCGAAAACCCGGCCCAACCCGATGGCGCTTGTTCCTTTCAGGATATAGGGGTTGAGGTTGTCGAAGGTGCCGATGGCCGACAGGCGCACCGACCCGCCCTTTAGCGCCTTGGGGTCGGCGTAGTCGAAATTCTTGAAACCGGGGCCGTATTTGACGTCCCCGTGCATGGCGATGCCGTGTTTAGGGGCTGCGGCTTGCGCGAGGCCGGAAAAAAGGCCGACGGCGGCGGCAAGGACGATGGCTCCGAATACTTTCAAGGTTCAGGCTCCTAACATTTCGATGGCCGTCCCGTGGATGTGGATGTCGCCCGCGGCCAGGACGCGCGGTCCAGAGTGGAGGGTCACCTCTTCTCCTTCCCACGTCGTGATGAAACCGCCCGCGCCTTTGATCACCGGGGCCAGGGCGATGAAATCATAAGGCTCGAGCGCGGCCTCGCAAACCAGATCGACGGTGCCGTTGGCGAGCAGGCCGTAAGCGTAACAATCGGCGCCGAAAACGGTTCTGCGGCATTTCGTCCTTAAATGGTTGAAGGATTTTGCGCTGGCGCCTTCGAACATGTCCGGCGATGTGGCGTACAGCCAGGCGTGGCCGAGCGTATCGCAAGCGCGCGCCCAGACGGGCTTGCCGTTAAACGTGGTTTGGCGCCCGGCCATGCCGATCCAGCGTTCGTCCATGGCCGGGGCGTCGATAACGCCCAAGATGGGAACGCCGTTTCTGACCAGGCCGATCAAAGTGCCGAAAAGGGGTTTTCCGGTAACGAAAGACATGGTGCCGTCGATGGGGTCGAGAACCCAGACGTATTCCGCGTCAACCCGCACTTTACCGTGTTCCTCGCCGTAGATGCCGTGATCGGGATGGGCGGCTTCGACCAGGTCGCGCATGGCCGCTTCGGCCTCGCGGTCGGCGGCGGTGACGGGACTTAGGTCGGACTTGGCCTCGATTTCCAGATCGCCGCGGAAATAGCGCATGACGATCGGGCGCGCCGCATCGGCCATGGTGAGCGCGAGATCGAGGAATTCCATGGGGTCCGGCCCGGTGGCGGGGGTCATGCTTATCGTCCGTCCCGGGACAAGGGTTCCGGGGCGTCGCCGAGACCGCGCAGGAATCCGATTATCGCCGTGCGGTCCTCGGGTTTCTTGAACCCCCGGAAGGACATCTTGGCGCCCTTGGCGAAAGCCTTGGGCGAGGTCAGGAAGGCGTCGAGGTCGGCGGCGGTCCAACGGCCGCCCAGTCCGGAAAGGGCCTTTGAATACGTGTATCCCGGCGCGGCGGCCTTGGGGCCTCCGAAAACATTCCACAGGTTCGGCCCGACCCTGTTGCGCCCGCCCTTGTTGGAAGTATGGCAGGCCTTGCATTTGCGAAACAGCTTGCGGCCCCGCTCGGTATTGGCGGCGGCGGCGTCGGCTTTTGCGGGCGAGGCCGGGGGCCCTGCAACGGAGGCCGCCGCCGTTACGCCCGTCTCGGAGGGGGCAACGAGCGCATCGCCCAAAAAATCGACCAGGAAAACCAAAGCGGCGGAAAGCACCAGCGACGCCCCCAGTTTGAAAAATAATGAAGAAGGCATGTTCTACGGACTCTGTGAATATTTTAAGGCGGATAAAAACGATTCGGGGTTGGAGTGTAGCCGGGGCCAAGCGGCCATTCAACGCCGAGAGTATGGATGGGGGCAAAAGCTGTTTTCGCCGCGGGCCGGGCGGCCTATGATGCCTTCTTATGAACGACCCCGCACCCGAGAACAAATCCGTCGCCCCGCCGCGAAATCCCGTCGTCGTCATTCCCGCCCGCATGGCCTCGTCCCGCCTTCCCGGCAAGCCCCTGGCCGACATCCTGGGCGAGCCGATGATCGTCCACGTCTGGCGGCGGGCCTGCGAGGCGGATTTGGGGCCGGTTTTCGTCGCCTGCGCCGAGGACGAAATCGCGCGCGCCGTGCGCGACGCGGGCGGCGAGGCGGTCCTGACCCGGGCCGACCATCCCTCGGGTTCGGATCGAATCTTCGAGGCGGTGCAAAAGCTGGACCCCCATGGCCGTTACGACGCCGTCGTCAACATCCAGGGCGATCTGCCGACCATCGGCGCGGAATCCGTCCGCGCCGTTTTCGCGCCCCTGGAGGCCTCGCCCGGCGTCGATATCGCCACGCTCGTTTGCGAGATCAGGGACGGGCGGGAAGAAAACGACCCCAACGTGGTCAAGGCGGCGGTCGCCGCCGAACCCGGAGCTAAGATCGGACGGGCCCTTTATTTCAGCCGCAACGCCATCCCCTCGGGCGCGGGGCCGCTTTATCACCATATCGGCTTGTATGCTTTCCGGCGCGAGGCCCTGACCCGGTTCGTCGGCTTGCCTCCCGGCGTTCTGGAGAGGCGCGAACGCCTGGAACAGTTGCGCGCGCTCGAGAACGGCATGCGCATCGATTGCGCCCTCATTGACACGGTTCCGCTGGGCGTCGATACTCCCGCCGACCTCGAGCGCGCCCGTGATCTTCTCCGCTGACGAACAGGTTTTTTTTATGTCCGATCCAGAAAACACCATCGCTTTCCAGGGCGTGTCGGGCGCTTATTCGGACATGGCCTGCCGGGAGGTGTTCCCGGAGATGAAGACCCTTCCCTGTCTGGCCTTCGCGGACGCCTTCGCCGCGCTCCGCGACGGGCGGGCGCGTCTCGCCATGATTCCCATCGAGAATTCCGTCGCCGGGCGCGTCGCCGACATCCACCATCTTTTGCCCAGTTCCGGCCTTCACATCGTCGGCGAACACTTCTTGCGGGTGAACCACCACCTGTTGGGGGTCGAAGGGGCGACGATTGAAGACCTGACCCACGTTCACAGCCATATTCATGCCTTGAACCAGTGCCGGAAGCTGATCCGGGAGTTGGGCATCGTGCCCGTCGAACACGCCGACACCGCGGGCGCGGCCATCGAAATCGCGGCCCTGGGCGACAAGACCCAAGGCGCCATCGGGTCCGAATTGGCCGCCCGCCTGGACGGCTTGGTCTCGCTGCGCGCCGATATCGAAGACGCCGAACACAACACCACCCGTTTCCTGATCATGGCCCGCGACCCCATGATCCCGCCCGCGGGCGGGGGACCGGTGGTCACCAGCTTCGTCTTCCGGGTGCGCAACGTGCCCGCCGCCCTTTATAAGGCGCTCGGCGGCTTCGCCACCAATGGCGTCAATATGACGAAGCTGGAAAGCTATCTGGTCGGCGGCCACTTCATCGCGGCCCAGTTCTACGCCGACGTGGAAGGACACCCCGACGACGCCTCCCTGAGACTCGCCTTCGAAGAATTGAATTTCTTCTGCGAGGAGGTGACGCCGCTCGGAACCTACCCGGCCCATCCTTACCGCAAGGAAGCGAACCGGGTTTCCTAGGGTCAGCCCCCCTCGCACGGATAAAGAACCCTGGAAATATCCCTATGGTTAACAGCCTGGTAAGACCTTTGGCTTACCGTCCTTAATGTTGGGATGGGAGAAATATTTCCTATCGCTCCGGAAAGTGCTCGGATTTAGCCGAAAAGCCTGAATAAGGGCCCGGCGATGAGGTAAAGGGGTTTCATGGCGGCTTTGCGTTTCAAGCTGTTGATTCCACTGTTTTTTCTGCTTCAGGCCTGCGCCCAGCAAAGCTGGTTGCCGAGCGTGGCCGCTAGCGGCTGCGTCCCCGATGCGGAAAAACGGATATCGGAAGCCGACTGGACCGATCCGGGAAGACTTAGCATAAGAATCCGCCAGGGCGAATTCACGCCCATGGTTTTCGGCCTGACCAAGAACCGTCCTTACGAGATCGAGTTCGAGAACGCCGACGACGTATCCCATGTTTTTCAGGCCCCCAATTTCTTCCGTTCGGTCGCTTTCGATAAAATAGTGGTCGATGGCGAGGAGATCAGGGAAATCTGTCCGCGTTCCCTCACCATAGGCCCTGGAAAGAAATTGACGGCCTACCTTATTCCCGTCCGGGACGGGCGGTATGAATTTTCGGACAACACCTTCAACCTTCCCCTGGGGCCCTTAACCGGCGTCAGCGGCTCCATTTCCATCGAGGAGAGAATGGTCTCTCTGATTCGGCCCCCGAAAAGCATTCCCCCTTATCCCGAAGGGATCCGGGAATTCCTGAACGCGCCGGTGCGCGCACGGGTCGAAAGCGGCCCCGCCCCCCAGCCGGGCGGTCTTTTCGACGACACGGAACAAAGCCCTCCGGCGGAACCGGGCGGATTGTTCAACGACGCGGAACAAAGCCCTCCGGCGGAACCGGGGGGACTGTTCAACGATGTGAAGGAAGAGCCCGCCGCGACCCCCGTCCCACCGATCGACGAGGCCGCCCCCGTCCCGCAAATCGACGAGATGTTTCCCGACCCCCTAAAGGAAGAACCGCAACAACCCGTTTCCCCGCCGGCCGCCGCGCCCGCAAAAGACACACCCGAACAAGAGCCGCCAACACCGGCGGCCCCGGCTCCCGCGCCCTCGCCCAAACCCGAGGCCAAGAAAGCCCCGACCCTGCCGACCCTGGAAGAGCTTCTCAGGGACGAGCCCGTGACGCCGTTTTTCCCCGAAGAAGAAGGCTTGGATAAAACGCTGCCTTCGCTTAAGGAACTCCTGGGCGACGAACCCCAGGGGCCCGCCACCAAAAAAGGAAAGGGTGCGGGCGGTCTCAAGGCCTCTCCGCCGAAAGCGCCCCCGGAGAAGCCAAAAAAGAAAGCCGTTCCCAAAGAGAAGAAACAAACGCAAAAAGAACAGGAACCCGATCCGTTCAGCGACGATCTGTTCAAATTGCCCGACGGCAATACGGATGGGGGCGGAGCCGGGGCGGACGATACCCTGTTGGAGGATTCGTTGCGCTACCTGCCTTATCTCGGGCTCGGCGGCTAATAATTGTCAACCTCCCGGATCATACTCTATAGTGGCCCCGGGAGGCTGGCGGCGGACGAGTTCCTCGCCAACCCGGTCAGGTCCGGAAGGAAGCAGCCGTAACGAGTTTTCGCTCGGGTCGTCGTTCAGTCTCCCACCTAATTTTCAAGGAATCAGGCTCCGGTCCAGCCCATGACCGAACTCGAAACTTCCACGCTCCCGGGACCGGCGGACCAGTACCATGTGCTGGCGCGGAAATACCGTCCGACGACGTTTGCCGGCCTGATCGGCCAGGATGCCCTCGTGCGGACGCTGACCAACGCTATTGGCTCGGGGCGGTTGGCCCACGCCTTCATCCTTACCGGCGTGCGCGGCATCGGCAAAACGACGACGGCGCGGATCATCGCGCGCGCGTTCAACTGCATAGGCGTTGACGGCCAAGGCGGGCCGACGGCGGAGCCTTGCGGGGTTTGCGAGCATTGCCGGGCCATTTCCGAAGATCGCCATGTGGACGTGATCGAGATGGACGCCGCCAGCCGCACCGGCGTCGAGGACATCCGCGAATTGATCGAAGGCGTGCGCTACCGCCCCACCTCGGCCCGCTACAAGGTCTACATCATCGATGAAGTCCACATGCTCTCGAAGAACGCTTTCAACGCCTTGTTGAAAACACTCGAAGAACCGCCCGAGCACGTCAAATTCATCTTCGCCACCACCGAGACCCGCAAGGTTCCGGTCACCGTGTTGTCCCGCTGCCAGCGGTTCGATTTGCGCCGGATCGATATGGATACCCTGTCGGCCCACTTCGCGCGCATCGTGGAAAAAGAAGGGGCGGACGTCACCGGAACGGCCCTGGCCCTGATCGCGCGCGCCGCCGACGGCAGCGTGCGCGACGGCTTGAGCCTGCTCGATCAGGCCATTTCCCACACCAAGGGAACGGTGAGCGAGGAAACGGTTCGCTCCATGCTCGGCCTCGCCGACCGCACCGCCGTTTTCGATCTGCTGGACGCGGTGATGCGCGGTGACATCGCGGGCGCCTTGGACCAAATGGCGGCCCAGCACGCCGCCGGGGCCGATCCGGGCCAGGTACTCGAAGACATGCTCGATCTGGTTCACTGGATTACCCGCATCAAGGTTTCGCCCGCGAGCGCCGACGCGCCCGGCGTAGCCGAGGCCGAACGGGTGCGCGGCCGCGACATGGCCGGGCGCCTGCCCATGGCCGCCGTGACCAAGGCCTGGCAGATGGTGCTCAAGGGCTTGGCCGAGGTGCGCGCCGCGCCACGTCCCGAACAGGCCGCGGAAATGATCCTGGTCCGCCTCGCCTACGCCGCCGACCTGCCGAGCCCGGAAGAAGCCCTCCGCGCCCTTAAAGACACACGGGCCGACCCGGCCCCGGTCCCGGCCCCAACGGTCTCGTCATCGTCGGCCTCGCCCCGGGGCGAGGCCGACGATGACGAGACCGTTGGGGCCGGGAC
>VAPH01001795.1_pt1 | contig 12623 bp, 11 predicted proteins | sample 3393861 | NCBI WGS metagenome assembly VAPH01 (sample SAMN08290439, study PRJNA428436) | hydrothermal vent metagenome | isolation source: Deep-sea hydrothermal vent chimney | place: Atlantic Ocean: South-mid Altantic Ridge | reverse complement strand
GATTTATATCAGCGAGATTCAGGCAGCGTTGCCGATTGGAAGATAAGGGATAATGCCTATTTGGCCAAGTAAACGTATCTTTCCAGTGCTACTACTTCCTCTTCCAGTAAACCCGAGCCAGGTCTAAATTGTTTCTAAGGGTTAGGGGTCATATTGATCTTGCATGGATTTATCTGGGATTACTACTATATTCGCCGAAATCAGGGGTCAAGCCTATTTAACAATGTAAAAGCCATCAAAGTCTTTTGTTTCTGAAATACGATAGGGGTCTACCATTGAGGGTTATAAAATATGATAATCCAATATCTGATTCCTATCGTTTATGGTGCGATTTATTTTTGCCGGGAAGCACCTTGTAGGAGCGCCGTCTCGGCGCGATTGTTTTAGAAATGAATCGCGCCGAGACGGCGCTCCAAATAATTGGGGTCAGAGCAAAAACTCGTAAGTACTTACCCAGAAATAATTTATTTCATTGAGTTTTTACTCTGACCCCAAATATTCGTTCTATACTGTCACAAACAATTAAAACTTCGTATTTTATGGCATCACATTCCTCCAAACACTCACCCTATGTTTTTTTGATCGCCCGCAACCAGCAAGATGATGCTTACCGTCTTTTCAAGGTGGACCTCGATAATGTTTAGCTATTTTGGTTTTGGTTCCAACCTGAACATCACGTCACTGTTGGCCAAGGGTGTAGAGCCGTTGGCATCGCGGCGCGCTATCTTGCCCGGTTGGCGCTTGCGCTTTAACGTGCAGCACTTCTTCCTGCACGAGGGTGGAGTAGGCAACATTGAACATTCCGAAGTGCCGGGCGACCGCGTGCTCGGCATGCTTTATGACTGTCCGGACGAGGCCCTTGCACCCCTGGATGCCATGGAGGCCTACGGCTACGGCTACGACCGCATCAACATTGAGGTGGAGACGGACGGCGAGTGTATTCCCGCGTTTACCTACGTCGGCATGCCCGAGTTCATCAATGACGACTGCCTGCCAAGCCGTCGCTATCTCAACATCATGATCGATGGCGCGCACCGGGCCGATCTCGATCCCGATTACGTGCAACAGCTCGAGATGCAGCCGGTTCACCAGCCCGATGATTACCCACCGTTCACGCCGCCACCCGGCGACTATCCCATATTCGATTTGGCTTCTCTTGCCCAGCACCCGATGTATACTGCACTCTGCGATGCGGTTTTTGACATGTCGGAAGCGCGGCCCTTGCACGAATATCTGAAAAGTTTCTTTGGCGGACGTGACATGACACTGTTTCACCTCAAGCGCCTGGACAGCAATGAAGTCAATGAGTCTATGGATATTATCCGGAATGGACACCTTAATGAGGCCCAACTGTGTTATCTCAATGGCTACCTCAATGAGTATGCCAGAGAGTATCGCTACGTAGGTCGCTTAGATTACAAACACGTTATTAAGGAGTACAACAATGGATCAATTCCCCCCGGCACTTGCCCATGGAACCCTTGAGGAGGTCTTTCCTGACGTATTTTTCATCAGTGGCACTATAGAGACTGTCCTCCATGAGATGGACTGGAAGTTCAGTCGCAACATGACCGTGGTACGCGAAGGTGAACGTTTAATTATCATCAACAGCGTACGTTTGACGGATGAAGGCCTGGCCGAGCTAGACCGGCTTGGTCGGGTCACTGACCTGATTCGCCTCGGCTCCCTGCACGGGCGCGATGATCCGTTCTACGTGGATCGCTACGGTGCCGAGTTCTGGCAGATGCCCGGGATGGCACACGAGACCGGACTGAAGTCGACGCACACCCTCACCCCGGATGGTCCGTTACCGATTTCGGATGCCTCTGTGTTTGAATTCCGGACCACCAGGATGCCCGAGGGGATCCTGCGTCTCGATCGCAGCGATGGCATTCTGATTGCCTGCGATGCGTTACAAAATTGGCTCACCCCTGACGAGTTTTTCTCTGACTCTTCGCGGAAGCTGATGCAAGACGCAGGGTTCTTCACGCTGGCCAACCTCGGCCCGGTCTGGGTTCAAGCAGCGACGCCCGAAGCAGATGACTTCTCCCGACTCAAAGAATTGTCGTTCAAGCATGCCCTATGCGGGCACGGAGAACCTTTGCGCGATACCGCACAGGATGACTATACTGCAACGTTCAAACGTATGTTCGGCATATAGAGGTACCCTAAAGTTTGAGTACGGGAATGGAAACTTGGCGGTAGTCGATCTACAGCTGGCTGGTTATGAGATCGAATCGGTCCTAAGCCGATTCGACGGACGTGTGGTGTATCGCGCCCGTCGTCTTGCCGATGATGTTGCAGTGGCGGTGGAGACACTCGACGCCGAATATCCCAATCGTCAACAGGTGGCCGGGATCAACCGAGAGGGGGTAATCGCCCAACGCCTGGCTGAGGTCGACGGTGTGCACAAGGTATATGCCGTGCTACCCCATGGCAACGGCAACCTGGCCCTGGTCGGCGAACTGTTCGAGAGCTCACTCAAGTCTCATCTTGCTCGTGTGGGCGCTGACGGCCTGCCCCTGGCCGAGGTGCTCGACATCGCCCAACAACTTGTCCGTGCACTGGATGGGATACACGCCAACGATCTTGTGCACAAGGCATTGGCCCCGGAGCACGTGCTTTTGGATCCTGTTAGCGGCGCCCTCACCCTGGCTGGTTTTGGTATTGCCTCCGAACTGGACCAGGAGCGGCAGGCGTTACAGATGTCGCGGCGCCTCGAGGGACCGCTGCCTTACATATCGCCGGAGCAAACCGGTCGTATGAATCGGGATCTAGACTTCCGATCCGACTACTACTCCCTCGGTGTGCTGCTGTTCGAACTGCTGACCGGCAAGCGGCCGTTCCGGGCAAGCAATCTGCTGGAATGGGTCCACAGCCATATCAGTCGACTGCCGCCGGCACCACACGAGATCTCGCCGCTGGTGCCTGAGGCGGTATCGGCCATTGTCCTCAAGTTGCTGGCCAAGAGTCCCGAGAAACGATACCAAAGCACCAGGGGACTGATGTACGACCTGGCACACTGCGCGGCTGTACATGCCGCGGGCCATGAGGTAGTCCCCTTTGAACTGGGCAAAAAGGATGCGGTGCAGAAATTCCTGGTGCCGCAAAGTCTGTACGGCCGTGACCGTGAGCTCGAGGAGCTGCTTGGGCTGTTCGAGGAAGCTGCAGCAGGGCGCACTCAATTCTGTCTGGTTCACGGCTGCTCCGGTGTCGGAAAATCGGCCCTCGTCAATGAGGTCGATCGACCCCTGGTACGCGAACGGGGCTTTCTGGTGCAAGGCAAGTTTGACCAGTTCCAGCAGGGCGAGGCGTACACGGCCCTTGCCACTGCCTTCCGCAGTCTGGTCCTGCAGGTTCTGGCTGAACCGGAGGAACGGCTGCAAGAATGGCGTCGACGGCTGATGGATGCGCTGGCGCCGAACGCACGTCTGGTGGTGGACCTGGTCCCGGAGCTGGCGCTGATCGTCGGTCATCAGCCGGAAGTAGCCGAACTGCAACCGACGGAGGCACGTAACCGTCTGCACATTTTGTTGACCGCATTTCTCCGCGTGTTCGCGGGCGAGGGACACCCGGTGGTGCTATTCCTCGACGACCTGCAGTGGAGTGACGTGCCGACACTGGAATTGTTACGTCGCCTGGTGACCTCCAGGGAGATGAGCCACCTGTTGCTGATTGGCGCCTATCGTAGCAACGAGGTGGGTGCGGGACACCCCCTGCACCGGCTGATCGACGACCCGCACGTACAGAAGAACATTCGCCAGATCCCCCTCGGACCGCTGGATCGGGATTCGGTGGCGCAGCTGGTGGCCGACGCGTTATGTCGCAAGACGAACGAAGCGCGTCCACTGAGCGATATGCTCTACGACAAGGCCCAGGGCAATCCCTTCTTTACCAGTGAGCTATTGCGGCAACTTCACAAAGAGGCTGTCATCGTTCCGGACAGAAGCAATGGGCGATGGAACTGGGACCTGGATGCAGCCCGCTGGTCCGGTGTTAGCAGCGACGTCCTTGAGTTCATGCTGGATAACCTGCGGCGGATGCCGCCAGCGACCCAGCAAGTCTTGCAGTTGGCCGCCTGCATCGGTGGTACCTTTGATCTGCACACGCTTTCCGCGATTTACGAACACCCCATCGCCGAGACCGCACAGGCTTTACTGCCGGCGCTCAAGCAACACACCGTGCTACCGTTGCATAGCGACTATCGCCTGATGGGCGAGAGCAACGAACCACTTGAGTTCAACCCGCATTACCGGTTCCAGCACGACCGCGTGCAGCAAGCCGCTTACGCCTTGATCGATACCCGGCAACTGCCTGAGGTTCACTATTCCGTGGGTCGCCTGCTGCTGCAGCACGCTGGTGGCACGGTGCCGGGCGAACGCCTTATCGACATCGTCGGCCATCTCAATGAAGGCCGCCTGCTGATAGAGGCTGCCGATGAGCGCCTGCAGCTCGGCGAACTGAACCTGCGGGCGGGTGTGCGCGCCAAGCAATCCGCCGCCTACGAGAAGGCCTTGAAATACCTGCGGGTGGCTTTAGAGCTATTACCTGCCGATCCCTGGCAGGATACGCCAGCTCTGATGCATGCACTGACGGCGGAGACCCAGCAGTGCACCTATCTCACCGGGCGTATCGAGGAGGCCGACAGTTGGATCGGGGTGATGCTGGAGCACGCTCAATCGGATTTGGCTCGTAGTGATATTCTGGCTACTCGCACTCGGCAGTATGCGACTCTCGGACGCATGGAGGAATCCATCCACTCTGCAATTCAAGGGCTGGCACTTCTGGGCGTGGAGTTTACCGATCGGCCGGGGGATGTGGAGATTACCGAGGAGCAACGTCTGGTTGAGGAGAATCTTGGCGAACGCCGCATCGCCGACCTGATGGATGCACCGTTGCTGGAAGATACGGCCATCCTAACAGCCATGCGTCTGCTGATGGAAATCTTTCCGGCCACGTTTCTTTCCGGTGGCGGCAACCTGTTTTCCTATCTGGTGCTGAAGGCGGTCAATCTCTCGTTACGCCACGGTAATTGTCCCGAGTCCGCCTTTGCCTACGCGGCCTACGGCATGCTGTTGTGTGGCGAGCTCGACGAGCCGGCAATCGGCTATGAGTATGGAAAGGTTGGGCTAGCGATCAACGAGCACTTCGACGATCTCACCCTGCGGGCACGGGTAATCTACGTGTACGCTATGTTCGTGCATCACTGGAGTAACCACTGGTCGAGCCTGACACCGTGGTTCCGCAAGGGGATCGAAGCAGGCTACCAGTCGGGCGATCTGCTGTACCTCGCCTACAGTGCCCAGGACTGTGTGATCTGGGATCCGACCCTGGAACTGGAAACGGCCCACAGGCTGCACGCTGAGAATCTGGAGATCGTGCGCGAATGCGCCTACCAGGACTCACTGGATTCGGCCAGCCTGTTCCTGCAGTTACAGCGTAACCTGCTTGGCCTCACCGATTCTCCGTGCGCCTTGAGCGACGACGGCTTCGATCAGGAACAGTGCCTTACAGGCATGCGCCAGCGCCAGTTCATGACCGGAATTGCCAACTACCAAATCTACAACGCCGAGATCTGCCTGCTATACGGCGACTACGATCGGGCCCTGGAGTACGTGCACGCCCAGGATGCGTTGATTAAGTCCGCGATGTCGCTGCCCCAGTTGGTGCGCTTTTACATTATCGCATTTCTGACCCTGGCAACTCACTATCCGGACATGGGTGCAGATGATCGGGCGGCGACGCGTAAACGCCTGGAACGCGACCTCGCGCGCATGAAGCGCTGGGCCGACAACTGTGAAGAGAATTTTCGCCACCTTCAGTATTTGATGGAGGCTGAGCTTGCGCGACTCGACGGTGTTCGCGAGGCCGCGCTGGAACATTACGATGCGGCGATCAGCGCGGCGCAGGAAAGCGGCTTTCTTCGTGATGAGGCAACGGCCTGCGAGTTGGCTGCTCGGCATCTGCTCGTCCTCGGTCGCCGACGGGCGGCCGAAGGCTACCTGCGCAGCGCCCATCACCTCTATGACCGCTGGGGCGCTCAGCGCAAGGTGATGCTTCTGGAGCAGGAGTTCGCCGTGTTGCGTGAACTGGCGACTGACAGACGGGCGTTGACAGCAACGGGTGAGGTGGACGACCTGGATCTTGCCTCAGTCATGAAGGCGTCGCGAGAAATCTCCGGCGAGATTGTTCTTGATCGGCTGCTCAAGACCACCATGGCAATCCTGTTGGAAAACGCCGGTGGCCAGTGGGGTTGCCTGGTGGTCCGGCGGGAAGGTCAGTTGGTGGTGGAGGCGGCCCAGCTTCCTCTGGAGGGACAGTCGACAGGTGATGTGCCGGCCCAATTGCTGGTGCCGGATTCCGTTGGCGGGCAGGTGCCACTGCCGGTGACTCTCATCAGTCAAGTACTGTTGAGTGGTGAAGCCGTAGTACTCACCGACGCGGTACGCGAGGGGCAGTTCGTGCAGGACCCGTATGTACTCAGGTTCGCCCCAGCATCGGTGCTTTGTGTACCGATTCGACAGGAGCGATTTGAAGGTGCGCTATACATGGAGAACAACCTGGTCAGTGGTGTCTTCAATGAGGAGCGGGCGGAGGTAATACGGCTGCTTGCGGCCCAGGCATCGACCGCAATCGAGAACGCGCGCCTCTACGAGCAGGTGCAGGACTACTCTCGAACCCTGGAAGAGAAGGTGGCTGAACGGACTACTCAACTGGATCAATTCAACCAGGAATTACAAGATTTAGCCGATCGCGACGGCCTTACCGGTGTCGCCAACCGGCGACGTGGCGACGTCTACCTGGAAGAATGTTGGTCACGTCTGCGGCGCGAGCGCAAAGTGCTCTCGATAATCATGCTTGACGTTGACCACTTCAAGGCCTTCAACGACAACTACGGCCACCAGGCCGGCGACGACTGCCTGGCGGCGTTGGCCAGGGCCCTGCAGGAACAACTGCAGCGACCGGCAGACATGCTTGCGCGTTACGGTGGTGAAGAATTCATGATCATCCTGCCTAATACAGACGCCGACGGTGCAGCCGTACTGGCGGAGAGGCTACGCCAGGCAGTAGAAGGTCTGGTGATCGAGCATGCTCATTCGTCGGCAAGCACTGTGATAACGGTAAGTTTGGGCACTGCGACTACGCTCCCTGCGTCCGATGTGGGGAGCGAACTCCTGCTGCGGGAGGCGGACATCGCCCTGTACAGGGCCAAGCGGTTGGGACGCAACCAGATATATTCGGCGCCTGCAGTTCAAATTGAACGCTAGGACTAAAGATTCTTGCCAACTCAGGAGAAGTAGATGACGACATTAACCTGGAAAACTCAGCCGGCTACCGGTGAATGGAACACTGAATACAACTGGACCCCTTCCGGGGTGCCCACGGAGAAGGCCGCTTTTAGCACCACGTCCCAGACGGCAATTACATTTTCAGCAACAGGCCAGATGTGAGAACGCAAGGGGCCTCCGCAGGCCACGGCTGTTACTTCAATTATGGCGCGAGGGAAGGTGAACAGGGAGGCGGTGGACACATTGAATTCAGCGCAAAATACGGTTCTCCGACTGCTGCAAATGCGCGCTTCATCAACTGTGGCAGCACGATTGAAAACAAGTCGAGTGCCGGCCATACTATTTTCTCGATCAGCCTTCCAAACGACCACCACTACTACCCGAATGCTGGCGACGGTACCTTTTGGAATCATCCCGGGTTGAGCGAAGCGGGTGCCGCCGGCTTCACGGAATTTGCGGTTTACAGTAGCAAGACCAAAGCCAGTAGCAATACCGGTAACGGTAAGAAAGATGTCAAATATCCCACCGCTGGTAGTGGCACATTTATTAATCTTGCTGCCTGTACTTCGAAAACGGCCGGTGGCTATACGGTATTCTCGGGCAAATCGACCGCGGGGAATGCCACATTGATCGCCTATGGTGGAACCAACGGCGGTTATGGTGGCCGAATTGTGTTTTACGACGTGTCTTCGGGCGGAACAGCGAAGGTTCAACTCTTCGGTAACGGCGAACTGGATATCAGCGACCATACAAAGGGAGTGACTATTGCTTCACTTGATTTGAGCGGCGGTATCATCGGTATCCGGTGAAGGGTGACCTGACTATCAATTCATCTCATGCGAACTTTTCTTTTCGGAAGAAAGATAAAAGCGGGTTTGCATTTAATACACCTTATACGATACTCACGAACGTTAATCTGGCCAGTTTTACGTCGAACCAGTTCAGCGGAAATAGTATAGAGGGTGTTGAGCCGAGTTTTGCCATTGTCGGCAACGATCTTCAGGCTACCTTTTTGCAGAAGTAACCAGTGGCCTGCTTCCTGAAATCGTTCAGCACCTAAGGAAGGTGGCATCATCATGCTAGCTTGGGTTTGATCTTGATTTTGACTTCGGTGTTGACCTTGTGTCCCGTTCAGGCCTAAAGAAGACACCTGCCCTGCGCCAGCATAAAAAAAGTTAACGCTTAACCAAGCGTCTCCGCCATATCTCCCATGATAGCTACATAAATATTATGACAAAAAGATACGGCTTCATCTTCATCCGATATCCAGGATGATGTCCACTCAATCAGTGTCATGTCCTGCATCGTCACAGGCGTCAGTTTTATATCACCGATATAATTCGTTACAGTGGGTGCAGCAAGCGGTTCTGGACCATCATCTAACGAATAACGTAAATGATGATTGTCATCATCAACTTCTAACAATGTTTCATGAAAAGCACTATTGAGCACCCTTTTTGCACCAACCTCTGTTCCAGTCTTGTCACCTACTGCCTTGCAGGATGTTATGATATTCGGCGCACATGACATGTCATGAAAATTTCTGATTGACCGCCACACCTTATCGATCGGAGCATTGATGATATTCGACTGATAAGTTGATGGCATGACTAAACTCCTGCTTCCCACTGTAGTTATAATTATGTTGTTTATTTCATTGTCGTATTTCTTATAGCATGAACGGCTTTAGCTGTAAAACAGCCTTCATCGAATACGGTATACCGTGTGACAAACAACACAGACGGATCCTTCTTTTCCCCATCTGTTTATTTTTTCTTTTTCGAACTCAGTGCCACGGCTATCGACTTCCTGGCCCAGAGATACAATTCATCTACATCTTCCAGAACGTCTACCGGTACTTCAAAATATTGCATACTTCGCGTCTTATCAGGATAAGGCCGAAAAGCACCCATACCGGCTTGTTCAAAATCCTGCCGGTTAGTGTCATCAACTTTCAGGTAAAACACATCGTCGGCTAGCAGTGAAAAAAATATACCATCGCTATAAAGACCGACACCACCAAACATCCGTTTAGCCACTATATAACCGACCGCAGACAGCTGTTCAATGACATATTCCTGGTATTCGGAGCTAACACTCATAGCCAGATTCCAGGAAATTAATCAGGCACTGTACCATCTGCGCGCTAGCCCCCGATCCATTAAATCACATGCCAGTGCATAGTCCCCGACCCATTCAAGCATTCCTTTTGAATTTTTCTCAGGTGGCGTCAAATCTACCAGGATATGCGGACAATCGCCCCTGGCTAGCTGTACCACTCGCTGATCTTTCTTTTTGAGCAGTTTTTTCTGCCCACTCATCACATCGCAGGTCAATTCGCGACAGTGCTGTTCAAGCTCTGAAGCACTGTAAACCAGGCTTATTTTCGGTAAGCCTTCCTGTTGCTCCCTATCCGCATTCTCCAATGCCTGCAGCAACCATGGCCGTACCGGCAACCCCAAGGCCGTAATCAATGATCCACAATTGTTGCCCTGAATGTTTTTTTCTGTCATAAATATTCCCTTTCTGATTACAGGGATCAATTATGTCACATGTCAAGGCCACACTGATTGCCGTTCTCTTATTCTCTATAGCCACTATCGCTAACACGTCGTTCATGCCTACGGCTATGGCGAAGAGTTCTGACGCCAATATCAGTCTCAGCCCATTGGGAAAAGAACAAAACGATAGTGAAACACGGTACGTTTTTGATGTCGTCATACACAAACCGGAACAAATGGACAAGCTACTGGGAAGAATAGAACAGCTATCCAGCACCATTACGCCAAATAAGGATGATCCCAGGCTGGCACTGGTATTACATGGGCCAGAAATTGCTTTTTTCACACGTAAAAACTACCCCCGGTACATGAATCTGGTCGATCGTGCCGCCGCGCTGGATAAAAAAGGGATAATTGATGTCAAAGTGTGCGACACCATGATACGGCAACTCAATATTGATGATTCAGAGCTGCCGGATTTCGTGGAACATGTCCCCTATGGCCCGGCTGAGGTGGAGCGCCTCATTAAGCAGGGATTTATCAAGATGTAATTAGTGCAGTGTCCTGTCATTGTTTGACACCAAACAAGATAAGAACACTACACCAGTAAGGACATAATATGAAAAAGCTGATTTTATATTTTCTCATCGCATTGCTGCCTCTTTCTGCGTCTGCCACCGCACCTGAGCTCAGCCTGAAAGACATGTCGGGCAAAGCGCACCAGCTCAGTGAATATATTGGGAACGGGCAATGGACAGTTGTCGTACTCTGGGCCGAAGACTGTGTCGTCTGTAATGCTGAAATCGCGGGGATCGATAGGTTTCATGAGAAGTACAAAGGCAAAAATGCCCGGATACTGGGGGTGTCAATAGATGGCTGGGACAAAATCGACCTGGCAAGGGATTTTGTCAAACGGCACGACCTTTCATTTCCGAATCTCATTGTTGAGCCGGACATGAAATACATCGAAAAATTCGGTGGCGGTGATTTTATCGGCACACCGACCTTCTACATCTATACACCCGAAGGAGAGATTGTTGCTTCGCAGGCTGGTGGGGTACCGATGAATATTATTGAGGATTTTATTTCTAACTATAAGAAATAATTTTATTTCTTGAATTTAAACGTGCTTCTCAGCAAGCCTGAACGGGACCTAAGATCAACACCAGAAACAAAAGTACATTGTAGGAGCGCCGCCTCGGCGCGATTGTTTTGGTAATAAATCGCGCCGAGGCGGCGCTCCTACAGGGTTTGATCTAGACCTCACCCCTTTTGGGTTGTCGAGCACTGGAAGGCTGAGCCGGAATAGCGTGGTGCCTTCAGATTACAATATTTGTAACCTATGTCTCTGGACTAATGCGTTGCCTATGTGTATAGCTCATACCCGGCTTTTCTTTGGTTCTGTTTCTTTTATCCGTATAAAAGAAATGAACTCGCCCATGAAGGGCGAAAAACACGGCTAAATACAATAAAACTAATAAAGAAATAAACCAACGCCGTGCGCCAGCACATCAAACAAACCCCACCCTACTGACCAAGCACCCCTATCAACCACTTACCAAGGTCAGAGATCTCGTCAGCCGAAACCGAATGCCCCATAGGGTAAGTTGTCCACTGTACATCGACCCTTCTTTCAAGTAGCAAATCACGGGTAAACAGACCAAGCTCTACCGGGACTATCGGATCCTGGCTACCATGACCCATAAAAACAGGTGTGCTACTGACGAATTCTGACGCAATCTCATCAATCGTGTTATGCAGTGGCAGATAACTGGATAGCGCGATTATCCCTGCCAGTTGCTGAGGATTCTGCAGCCCCTGATACAGAGCAATTGCCCCTCCCTGTGAAAATCCAGCAAGGACAATACGTGATGAGGGTATTCCAAGCCTGATCTGCTCTTCAATCAGGCCTGCGAGAGTCCTTGCTGACTCTTTTATCCCTTCCTCATCTTCCTTTTCATTGATAGAGATACTGCGGATGTCATACCAGCCACGCATTTCCATCCCACCATTGACCGTGATCGGTCTGATTGGCGCATTAGGGAAAACAAATCGTATCGGCAGGGAATCCGGCAAATCCAACATGGGGATGATGGACTCAAAATCGTATTTATCAGCACCCAGGCCATGCGCCCAGATGATACTGGCAACAGGCTCTTTACCTGTCTCTACTACCAGGGTATTACTCGTAGATTGCACCGGGATCAGACTTGATTGTTAGACGTCCAAAAAATCAAGTCTGCCCCCTTTCCAGATTCAGACTACCCAGTTCAGCAAGCTCTGAACGCTTGCCCGAAGGATCTGTATAGCGATCATTCAGACGCTCAGTCTGCTGATTAGCAGACTGGATAATTGACTCCAGTTTTCTCACTGTACGCTTACACCAGCCAATCGGATTCGGCTGAAAAATACTGCGGTTAAATTGTGTGCAGCTACGAAAAGAAAGACGCAAATTTGGGTCACCAGGCCCTTTCTGAGCTGGAATTCTTTTCTCTATGTTCCTGGCAACCTTTCTCCTCCACCAGAAATGAAGCAGCAGGTAAGCTGTAAAAATAGATGCCGCAGAAAGTATCGTCAACACAATGTTTGCTGATACCCAGTCAGAAGCACCCTTATAACCCATTCCAATACCTGAGAGAACCGCAGTTATACCCACTGCAAGCAGTATTGCAAACACCGCATCACCCCAAAGCACTCGGGTGCGCCAGCGCGTAATATATCCATTTAGTTCTGGAACAATTGATTCTTCGATATATTTGGCAAGCTTTTCTATGCCGCCAACAATACGGTATGAACGCTCAACTTCAACTTCTGCCATGCGGGCCGTGATGTC
>VAPH01070626.1_pt1 | contig 12629 bp, 11 predicted proteins | sample 3393861 | NCBI WGS metagenome assembly VAPH01 (sample SAMN08290439, study PRJNA428436) | hydrothermal vent metagenome | isolation source: Deep-sea hydrothermal vent chimney | place: Atlantic Ocean: South-mid Altantic Ridge | reverse complement strand
TCGTCCGCCGCCAACTCGCGGAATAGTGCAAAAAACCACCACGCAACCGGCTGAACATTGCTCCTGTGCACCATCAGCCGACTACTTTTTACCGCCCCGTCGACATAAGGGAATAGGCTAAACGGGGTCTTTGGGCAGGGTTTCCGTCATCGAGCGCCGCGCCGCGAAGGTCTCGAACCAGGCGTCCAGTTCCGGATGACCCGCCCGCCAATTATCATCGGCGAATCGAAAGTCCATGTAGCCCAAGGCGCAACCAATGGCGATATGCCCGACGGTGAGCGGACCGGCGAGCGCGCTCGCCTCGCCTTCCAGTTCGTCCAGGCTTCTTTCGATCACCAGCCGTTGCCGTCCGATCCAGGCGTCGGATTTTTCACCCGCGGGGCGCTTGCTTTCGAGCAGGCGGGAAACGGCGGCGTCCAGAATGCCGTCGCCGAGGGCCTGGCGGCGGAGCGCGGTCCAGCGCGCGGGCCCCGTCGGCGGGAAAAGTTTCTCCCCCTCATGCAGATTGTCGAGGTATTCGCAGATAACCGGGGAATCGAACAGCACGCCGCAATCGGGGGTTATCAGGACCGGAACCTTGCCGAGCGGATTATGGGTGGAAATATCGGACTCGGAATCCCAAACGTTCGTCGCCAGAAGCTCGATCCCTTCATAAAGGCCCGTTTCGATCGAAGCCACCGTCACTTTACGCACATAAGGAGAGGTCGGGGAGTACAGGAGTTTCATTAGAGCGCCTCAGGATTGATAGGAACCATTTGACCGGGATTATTTTGTTCCGTGGCTAGGCAGGCTCCGAAATGCGATGCCAAAGCATCGGATGAGGAGGATAACGACGCCACGGAGCAAAAGAACCCGGCCGAAGGTGGGGCGTATCGGCCCCTCGGCTGCGTTGCGGCGTTTGCCCGATAGCCCCGTATCGCGGCGTGCGCCGCGCCTACCCGAATGAACCGATCCGCTCCCATCAAATTAATTCCTATCAATCTTGATACGCTCAAAATTTATCCTTGCGGCTTCTGATCTCGGCGAAGGCCTCGATGGGGCCCATCCCTTCCAATCCAGCCGCCTTCAACAGGTCGTCACGGTCGGCGCGGAGGAACGGATTGGTCGCGCGTTCAAGGCCCATGATCGAGGGCACCGTCGGTTTTCCGGCCTGGCGCAAAGCCAGGACTTCTTCGGCGCGGGCCTGGAGGTCGGCGTTTCCCGGATCGATGCTTAGGGCGAAATCCGCGTTGGAATTGGTGTATTCATGGGCGCAGAAAACGCGCGTCTCGTCGGGCAGGCCGCGCAAGGTCTCCAGCGAGGCCCACATTTGCTCAGGCGTTCCTTCGAACAAACGCCCACAGCCGAGCGAAAAAAGCGTATCGCCGCAAAAAAGAGCGTCCGATTCCGCGAACCAATAAGCGAGGTGCCCTTTGGTATGGCCGGGAACCTCGAACACCTTGGCCTTGGCGCTTCCTATGGCGACGCTATCGCCGCCGCGAACCTCGACATCGATGCCGGGGATGCGGTCACGGTCCCGGGCTGCGCCGACGATCGTGCATCCCGTCATGCGTTTCAGGTCCTGGTTGCCGCCGATATGATCGCCATGGTGATGGGTGCAGAGAACATGGCTCAGGGACCACCCGAGCCGGTCGAGCGCTTCGAGAACGGGCGTCGCCACGGCCGGGTCTATGGCGGCGCATTCCCCCGTCAAGGGATCGTGGACAAGAAAAACGTAGTTGTCCGCCAGGACCGGTATCTGCTGGATATCGAGCTTGGTCATGGGTGAAGACTACCATCGGGCCTACATGATAGGCTAGTCTATACCTCATGTGGATGGACGCCGTCGATCTTAGGGATTTTTACGCCACCAGCCTGGGCCATGCGGCCCGGCGGATGATCGGGCGGCAGATCCGCTCCGCTTGGCCCGGCGTCAAGGGCATGAACGTCCTTGGCTTGGGCTACGCGACGCCGTACCTCAATTCCTTTCGCTCGGAAGCCGCGCGGGTGGCCGCCGCCATGCCGGCGGCGCAAGGCGTGCTCCACTGGCCCCTTGACGGGCGCAGCCAAACGGCCCTTTGCCGGGAAGACGAACTTCCGTTCGAGGATATGTCCATGGACCGGATATTGCTTGTCCATGGGCTCGAATGCGCCGAACAGGTCCGCCCGATGATGCGCGAGATTTGGCGGGTTCTAAACGGCAGCGGGCGGCTCCTGGTTGTCGTGCCCAATCGCAGCGGTCTCTGGGCGCGGTTCGAACGCACCCCCTTCGGCCATGGCCGTCCTTATTCTCCGGGCCAGATCTCGCGGTTGTTGCGCGAAAACATGTTTACCCCCGACAAGCCCCGCTCGGCGCTTTTCGTGCCGCCGACGCGCTCGCGCATGGTGCTGTCTTCGGCGCCCGCCTGGGAGGAAATCGGCCATCGCTGGTTCACCACCTTCGCCGGCGTGATTTTGGCCGAGGCGACGAAACAGATCTACGCCGCGCCGATAGAGACGGCCAAGGCCGCGAAAGAGTCCGCCCTGGGCTTGACGCCGAAAAACACCGGCGCGCCGACCAGGGGGTAAAGACCGGGGGTTCTGATCAAGGGGCCCCCAGGCTTAGGGCTCCCCGTGGCGGGTCAGCAGGAACACGGCCTGTTCGCCCAACAGGTTGGAACCGAAAGGCCGCCGCGGATACGGCGCGCCTGGCCGTCGCCGTCCAGCGCCCTGCTGCGTTCGATCGTGATGCCGAGTTCCCGGCACAGCACGACGAAGTCCTTGATCGTGCAGAAATGGATGTTCGGCGTGTCGTACCATTGGAAGGGCAGGGCCTCGTTGACCGGCATTCTCCCTTTCAGCGCCAGGAAAACCCTGTGCCGCCAATAGGCGAAGTTGGGAAAGGAAACGATCGCCCGCCGCCCGATCCTCGTCAGCTGCTCCAGCGCGTCCCTGGGCGCGCGCATGGCTTGTAAGGTCTGGCTCAGGACCACGTAATCGAACGCCCCGTCCGGATAATCCAAAAGATCGATGTCGGCGTCGCCCTGGATGACGGACAGCCCTGCCGAAACGCAGTCATTCACGCCTTCGGTGCTGATTTCGATGCCGCGCCCGTCCACCTGTTTGAAACGGACGAGGTAGTCCAGCAGCGTGCCTGAGCCGCAACCGACATCGAGCACGCGCGCGCCCGGCCCGATCATGTCGGCGATGAGTTGCAGGTCGACGCGGATCGCCTTGCTGTTGGAATTCGATACCATCACGGCGTCCTGCCCATCAGCCCCCGGTGCAGGGCGGCGCCGCCGAGGAATCCCCTCAGAAGCTTATGAAACTCGGGCACGTCGAGCAGGAAGGAATCGTGACCGCTGTCGGTGACGATCTCGGCGAAGCTGACGTTGGCCGCAACCGCGTTCAGGGCATGGACCACATCCCGGCTTTCCTCGGTCGGGAACAGCCAATCGCTGGAGAACGAAAACAGGCAGAACCGGGTTTCCGTCCCTTGGAAGGCGTTGGCCAGAACCCCGCCGAATTCACCGGCCAGGTCGAAATAATCCATGGCGCGGGTTACATAGAGGTACGTATTGGCGTCGAACCGGTCGACGAAGGCGACGCCCTGGTGGCGCAGATAGCTTTCCACTTGGAAATCGGCGTCAAACCCGTAAGCGACCGCGTCGCGGTCCTGAAGCCGGCGGCCGAACTTCCGGTGCATCGCCGCTTCCGAAAGATAGGTGATGTGGGCCGCCATGCGCGCCACGGACAAACCCCGGCGCGGCCTTTTGCCCTGGCTCAGATAAGCCCCGCCGCACCAATCGGGATCGGCCATAATCGCTTGGCGGCCGACCTCGTGGAAGGCGATATTTTGCGAGGAATGGCGGGCGGCGGATGCGATGGGAACGGCGCAAAATATCCGTTCGGGAAAGCGGGCCGCCCATTCGAGCACCAACATGCCGCCCATGGAGCCGCCGATCACCAGGAACAATTGCTCGATGCCGAGATGGTCGAGCAGAAGCGCCTGCGCCCGGACCATGTCGCCGATGGTGATGACGGGGAAATCCAGGCCCCAGGGCTCGCCGGTGGCGGGATTGGTCTCTTGCGGCCCCACCGTCCCCATGCAGCCGCCGATGATGTTGGCGCAGATGATAAAATAGCGGTCCGTATCCAAGGGTTTCCCCGGCCCGGCCATCATATGCCACCAGCCGGCCTTGCCGGTATGGGGGTGGGGATCGGCGACGAACTGATCGCCGGTCAGGGCGTGGCAAATCAGCACGGCGTTGGACTTGTCCGCATTGAGCCGCCCGTAGGTCTGATAGGCCATGGGGAAATCGGACAGGGACGCGCCGCAGTCGAGCCGCAACGGCGCATCCCGGCCCAAGCGCACGGAATGTCCCGGAAGGCCGTTGGAGGCGGCTCCGTCCCCGTTATTTTTTTCCACACCGTTCATTATGAGTTTGGACACTAAGGTGCGGGACTATTGGTAATCAATGTTTTCTTTGATTTTACACCGGCATGCCGGTATCACCTTGAAGTGTCGTCGAGCGGCCCATAACCCGGGAAACCCTGTATAAAATGAGCATGGAAAAGAAACTGGACGCGTTGCGCCGGGAAATAGACGGGATCGACGATCAGATTCACGACCTCATCATGTCGCGAACGAAAATAGTCTCGAACGTGCGCCGCCTGAAAAAGAACGACCGGATCAAGATCAGGCCGGCCCGCGAGGCTGAAATCATGTACCGCCTGATGGCGCGCCACAAAGGACCTTTTCCCAAGCGCGAATTGTTCCGCATGTGGCGGGAGTTGATCGTCGCCACCCTTTCTTTCGAGGGCCCCTTTTCCGTCGCCGTCTTCGAGGAAGAGGGCGGCTGCGGAAACGGCCTTCTCGCCCGCGACCAGTACGGATCGTTTACGAAAATGACGGCGCACAGGTCGGTCCGCCGTGTCATCGAATCGGTCAGCGAACAGGAAGCCACCGTCGGCATTCTGCCCCTGCCGCGCCGCGACGACGACGACCCCTGGTGGCGTCACCTGGTGACGGAAAGCGAGAATGCGCCGAAAATTATCGCCCGGCTTCCCTTCGCCGCGCCGGCCGGGGCCGGGCAAGCCCCCATCGAAGCCCTGGTCATCTGCCCCATAAAGCAGGAACCGACGGGCCGGGACCGGTCCTATCTCGCCGTCGAGGCTTCCGAGGAGATCGGACTGGAGCGCTTCGCACGTGCTTTTTCCGACGCCGGAATGCCGGCCTTGTTCACGACTTCCTGGCGTTTCAACCAGAACAACGACCCCTGGCTTTATCTGGCCGAGGTGGACGGCTTCGTTTCCGACGGAGCCAAGCAGGCGGCGCGGGTTTTCGACGCCTTGGGCGCGCCGGTCAAGCGGGTCGTATCGCTGGGCGGTTACGCCACCCCTTTGAATGAGGGGGACCTTGCCAACGACCCGGAAACAAAATTATGAGCCCGCTCGCGCCGCGGCCCGGAATCCTCGATATCGCGCCCTACGTGGGCGGCTTGTCCGCCATTGAAGGCAGCGAAACCATCATCAAGCTTTCATCCAACGAAGGCGCCTTCGGCCCCAGCCCGAAAGCGATCGAAGCCTGCCGAAAAGCCGCCCCGGACATGCACCGCTATCCAGACAGCCAGTGTTCGGCCCTTCGCGGGGCGCTCGGCGACGCCCACGGAATCGACCCCGCCCGCATCGTCTGCGGCGACGGTTCGGACGAACTGATCGGTCTTCTTTGCCAAGCCTATGCCGGGCCGGGCGATCAGGTCCTCTATTCCCAATACGGTTTCCTGATGTATCCCATCGCCGCCAAGTCGGTAGGGGCCACGCCCGTGGCCGCGCCCGAAACGAACCTGACCGCCGACGTCGATGAACTTCTGGGCAAGGTCACGGACAAAACCCGCATCCTGTTTCTCGCCAACCCCAACAACCCGACGGGGAGCTACCTCAACGCGAGCGAAATGAAGCGGTTGCGCGACGGGCTGCCCGAGACCGTGCTTCTGGTGATCGACGCGGCCTATGCCGAATTCGTTACCCATGACGACTACGACGCCGGAATTGAACTCGTCGATGGCGGCGAAAACGTGGTCATGACCCGGACGTTTTCGAAGATTTACGCCCTCGGCGGCCTTCGCCTCGGCTGGGCCTATTGCCCCCCGCCGGTCGCCGACGCGCTCAACCGGCTGCGCGGCCCGTTCAACGTTTCGTCCCTCGCCCAAGCCGCGGGCGTCGCCGCGCTTTCCGATACGGATTTCTTTAAACGCTGCCGCACCAATAACAACATCTGGCGCCCCTGGACGGCGAACAAGTTGCGTGGGCTCGGCCTGACCGTTCCCCCCAGCGCGGGCAACTTCAAGCTGGTCCGCTTTCCCGGCGTACGCGGCAAGACGGCCGAGGCCGCCGACGCTTTCTTGAAATCCCACGGCATCATCACCCGGGCCATGGGGGCTTATGGGTTGGACGATTCCCTTCGCGTGACCATCGGGCGGGAGGAAGAAATGTGCGCCTTCATCGACGCTTTAACGGAATTCATGTCATGACCGGCGACCCTCTTTTCAAACGCATCGCCTTCATCGGTTTCGGCCTGATCGGCTCGTCTCTGGCGCGCGCCATCAAGCGGGACGGACCGGTCGCTCATATCGCCGTCTGCGCCCGGACGGCCGAAACGAGGGCGCGCGCCCTGGAACTGGGCCTCGCCGACAGCACATGGGAAACCCCCGCCGAAGCGGTCGAGGATGCGGACCTGGTCATGGTTTGCACCCCCATGGGGGCTTATGAGGCGGTCGCCGCGGCCATGGCGCCGGGATTGAAAGCGGGCGCGATCGTCAGCGACGTGGGCTCGGTCAAGGAACCGGTGTTGCGCTCTTTGGGCGGCCCCTTGCCCGAAGGCGTCCATCTGGTCCCCGGACATCCCATCGCCGGAACGGAACATTCCGGCCCCGACGCCGGTTTCGCCGAACTGTTCGAGGGACGGTGGGCCATCCTGACCCCGGGCCCGGATACGGACAAGGCGGCCAGCGATAAGGTGGCCGAACTTTGGCGGCGCACCGGATCGAAGGTCGAGTTCATGGACGCCGCCCATCACGACCGGGTCCTGGCCATCACCTCGCACCTGCCCCACCTGATCGCGTATTCCATCGTCGATACGGCCTGCGATCTTGAAACCCACCTCAAGGGCGAGGTTATCAAATACTCGGCCGGGGGCTTTCGCGACTTCACCCGCATCGCCGCTTCGGACCCGGTGATGTGGCGGGATATCTTTCTGTTCAATAAGGACGCCGTACTCGACATCCTCGGGCGCTTTACCGAAGACCTGACGGCCCTGCAGCGCGCCATCCGGCGCGGCGAGGGCGACAAGCTCGAAGAAGCCTTCACCAGGACGCGGGCCATCCGCCGCGGCGTTATCGACGCCAAGCAGGATTAGAGTATATCAGGGTTGAACGGAAAGGGGCCGGATGGAAAAAACGAACGGCGGCTTCTGGATATTCGGTTACGGCTCGCTGATGTGGCGAACGGGGTTTCGCTACCTCGATGCGGCTCCGGCGCTGCTTCGCGGCTATCACAGGCGCCTGTGCATCTATTCCATCAACTACCGCGGCACGCCCGAACGTCCGGGCCTGGTTATGGGTCTGGACCGGGGCGGTTCGTGCAAGGGACGGGCGTTCAGGGTCGCGCCCGAGGACAAGGCCCAGGTTCTCGATTACCTTCAGGAACGCGAGATGATCCATGGAGTCTATGTCCCGCGGACGGTCGCCATCAACTTAGAGGGCGGGCGGCGCGTCCCCGCCTGCGTTTTCATCGCCAAGCGCGATCACCGGCAATATGCGGGCAAACTGGGCGCGGCGTTGGCCGGGCAATTGGTCCGCCAAGGAATGGGATGCCAGGGGTCGGCCCTGGAATACCTCGCAAACACCCTCGAACACATGGACGCCATGGGGATCAAAGACACGGGGTTGCGCGAGGTCTTGGCGCGGGCTGCTCACCCGCACTTGGAATAAGCGCAGTCCGTGCAGGTATCGCAGCCTTCCTGACGGATCAAGCTGGCCTGGCCGCATTTCGGGCATTGGCGGAAGAGACCCCGAGAGGGAACGTTTCCGTCCCCCCCCGGAGTCCCGCCGCCCCCCCCCGTCATGCTCACGACCATGGGCTTTTCCGCCGCCTCGGGGCCCAGCCCGTCCGGTTGGGCGATGAAGCCGGTGGCCTTCATGTGCTGTTCGATCACCCCGCCGATGGCGGCCAAAAGCGACGGCACGTACTTGCCGCCCATCCACTGGCCGCCACGGGGATCGAAAACGGCCTTCAGTTCCTCGAACACGAAGGTGACGTCGCCGCCGCGCCGGAACACCGCCGAGATCATCCGGGTCAGCGCCACCGTCCAGGCGTAGTGTTCGGTATTTTTCGAATTGATGAAGATTTCAAAAGGCCGCACCCGGCCCTGGTCGTCGATCACGTCGTTAAGGGTGATGTAGATCGCATGGTCGCTTTCCGGCCAGCGCACCTTGTAGGTCGAGCCCGGCAGCAGTTCCGGACGGTCCAGGGGCTGGAACATGCGCACCACCGCGCCCGAATCGCCCAGGTCCTTCGGCTTGGCCTTGGCCGCCGGTTTTTCGAGCGGCAGTTCGGGTTCGTCCACGTTGGCTTTTCTTTTAGCCCCTTTGACTTCCAGGACGGCCCCGGTGACGTCGTTGGGGCGGTAGGTCGTGCATCCTTTCAGGCCCAGGTCGTAGGCCTGGATGTAGATGTCCTTGAAATCGTCAAAGGCGATGCTTTCCGGACAATTGATGGTCTTTGAAATCGAACTGTCGATGTACTTCTGAACGACGGCCTGCATGACCAGGTGATCGTTGGGACTGAGGCCCTGGGCGTCGACGAAGTAATCGGGCAACGGCGCGTCGCCGCCGAATTGGCGCAGGAACACCCGGTAGGCGTAGTCGCTGACTTCCTCTTCGCGGCGCGCGCCGTCGGGCATCATCACATGGCGGGTGTATTTGAAGCTGAACACCGGTTCGAGCCCGGAAGACACGTTGTCGGCGAAAAGAGAGATGGTGCCCGTCGGCGCGATCGATGTCAGCAGCGCGTTGCGCAGGCCGTTCTCGGCGATGGCGGCCCGCACATCGGCGTCCAGGCCGGCGATGAATTCACCCGAAAGATACTTCTCGGCATCGAAAAGAGGGAAGGATCCCTTATCGCGCGCCAGTTCCGCCGAGGTAAGAAAAGCGGCCCGCTGGATCGTCTTCATCCAGCTTTCGGTCAGTTCCACGGCCTTGGATCCGCCGTAACGGGCGCGGCAGAAAATCAGGGCGTCGGCCAGTCCGGTCACCCCGAGGCCGATGCGGCGCTTGGCCTTGGCTTCGTGCTCGTGCTGGGGCAGGGGAAACCGGGAGGCGTCTATAACGTTGTCCATCATCCGGACCGCCGTCCCGACCAGGGCGCCGAGGGCTTCGCTATCGATATGCGCGTCCTCGGCGAAGGGGGTTTTAACCAGGCGGGCCAGATTGATCGAGCCCAACAAGCAGGCCCCGTAGGGCGGCAGGGGCTGTTCGCCGCAGTTATGCACATAAAATCCGTTGGCGTCGAATGCATTGACGCCCGGCACCTGAACGTCAAAGACCTGTTCACGGCCACCGATTTCGATGGCCGCGATCCTGACCGTGAAACGTTCCCGGTTGATGGCGCGGCTATAACCGGCGATTGCCGTCTGCAACCGTCGCATCTTGCCGGTATCGGTGAACCCTATCTTGTCGGCAAAACGAACCAGATTGGCGCGCGATACAACCAATTCATGATTGGCCACGCAGTGATAATTCCCGGCGCCGCCTTTTCCGTCGGGCAACGCCCTTGTTCCCGCCGGACGGCGCTCCTTGTAAAAGGTGCTGTTGATGCCGAGTCTGAGCAGCATTCTCTGCACGGCCTCGAGTCTGGCGATGTCGCTTTGCGCCAGACGCACGCTTATTCCCTTGGCATGAGTCCCCTGAACCGAGCCATCGGCATCGAAAAAGCCGCGCAGGAAGCCGCGGTGGAATTTCGACGATGTCCGCTCGAACTCAGGCGTGAGCGCTTTTTCCCCCGGCTTTATACCGAGATCATGGGCGAGAGCCTTAACAGCCGCCAAGCTCATCCGGTATTCGCCGCGTCCGGGAACCTCACCCCATCCCTTGAAATCACCGCGATGAGGCAGCGTTTTGGCGGCGGCGAAGGCGGCCTCCATCACCGCATGGCCCCCGGAATCCATTGCTTCGCCGTTCACCGTGGCTTTATCCATCCAGACGCTCAACACCGCCTTGTCGCTTTTCAGGGTTCCATCGCCGACGAGAAGGCCGATCAGATATCCTTCTTCCCCGGTCCCACGACCGCTCCAATCCGCCCCGTCGCCGTGGTCATGAAGCAAGACCTCGTCACCGCAGGACAGCTTTCCCGCTTGCAGCCATTCATAGGACAGAGACCAACGGTTTTTTTTCGTAACCTTGCGCACAGGATGATCCGGCGTCAGGCGTAATGCCTGTCCGTTGGCGGATCTGATGGTCAGGACGTCCTTTACGCCGGTAGAGAAGAAGCCCTCTTGCCCGGACAAATGGACCTTGCCATCGACAACGGCCCGGAAAGGCCGTCCCACCAGTTCGCGCACCTGACGCGGCCCATCCGCCGTCTGCACCCATGTGTCCCCCGTTACGCAGGGATTGGTGGCATGGATGGTTTCGCAGTAATGAAGCGGGTTGAGCGCGTTGATGCGGTCGATGAAGATGACGCCGGGTTCGGCATAGGCGTAGGTGGCGCGCATGATCGCGTCCCAGAGTCGCCGCGCCGGCAGGCTCTTGTAGACCACGCCGTCGAAGACCAGTTCCCAGGACGCGTCTTCTTTTACCGCCTGCATGAAGGGATCGCTGACCAGGACCGAGAGGTTGAACATGCGCAGCTTGCCGGGCTCCCTCTTGGCCTCGATGAAGGCTTCGATATCGGGATGGTCGCAACGCAACACCCCCATCATCGCGCCGCGCCGCGAGCCCGCGCTCATGATCGTGCGGCACATGGAGTCCCAGACGTCCATGAACGAAAGCGGGCCCGAGGCGTCCGCCCCGACGCCCTTGACCGGCGCGCCCTTGGGACGGATCGTCGAAAAATCATAGCCGATGCCGCCGCCCTGCTGCATGGTCAGGGCGGCTTCCTTGAGGGACTCGAAGATGCCGTTCATGTCGTCGGGAACACCGCCCATGACGAAGCAATTAAACAGGGTCACCTCGCGTCCCGACCCGGCGCCCGAGACGATCCGGCCGGCGGGCAGGAACCGGAAATCCTCCATCGCCTCGCGGAAACGGGGCTCCCAAACATCGGGGTCGGACTCGGGTTCGGCCAAGGCGCGAGCCAGCCGCGCCCAGGTGTCGGACACGGTTTTGTCCACAGGCGTGCCGTCGGCCGTTTTCAGGCGGTACTTCATGTCCCAGATTTGCTGGGAAATGGAGGAGATATTGGTCATTGCGGCTCCCGGCCTTTTTTACCTCCACCGCCCGGACGCCCGTTTCCAGGCGAACCCCGGGGGACCCCCTAGAATATTCAGAAATTCTAATGTTCTAAAGGCGTTCGAGACGTTGAATTTAAGCCGCAACCCCGTGGCGGTCAAGTTCTGTTCCTGTTATGTTTCCCCACCGTTTTGTCCCGGGAACGACTTTGCGGAAAACACCGGAAACCGGGCGCGCAACAAAGTTGTACCCGGGATTCACAGGGAGAACAGGCCGTCCGGCCCCGTGAAGAATCCACAAAACGATCCACAAATAAATTTATTGCCCCGCTTCCAAGATCAGTTTTTCCGTCGCCGTCTCGATTTTGTTTTCAAGCTCGGCCATGAAGGTCTTGCGGTCGAGCCCTTCGGGCATGGGGGCCAGGAACTCGACGACGATGGTTCCGGGCCGTTTCAGAAAGCTCCGCCGCCCCCAATAACAGCCGGAGTTCAAGGCCACGGGAACGATCGGGGCCTTGCCCCTTTTGTAAAGCGCGGCGACGCCGGGCTGATAGGGCAGGCTGGTCCCCGGCGCGGCCCGCGTGCCTTCGGGGAAGAGAACCATGTTCTGGCCTTCGCCCAGTCTTTTTTCGATATCGCGGACCATGGTTTTCAACGCCGAGGCGCCGCCGTCCCGGTCGACGGAAACGGCGCCGCATTTTCTCGCGCACTGTCCCCAGAACGGAATGGACAGGAGTTCCTTTTTCAAAACATAGGTTACCCTCTCGAACATCACGAAAAACCCATAGGTTTCCCAGGCCGACTGGTGCTTGCAGGCGAAGATTACCGGGACATCGGGCAGGTTTTCGATGCCGCGGACCTCGTAGCCGAGCCCGACCGTCACCTGTAGTATCCCTTGGAGGACCTGGGCCCAGAACCGGACCGCCTTGTGCATGACCCGGCGGGGAAAAGGCATAAACACCCACATCCCCACAAGGAAGAGGGCGGTCCAGGAAAAAAACAAGACGTTGAAAAGAAGCGAACGGACGGCGCTCATGCCGCCCCCCCGGACAGGCTCTCGGCCAGGGCCAGGTAAACATGGCGCAGGCGGGCCAACAGGTACTTGTTGTATTCACCGGCGATCAAGTTGGTGGTGCCGGGCCAGGCCCACCACCGGTCCTGCTTGACGTGTTTGGGAAAGACCGGGTGGGGGACCAGTTTTACGTTGGGCATTTCGCGGCGGAAT
>VAPH01070435.1_pt1 | contig 12630 bp, 7 predicted proteins | sample 3393861 | NCBI WGS metagenome assembly VAPH01 (sample SAMN08290439, study PRJNA428436) | hydrothermal vent metagenome | isolation source: Deep-sea hydrothermal vent chimney | place: Atlantic Ocean: South-mid Altantic Ridge | reverse complement strand
TCACCTATTTTCTTCCAAATAAATTCGAATCGTTAAAAGAGATCCGTCAGGAGAAAGAAAAAAAATTAAACAAAAGTAAAAGCGAAATAGTTTTTCCGGGTTGGGATGCGCTTGAAAAAGAAAAGAGACAAGAAGGCCCTAATATTATTCTTACCATTAAAGATAAAAATGGTAATGTGGTAAATAATATTAAAGGAACCAATAAAAAAGGATTCAATCGTGTTAACTGGAAATTGAATTATCCTGATAAAAGTGGAGAGAAATTAAAAGTAAAAAAAGTAAATGATTACTTTTTTAATAATGATCTAATGGTTATTCCCGGAGATTATTCCGTTAGTATTTCATTGAGGGAAAACGGAAGTGTGACCGAATTGGTTGCCTCCAAAAATTTTAAAGTAATACCTTTAAGTAAAGGCGCATTAAAAGGAGCCTCTTATGAAGAGATCGCAAGTTTTACCAATCTATATCAGAAATTTCAACAGGATATTACAGCATCCAAAACAGTATTGGCAAAAAATTTATTAACGGTTGCAGCTATGAAAAGAGCCTTGGATAAATCTGTAAGTCCTACAACTGAATTATCAGACCGAATTTTTAAAGCTAAAGAGCAGTTATTGGATATGGATGAAGCACTTACCGGAAACAAAACAAAAGCAGAAATTGGTGCCATATCAAAACCAACACCACAAGAAGGTGATTTTATTGGAAAAGCATCATTAAAATCAAGTACTTACGGACCAACTGCCAATCATAAAGCAGCAATGAATCGAGCAATTAAACAGTTAGATCAAATTAAAGCTAAGATCAATAATTTAAATAAAAATATACTTCCGGGTATTGAAAAAGATCTTATACAAGCAGGTGCTCCTTGGATAGAAGGTCAAGGATTGTTGGATTAAGATCAATTTAATTAATACAATTATATCTAAAAAAAAATCAAACCAAATGAAAGCTATATCAATTCCGATTCGCAAAATAATTATGATTGCGATAATTATCATGATTTCTTTAATGAAGAGCGATCAATTGCAAGCACAAAAGCTCAATAAAGATCAATTAAAACAATTAAAATTCAGACATATTGGCCCTATAGGAAATAGGGTTATTTCGGTAGCTGGAATTCCTAATGACCCCTTGGTTTATTTTGTAGGAGCAGCATCAGGTGGAATATGGAAAACCATTGATGGAGGTCTAAATTGGAAACCCGTTTTCGATGACAAACCTGTACACTCAATTGGTGCATTGGCTATTGCTCCTTCTGATCATGAAGTAATTTATGCCGGAACAGGTGAAAGTTTTATAAGGTCTAATATTTCTATTGGTGATGGCGTATATAAGTCTACTGATGGTGGTACAACATGGACAAATATGGGTTTGAAAAATACAGGTCGTATCAGTAGAATTATTGTTCATCCAAAGAATCCTGATATTGCCTGGGTTGGTTCTATGGGGCATGCATATACACCTCAAAAAGATAGGGGAGTGTTTATGACTAGTGATGGTGGTTCCACCTGGCAACATGTGTTAAAAGTAGATGAAAATACAGGCGCTTCAGATATTGCAATGAGCCCGGTTAATCCACGTATTCTTTTTGCAGGTATGTGGCAGCTTGATTTGAAACCATGGATTAGAAATAGTGGGGGCCCGGGAAGCGGTCTTTATATGTCAAAAGATGGTGGTAAAAATTGGAAAAAATTAGAAAAAAATGGTCTTCCTAAATTACCAATCGGAAAAGTAGCCTTAGCCATGACACCCGCAAATCCTAATCGGGTGTATGCTCTTATAGAAACCGGAGATGGAGTGCCTTTAAATGAGAAAAAAACAGAAAGCGGCGAATTGTGGCGATCTGATGATCTTGGCAAATCATGGACTTTGATAAATTCAAACCGTGATTTAGGAGGTAGACAAGCCTATTATACAAGAGCTGCTGCATCTCCTGACAATCCGAATGAGGTTTACTTAATCTCCAATAATTTTCTTACAAGTATTGATGGTGGCAAGACAACTAAGAGTGCCCCGTTTGGCTCTCAACCCAATTGGGACCATCACGAAATGTGGATAGACCCGATGAACGGAAACCGAATGATTGTAGTTGGTGATGGCGGTGTATCAATATCTCAAAACAGAGGAAAATCATGGGATCGTATTTTGTTACCTGTAGCTCAATTATATCATGTTACAACAGATACTGAGATTCCATATAATGTACTTACAAACAGGCAAGATGGACCTTCGATGAAAGGCCCCAGTAGAACTCTGGGTACTTTATTCGGTGCTTTCGGTAATATTCCTACTGGATTATGGCACGACGTTGGCGGAGGGGAAAGTGGTTTTGCCACACCAGACCCAACAGACCCTGATGTAATTTGGTCAAGCACTTCAGGTTTTGGACCAGTGGGAGGGATTGTAGCAAGGTATTCTGAAAAGAGCAAACAATTCCGCCAAGTAGAAGTATGGCCTGAATTCCGTGCTGGACATCCGGCCAGTGATGCCAAATATCGTTTCCAATGGACCTTCCCTTTACTTATATCACCACATGACCACAATACGATATATGTCGCAAGTCAACATTTACACCGCACAACTAACGGTGGACAAAGCTGGGAAGTAGTTAGCCCTGATCTAACCATGAATGATAAAAGTAAACAAGGTTTTTCAGGAGGTTTAACCGGTGATAATATAAATGTTGAATACGCTAATGTAATTTATGCAATCGATGAATCACCTGTTAAAAAAGGAGTTATTTGGGCTGGTACAAATGATGGTCTTGTTCAAATTAGTCAGGATAATGGTAAAACCTGGACGAATGTTACGAATAATATTAAAAACTTACCAAAACTTGGTGTTGTAAGAAATATTGAAGCTTCTAAATGGGATGCCGGCAAAGCATATATTACTATTGATTTTCATATGACCGGTGATTTTAAACCTTATGTGTACAGTACGCCAGATTATGGTAAGTCATGGAAGAAAATAACCAATGGTGTTTCTGATGGAATTTTGAATTATGCACGTAATATCAAAGAGGATCCTGTTCGTAAAGGTTTATTGTACTTGGGAACAGAGAATGCACTTTATTTCTCCGTAGATGATGGTGCAAATTGGCAGCCTCTGATGACCAATCTACCACATACGCCTATGTACTGGCTTGATGTTCAGGAACATTTTAATGACCTGGTTGTGGGTACTTATGGTAGGGGAATATGGATTTTAGATGATCTTAGCCCTTTGCAACAAATAACAAATGAAATTGTTTCGGCTAAAGCACATTTGTTTAAGCCAAAGCGAGCTTACAGATTTCAAAATGCATCTATTACCATGCAATTCTTCCCGGAGCCTTCAACAGGAACGAACCCTCCTTACGGAGCTTCTATCAATTATTGGCTTAAAGAAAAAAATGACAGTATTAAACTTGTGATTAAGAATCAAAAAGGTGATACTATCAGAACCATAAAATCCAAAGGTAAGGTAGGTATTAACAGGGTTTGGTGGAACTTGAGGGGTGAAACAACAGATACAATTGTAATGCGAACAAAACCCAAATATGCAGATTGGTATCCTCTTGATAAAAAAAGAACTCGCAAGGCTAATGTCCAACCATTTTCCATTTTGGTTCCACCGGATATGTATACAGTTGAAATGATATCGGGTGATGAAAAATTTTCTCAAGAATTAGAAATAACAAAAGATCCACATTCTGAAGGAAGTTTAGAAGATATTGATGCACAGAATAAATTGATGGAAGAACTTTTTGATGATATGAATACAATTTCCAGTCATATTAACAAAATTGAAAGAATCAGGCGTCAATTACTTGACCTAAAGGAAATTATTAAGATAAAAAAGGATAAAAAAGATATTATTACTGCTATAGATTCTATTCATCAGGAATTTGTGACAATTGAAAGTAAAATGACTCAGTTAATGGTCACAGGTACAGGGCAGGACAATATACGTTTTCCATCCATGTTACTTGAACGAATTGATTATCTGGCTTCTGTTGTGGCTGTTTCAGATTTTCCACCAACAGATGAACATATAGAAGTTTATAAGATCTTAAAAGATCGATTGGTAATTTATGGTGCTGAACTGGATACCTTAATCAATGGCAAATTCAAGGATTTTATGAAAATTCTAAATGAGAAGAATATTGGTGCAATTGTAGTTGAATAGTTTTTATATAAAATCATTATCTTTCTGCAAAATTGTAATCAATGAATAACGATTATAAAGATTCTAAATTTAAGAGATGGTTAGACAAGCTTCAACAAGAAAGTTGGGAGCTTGAACTTCTAATTTCCGGTTTTGCAATTTTTGGTCTAATTACGGCTTATGAACCCTTAAGCCTAAGCTTAAAAGTTGCAAATAATGAAGGGCGTACATTTCAATTAATTATTTCTATTATAGCGATTTTTGCAAGCTCTATTCTCGTATTTAACCTGGTACTACATGTAATATTAAGGGGTTTATGGATTGGCGCTCTTGGTTTGCGCTATGTGTCAGGTGATATAGATTACGAAGAGTTAAAATACAGTGAAAAATTCACTTCTTATCTTAAAAATAAAATAGGATCATTTGATAAATATATTGCAATATTAGAAAATTATTGTAGTGTTTTATTTGCTGTTTCATTTTTGCTTATTTTTTACATGTTGACTGTAGTTTTGTATTTTCTTTATATTGCTGCTATTGCAGAATTTTTAATAGATAATGAAAGCTTTGGAGGCGTTTTTAACATCATAGGAATCATTCTTCTATTAGTTTTGCTTTTTGGAATATTATTGACGCTGATCGATTTTATAGGACAGGGTATTTTAAAGAAAAATAAATGGATCTCAAAATTTTACTTTCCTTTATACTGGATATTAAGTTATTTAACCCTATCCATATTATACAGGCCCTTGGTATATAATTTTTTAGACAATAAATTCGGAAAACGGTTAACATTTATGCTTGTTCCGGTCTATATATTGATATTGATTCTGGCCTCCATAAAGTATCAGAATTCCAATTATTTGGAAATCGAAAAATCTTCATCTTCACGTTTTGCAGATAGCAGAAATTACGATGATATGTTAAATGATGATGACAATTTTGTAAGGATAGCATCGATACCTTCAAAGGTAATTCTTGATCCTTATTTGAAGGTTTTTGTTGATTATACAGAAGATGTGGAAGATCAAATATTTAGTTATAATGAAAAAATCAAACCAAAAATAGATCAAAGAGGTTTAAACATAAGCTATATATTTACGAATAACCCATACGATAATTCTAAAAAACGTGATAGTTTGACTCGTGAATACCTTAAAACATTCAATGAAATGTATATCATGGTCATTGATAGTATGGATTATGGCTCTAATTTTTTAATAACTACAAATAAAAAGAAGGACTTGGGTTTTGAAACCTTTATAAATATTAAAGACCTTTCGGAAGGTAAACATCAATTAAAAATAAATCGACGAAAAATAAAAGATAAGGATACCATTATTATAACGAGAATTTCAATTCCGTTTTGGCATTTTAAAGACTAGTTATTCAGGTATTTAGTATATTCTTTTGCAATTTTAGCGGCTAATTTCGCATTATTATAAACCAATTCGATATTGGCTTCTAAACTTAAACCTCCGGTGAGTTCTTTTACTTTTCCCAATAAAAAAGGTGTGCTTTCTTTTCCTTTTATCCCCAATTTATTTTCTTCCTCTAAAGCATTGTCAATTGCAGCTTGCATCACTTCATAATCCAGCTCTTTATCCTTTGGAACAGGATTGGCAATGATAACTCCACCTTTAAGATCAAGATCCCATTTTGATCTTAACAGCTTTGCAATTTCCGATACACTATTCATTTTAAAATTTACTTTATATCCGCTTTTCCGGGTGTAAAAAGCAGGCAACTCATCGGTTTGATATCCAAGTACCGGAATACCAAAGGTTTCTAAATATTCTAAGGTAAGGCCCAAGTCGAGTATCGCTTTTATTCCGGCACAAACCACAGCAACGTTCGTATTGGCCAATTCTTGCAGATCTGCAGAAATATCAAAACTTTCAGATGCTCCACGATGTACACCACCAATGCCTCCGGTTGCAAAAACTTTAATTCCGGCAAGGTTTGCAGCAATCATTGTAGAAGCAACTGTTGTAGCTCCATCAATTTTTTTTGAGATCAAATACGGAATGTCCCTACGGCTCGCTTTTACGATTTTATTCCCTGATTTGGCCAAAAAATCTATTTCATCATGTGATAATCCAACTTTTATTTCCCCATTGAGAATTGCTATTGTAGCTGGTACAGCTCCATTGTCTCTTATAATTTGTTCAACCTTTAAGGCTGTCTCCAAATTTTGCGGATAAGGCATTCCGTGAGAAATAATTGTAGATTCAAGTGCAACAACGGGTAAACTATCGTCTAAGGCTTTTTTAACTTCAGAATTTATTTCGAGGTATTTAGTCTTCATGAATAGTTTTTAAAATTAATTGTTCATTCAAATCAGGATTAACCGTATTTTTATGTTGAATAGTGATTTTTGCACAGGCACTTGCAAATTCTACCATTTTGTGTATATCGTAATTATTGGTTTCACCATAAAGTAACCCCGCCATAAATGAGTCGCCGGCACCAATCGTATTTAAAGGTTTTATTGGCTTGATCTCAAATTGGTAAAAACCATTTTTGTCACCATAAATTATTCCTTCATCACCCAAAGTGATAAATACTTTATTCACACCTAATGATGTAAAATAGTTAACCAATTTCTTATAGTCATATTTATTTTCAACCTTGATGTCACTAAGCAATTCAGCTTCCAATAAATTACATTTTAAAATGTTCAATTTGTTTAAAATGGTTTTTGCTTTTAAAGCTTTTTTTCCGGAAACGGCATCTAAGGCAAAGCGAATATTTGGTAATTTATCAGTTACCAATTCCAAGATGCTTTTCGGCATATTGGTTTCTAAAATACAACAGTCATTTTTATTGATGATTTGCAAATTATCTAAGATAAAAGAATCCGGGATATCATTGTAGATCTCCATTGCGTTAAGTGCTAAGGCCATATCATTGTGAATGTCCATAATTGCCATAAAAGTTGAAGTGTTTCTATTTTGTAGAAACAGACTATTATTGGTTTTAATACCTAATTTATCACAAGATTCGATCAATCTTTTAGAAAAATCATCCTGCCCGAACACGCTAAGAAATTCAACTTCAAATCCTAATCTAGCAAGGTTTTCCGCTATATTCCTTCCAACTCCTCCAAGTATTGTCTCTATGTTTCCAATGTTGGCATCTTTATAGATCAGTTTATATTTTGGATATCCGATCAAATCTATATTTGCTGCTCCAATAACTGTAATTTTCGGTTTACTCGGCATATTTAAAAATAATATTCAAAACTATTTTATTAAAAATTAATTTAGGTAAATTTACAAGATATACTTAAAATCCATGCAAAAGTTCAAGTCAATTTTTAAAAAAGAAAAACCTATAATTGGAATGGTACATGTTCAGGCATTACCGGGAGCCCCAAAGAATATACTTGATTCATCGCAAATTCTTGATAAAGCAATTGAAGAAGCAAGAACGTATCAAAAGGCCGGAATTGATTCCATTATGATAGAAAATATGCATGATATTCCCTATCTAAAGGGTAGGGTAGGGCATGAAATTTCTTCAATAATGACATTAATAGCCTATTTAATAAAGCAAGAAACCAATTTACCGGTTGGCATTCAAATTTTGGCAGCAGCTAATAAAGAGGCACTTGCAGCGGCAAAAGCTTCAAATATAGATTTTATCAGAGCCGAAGGGTTTGTATTTGCACATACTGCTGATGAAGGAATTATTGAGGCTCAAGCCGGTGATCTGTTACGTTATAGAAAACAAATAGATGCAGACTCTGTTGCAATTTTTACTGATATTAAAAAGAAACACAGTTCGCATGCCATAACCAATGATGTAAGTTTAGTGGATACGGCAAAAGCAGCGCGGTTTTTTTTAAGTGATGGAGTAATAATAACCGGTAGTCATACTGGAAGTTCAGCGTCTGTTGACGAATTAAAAGCATTGAAAGACACAATCGATTTTCCGGTAATTGTAGGTTCAGGTGTAACGGCTAACAATGTTTTGGATTATTTACCCATTTCGGATGCGATGATCATAGGATCGTATTTTAAAGAAGGAGGTTATTGGAAAAATGAACTCAGCTATGATCGGGTAGTTGATTTTATGGAAAAGGTAAATAATATTAGATAATGAAGTTTCTGTGAAGTGCTATTAGTATGAGATCAAGAGACAATTCATTATTTATTTTCAGCTTGCCTGATAATTCTTTTTGTTCTTAGATAACTTAATATTTCAGAAGAGATTTCTTCGATGGGTTTATTCGTAACATTAACAACATTCCATTTGGGATGTGTTCTAAATATTCTGCGCGCGTAATTCAGTTCTTCCTGTACATAATGTCGATCGGAATAGTTACCTGTCAATCCACCCAAGTGCTTATCTCTAATTTTTCTTAATTCTGATAATCTTTTAGAATAAGTCGTTAAACAAAAAACCCTCTCGGGAGCTGCTTCGAAGATATCTTCAGGTAGAGGTACTCCCAGTATTATAGGAATATTAGCTACTCGCCACCCCTTATGCGCCATATAAACACTCAAAGGTGTTTTAAAAGTTCGTGAAACCCCGATTAAAACCAAATCTGCTCCATTCAATTCATCAGTTCGTTGCCCGTCATCATGTCGAAGTGTGTATTCAACTGCCTCAATTCGTTGAAAATAGGCTTTGTTTAACTTATTGAATATACCGGGTTTTTCTGCGGGTGAATATTCAAATTGATTGGATAATTGCCCCAATAAGGGTCCCATCATATCAATTGTTAGAAGATCATGAAGGCGCCCCTGCTCTAAAATTAAATATCGTAATTTTCTAGAAACGATTGTATGAATAATCAGGCCATTTATCTTATGAGCTTCAGCGATAATTTCGTATATTCGATCTTCACTTCGCGTATTTGAGCAAATATGTGTTTCCACTTTCGTAGATTCAAATTGTACCAAAGCTGCTCGTAATAATTGTTCAGCTGTTCTACCCGTACCATCCGAAACTATAAAAACATGTTGAAGCATAAATATATACTTTAGTCACACTTGCATTAAAATTAACAAATATTATTCTAATTAGAACTATTGGTTAAAATAAAATTATGTATAATTTATGAGTATACCTTTTATGTTGGTGATTTGATCACAAAGCTTGATAAATAAGTCTGTTAATGATAAATCAGAACAGCATGAATCAGATGTAACTCGTAAATAACCAATTTACCATTTATAATTTTTTAAAAACTGTAACAATTAAACAGAAAATCAATCTTATATTAAAAGACTAAAGACTAAAGACTAATGTACGTCCCTGACATAGATTGGCCGAAAAAGTCAAATTATATGAGTGTACGACCCTGATACATGTTCGTTTATCAAAATAGTTTTGGCAATACATTCAAAGTGTACCAAGCCTGTACGCAGAGTTAGGCAACAATATTTAAAGTTAGAGACAAGAATCAAGGGGTCACAAGAAATAGGGTTAATTTCCTGAATAATCTCACTTTTAGTTGCCGTTGCGAAGCAAACACCTCGTACAGGTAAAGATTTTTCCTGCCACGCCGGCAGGCGGGTTCGTTCCTTATTCATCTTTGAAAAAAGAACAAGAAATATTTATTTTCACTCAAAAAAGGTTGTGATTACTAGTTGTTAAAATTATTAATATTTTAACTATTTTTGATAATGAAAAATTAGTAAGAACCGGTAAACACTAATCCGGGAAAATGATAAAAGCTTATAACTTAATCCCAAATCAAAATGAAAAATTTAATCTTCCTTTTCATAAGTTTTTTTATACTACAAGTTAGTGCTCAAACAAGCCTCACAGCAGATCAGTGGCAGGAAGACCTGAAATTTCTTCAAAGTACAGTACATAATGACTATTCTTTTTTATTCAAAAAAACTACCGTTGACGACTTTGATAAAGCCGTAGATACCTTGTACAATGCTATTCCGAATATGGAAGATCATGAAATAATTGTTGGCTTGGCTCGTATTGTTTCTTCGTTTAAATACGGACATACGGCCTTGGGATTCAGAAGTATCAAAGAAATATTTCATCAGTTGCCCATCAACTTATATCAATTTAATGATGGCGTTTATATACAAGGGGTGCATCAAAATTACAAACAAGCACTTGGCGCTAAAATTATTGCTGTTGAGGGGGTTTCTATTGATGAAGTATTACTTGCAATTAAACCGGTTGTACCAATTGAGAATGAGCAATATATGAAAGCTTACGGTTTGAGATATCTAATAATTCCTGAGGTTTTACACGCACAAAGAGTGATCAAACAGTTATCAAATACGGTGGAACTAACTTTAGAAAAAGAAGGTAAGACCTTTAAACTTCAATTCAATACTTTACCCGAAGGGGAGACAGTTCCAACTATTTATGGTTTCGTTGAGCAAAAAGGAGATTGGTTAGATGCCCGTAATCAGGATCAAACACCTCTGTATTTAAAAAATCTGGATAAGATCTATTATTACGAATACCTTCCAGATAAAAAGACGGTTTACGTAAGACAAAGCCAGGTACAAGATGAACCAAATGAAGATATCCCGACCTTTTACACCCGTGTTTTTGATTTTATAGATAAAAATGATGTAGAAAAACTAGTCATAGATATACGCTTGAACGGTGGCGGGAACAATTATAAAAATAAGGCTGTTATTACTCGTATCATCGAAGCTAAAAAAATAAATAAAGTGGGTAAGTTTTACGTAATTATTGGAAGACGCACATTTTCTGCCAGTCAGAATCTTGTAAATGAAATAGATAATTATACCAACGCTATTTTTGTTGGAGAGCCTACTGCCGAAAATATTAATTTTTATGGTGATAATAAAAGGGTAGAACTGCCCAACAGTAAAATACCGGCATATTTATCTTTTGCCTGGTGGCAGGATAAACCGCAATGGGAAAACGGACCATGGACAGCTCCGCATTTAGCGGTTGATATAAGCTTTAATGATTATAAAAACAATAAAGACCCGGTTCTTGATGCTGCTCTTGATTTTGATGAAACCGGTTTTATTATTGATCCTATGGCGCACCTTACCAGCCTCTATGAGGCAGGAAATGCAGATCAAATTAGGATTGATGTCAAAAAAATGGTAGCAGATCCCCGATACAAATTTTTTGATTTTGAAGACCAACTCAATAAAGCAGGTTACCAACTTATTACAGGCCATCAAATTGAAGGGGCTATATTTGTTTTTCAACTGGTAACCGAACTTTTCCCCGATTCAGCAAATGCCTGGGATAGTCTGGCTGAAGGATATTTAGAAGCAGGGCAGAAGGATAAGGCAAGAGAATACTTTAATAAAGCCATTGCAATAGATCCAGACGGGGCCACCGGAAAAAATTCCAGAAGTATGCTTAAGAAAATGGAGGAATAATAATAATATCAAAACCACCAGATTAATATTCTATCGGATTGAAATTCAATAATAAAAAAACGAAGCTGTTACCATTATAATTAAGGCTATTGGCAACACAAACATAAAGTAAATAAAACTTACCACTCCGGTTTTAATAAAACTGAGTAAAAAGCTCTGGCGATAGAATTGTTTAACAGCTATTATTAGATAAAATATTGTCGACAAAGAAACGATCCAGTCTATCCAGTCAGGCACATCCCAAAATAAATTTGCCAACATAATTGTGCTGAAAACAACAAAGATAAAGGAAAAATAGTAAAAGCTAAATACCAAATGATGCGAAAAACTACCTCGTCTCCAGAAAAATAATTTTAAAATGAATGCAAATATGGGAAGCAAAACAAACAAGGCAATAGGGATACTATCAAAAAAGGCCTGTAAAATACCTCCACCGCTATTCTTGTAAAATTTAAGAAATTGAGAATAAAGCCGGTGCTTAAAAAATCCAGCATCATCTTTCATCCCCATGGCATTTAACAATACTTCATCTGTTGCACCTGATTTAATTAGTGAATCTACTTCACTTTTGTTAAACATAAGATCAAAATTGTATTCATCGTTATGATTTGCACTGTTTTTTATGATCGAATCCAACTCTTTTAATTCTTCATCGTTCATACCGGTATAGACCTGATTGTTATTCAAAGTTTTGCTAAGCACCTCTGTTGTAACAGAATCGATAGTTTTTTTAGGTATAGAATCTATCTTTACAATATTATCACCCTCAAAACCTTTTCTCAGTGCCTTATCTGCCTGTGAAGTATATTCACGAGTTTGAAAAGAAAATAGAAAGAAAAAAATTACCGAAACAAATAAATAGAATTGTGCAGGATGCAAATAAAGTAAACGCCTTCCTTCAACAAACTTATTAGGCAGATAACCCGGGCGAAACAACAATGGAAAGAAGCTCTTTAAAAACCTGGCATCAAATGAAAAGTAATTACTTATAGTGTTGTAGAATAAAACACGCATCGTGAGAGAGTCTTTTGCCTTTTGGCCGCAATGTGGACAAAACTCAAAATCTTCGTTAAATTCTTTATCGCAATTTCTACAGGTTGTGTTTTTAATTTCCATGAATGTT
>VAPH01005294.1_pt1 | contig 12645 bp, 13 predicted proteins | sample 3393861 | NCBI WGS metagenome assembly VAPH01 (sample SAMN08290439, study PRJNA428436) | hydrothermal vent metagenome | isolation source: Deep-sea hydrothermal vent chimney | place: Atlantic Ocean: South-mid Altantic Ridge | reverse complement strand
TCGAGAGGGCATGGCGGTTCTGTGACGATCCCCGGCACGCCGGAACCCGGGATGTCCTGGAGGGACTTCCTACGGATCCGCGCCTTCCGATGACCGGTCCCCAACGTGCACTGGATGATTGAAACGAGTGGGCGGTTGCCGACGTCAGTGGGTTCGGTCGCTGCAGACGCATGACCCGACGAGCGCGATGCGGCAGACGACCTGCAGGTTGCCGGGTTGGGTCGGTGTGGTGCTGCGTCACAAGGGTGGTGGTTGATGTCACTGATTGCCGTCTTTGTACTAGGTCGCCAGGACGCGCTCAGGACGCGTTTCGCTGAAAACCGGTGCAAGGTGTTGAGAACCGGTGAGGACTTGAAACCAATGGTGGGACGGAGTTCCTAGACGTTTCCCCAGGTCAGAGCGTCGCGGCGGAACGGACTGTTAATCCGTGTGTCGTGGGTTCGAGCCCCACCCCCGGAGCCACCTTCCTCCCGTTCTCGTGACGCTCAGACGGAATAATCCTGCCCAAGCGTCACAAGAACGGTGGTGGGACGGAGGGATTGTCGCGATAGACAGTGGTTTCCTCCGCCGAGGCCTGGTGTTGTTAGCCCGTGACCGTGATTGTCGCTCTCATATCGGGGTGGATCGAGCAGAAGTACGTGTACGTACCGGGCTCGTTAAAGGTGAACTCGAATTGGTCGCCGGGCCGGAGTGTCGCCGACTCCCATAGGCCGTCGTCCGCCGTCGTGTCGTGGGGGATCCCCGCCTCGTTGTTCGTCCACCTGATCGTGTCACCAACCGACACGGTAAGGTCGGCCGGGCCGAACAGGAAGCTCTCGATCGAAACCTCCGACACTTCCGAAACCTGTGCTGCCTCGTCCGAGGGTGGTGCGGTAGTGGTGGCCGCTGCCTGCGATGCCTCGGTCGTGGGTGGAGTTGTGGCCGCGGTATCTGGTGACGAGCCCGCACACGCTCCGAGCAACAACGCTCCACCCACGACGCCTACGAACAGGATCTTGCGTCTCGTCATTGTCTCTCCTGACTTGCGAAACCTTCTCTATTGCGGGAAAGAACGACGGAGTGACCGAAGTAGTTCCGGTGGACCGGACCTCCGCCGCTTTGAAACGCGTCGACCGGGCTAACCACCCTCGAATCTTTCGAACCTACCCGATCCGCGAGCAACCAGGGCGAGGACGACTCGTCAAGCGAGCTTTAAGTCGGGCGTGATACGGTCGCACATCACGAGGGTTCAGACGGGGCGTCCGGCGATCGTCCGGTGCGCCCCTTCGTGCAGTGAGATCAACACGAGGAGTTGGCATGAGATTCAAGGTAGTGATTCTGTTAGCTGTGATGGCATTGGTAGTAGCGAGTCGCGGGGGTGGCGGTAATGGCCTGCCCGCAACAGAAACTCCCGCCGCCGAGGCCGGATCGAATGACGGAACCAGCGCCGACAAGAGTGAGTCCGAGAATCCTTAGGACCAATCGGGAGCTGCCGAGGCGATGGCCGTGGCGACGGTGGGAGACACCCGCTACGAATTCGCTCGTAATGAATCGGAGGGTTTCTTCAACATTTGTTCGAACGTAGCTGGAGGGGTGCAGGTATTTCTCCGGGATGTCCTCTATGACGTTGACGTGAGGCCCATTGTGATCGAGATGTGGATTCCCCCGGAGGATTGGGACACCTGCACCGATGGCAGGTTCGATCCCCCGCGCATTGCAATAAAGGATGATCTGAACGTCAACAACCGGTTGGCCGATATCGCCTTTCAGGAAGCCAATCCGGACACCTTTGTTGCGGGGTCGATCCAAGTGGACGACTTTGTCAACGATGGCTTTCGAGCTTCAGGGACCGCAACATTTCTGCCGATCCGACCCGGGCGGATGTCTGAGGGCGCGCAACCGGTTCAGGGCACCTTCGAGATCCAATGCCCGGGATAGTGGTGTGATCGTTCTTGTGACGCTTGACAGGAATAATTCTGCCGGAGCGTCACAAGAAAGGGAAGGGTTAGCCGGCTACCGATCTCGTGGCCGCCACCATGGCCCGCGATCTACATAATCCGGTTGGTCGTACCGCATCGACGGGGTCCAATCTTGCTGCTCGAACGGCGGGGTACAGGCCGGCGGCGACATCCGGGGTCAGCGTCGCACCGATCGCGATCCCGAGAACTCCACCAGTCGTCGTAGCCGAGGTGAGGGGAATCTCGCTCTTCTTCGCGAGCCTGATGAGTTCGATCGCTAGTTTCTTCAAGCGCCTGTTTAGGAGAAGCTAGGTCCTACTCTCGTGGCGCTGGTGGCGGTTACATTGGCGGTTCAGTTGGTACACGCCGTGTGATATCCTCGGCTCGAAACCGCGAAAGTTGCGGTGAATAGGCCCGTTTAAGCGCAGGAGGCGATATGGCTGCCAAGGATCCGATATGTGCAATGGTCATCGAAGAGTCGGATGCCGTCGGTACGAGTGAGTACAACGGCACGACCTACTACTTCTGTTCGATGGATTGCAAAGAGGAGTTCGACGAGAACCCCGGGGACTACGCCGACTGACGAGGAGGGCTTAGAGGAATGGCAGGAATTGGTGCTGCGCTCGTCGTATTTGTCGCGGCGCTGTTAACTGTTGGCGCAGCGCAATGGGTCTGGGCTGCGACCGCTGAAGAGGATCTAACCGTCCCGGAGCGGGTTCCGTTCGCCGGCGGGGCGGAACCGGAGTTCCATGCTTGGAACAGATTCCATATCCGCTATTACGCCATGGCCCTCCTATTCCTCGCCTTCGACATGGAAATGGTGTTCATGTATCCGTGGGCAGTCGTCTTCATCCGTGAAGGCATGCTTGCGCTGATCGAAATGCTCATGTTCATCCTCATCCTCGTGGTGGGGATGGTGTACGCCTGGCGTGAAAAAAGCTTCGAGTGGAGTTGAAAACGCGACTCGCTCATTTGGCGAAGACCGGAGACGTTCCGGTCTTCGCGGTCGTTGGCGGCGGCTACCGGTCCGCGATGCATCGGCTTCGGATCGCCGAGGGGATACAAGTAGTGGCTTCACCTCGACACGCCGCGGTGCTGCTGCTCGCAGGCACGCTCACCGAGGCCGCCACAGAGACAGTTAGTCACGTCCACGACCAGATGGCAGGTCCCCGAGCGACCGTGGGATGGGGCCACAGTGATCCTCCAGCGGTCCCCCTAGCAATGAACGTCGCGGGCGACGTCGCCGAGGTTGTAGCAACGATTCGGCAGGTGTTTCACGACGTTCTGACCGGCGCGATCCCGCCCGAACCTCCTCTGCTCCCGAATGTCGATGCCGTGGAGTGGCGTGGTGTCGGTCCGTACGGGCATGGAGGCGCCGGGATGACCGGCGGGACGCCATACGGTCGTCCGTTACCTCTTCGTGCACCAGATCGCGACAACCTCGAGCTGGATCAGCTACCTGTCACGATTGGCCCGTGGTTCGCCGGTTTCCCGTCCGGTCTTGCTCTGCGAGTTTCGCTGCAAGGAGACGTGGCCCAGGTCATCGAAGTGAACACCACCAGCTTTGTACCGACCGGGTCCGGCGGGGTATTCGAGAGAGCTCTCCATGAGCCGACACTCATTCGTGACGTTGAGATGGCCCGCGCCAGACATCATCTCGAATGGATGGCCGACACCCTTTTGATTTCGGGGGTTGATCGGCTTGCGCTCAAAGCAGATCGTCTCGCGGCGACGATTGAATCGGGCGACGTCGAGCCTGTCAAGAGACTCATGACCTCTGTACGGAGATCACTGCTGCGGCACATGACACTGCGAGGTGTCGGAGTGCTGCCGGCAGATGTCGATCTTGCCGGTCTCGGTCCGGTCGCTCGCGCCACGGGAATGCCCGACGATCGACGCGCTGCAGAGGACGGTTACGACGACCTTGGGTTCCGGCCGGTGACGCGAGACGACGGTGATGCGTGGGGACGGTTCATGGTGCGCGCGGAGGAAGCCGTGCAGGCGGTCGACCTAGCCGGTAGAGCCGGCAATCGCATAGCCTTTGGTAACGGCGAAGTGGAAGCGCCCGACGGCCTGTATCGGGTTGGTGAGTCGCGCCCGTCAGACCGGTTCGTGTCAATGCTCGAGACGATCCTCGTCGGAGCGGAGTGGGGAGACCTTGTCGCCACGGTCCAGTCGCTCGACATTGACATGGAGTCTGTGTCCGTCGGAAAGCCCGTGTTATGACCTCTCTCGGAATACTCGTTCAGGTGGCCGTGTCGCTGGTAGCGGGTGCGTATGTGTTCGTGGTAGCGGACCGCCTGATGGGAGGCTCAACGCAAGGCGTTCGTTCGGCGCTTGTGTACCCGGTGAAACGCTTGTCCTTTCTCATGGTGCAGCCGGTCACCACCACGGAACGGCCGGATTTCGAGGCGTGGATTCTCGCCCCATCGCTGTTACTTGGCCTTGCGGCTGTGGGAGCGGTGCCGATTCCCGTAGGCGGACCATCAGCAGGAGGTGACATCCCGGCCGGGCTCGTGTTGTTCGGTGCTGCGATGCTCATCGTTCTGGTTGCGGTGTTTATTTTCGGATGGGCGCCGAATTCGGTGTTTCCCATGATCGGTGGGTACCGGTCTGCGGCCATGGTTCTGTCAGTCGGCATACCCTTCTCACTGGTCGTGTTAACCACCGCCATTCCTGCGGAGTCCCTGTCAGTCGGTGTGATCGTGGAAGCGCAGGCGAGCTTGTGGTACGTGCTTGAGCAACCTCTCGGACTTCCGATTTACCTGATCACAGCTGCCGCGATCGCCTTTTGGGGTCCATTCGATTTACCGGAGGGCGCTGATATCGTCGGTGGTGTCGCTGCTGAAGCGTCGGGGCCGAGACTGGCTACGTGGCGGTTCGGGCGGGCGGCGTTGCTGGTAACCATGTCGCTGATGGGACAAGCCGTGTTTCTCGGTGGGTACCTCGGTCCGGTACTCCCCGGCTGGCTCTGGACATTGGTTAAGACGGTGATACTGCTGATTCTTCTTGCGCTGACCGGACGGACGGTGGCGCGGATGCGGGTCCAACGGTTCGTGTGGTTCGGGTGGGTTGTGTTGCTCCCCCTGGCGCTCGTCGATGTGTTCCTTTCAGGGTGGATTGCGCTATGACCCCTGGACCACTGTCCTATTTCCTCATCGCGTCTTTCGGACTCGGCGCGGTAGTCGCGGGCTGGCTGGTATTCCGTACCGATTCCATGTTGCGGGCTGCGTACTGGCTCATGGTCTCCTTTGTCGGTGTCGGTGCCATGCTGGTCGTGCTTGATGCGCAGTTCCTCGGTTTGATCCTCATCCTGATGATGTCGGGTGAGATGACCATTATGGCGATCTTCATGATCATGTTCATGATGAACCCTGCCGGCCTAAACCCGATGACCATGGTCCATCAGCACCGGACATCGATCCTCGCAGGCGTTGGGTCCTTCCTCGTTCTTGCGTGGGTCGGGGTGGTAGCAGAGTTTCCGAATCGCCCTGCTCCCGTCGAGGATCCGACGGTCGCCCTTGGGAAAGAGTTGCTGGGGCGCTCGATGCTTATCTTCGAATCCGCAGGTGTCGCCCTGCTTGCTGTCATGATCGGAGCGATCGCGTTGGCGGCGAAACGGGGTCGCTTCGGTGATGCCTTCGCCGGATCCGTGGAGCCCGACATTGATGTAGAGGTTGGGGACCGAACATGATCGACCTCCTCCTTGTCATAGCAGCGGCCATTTTCGGAATTGGTGTCTACGGGGCGTTGAGCCAGCAGTCGTTCGTGATGATCATGATGGGTCTTGAGCTGATGCTCAACAGTGCGGTGCTCGTCGCAGTCGTGTTCTGGTGGGGGACCACAGGGGGTAACCCCTCGGGACAACTGCTGGTGATCGTGATTCTCGCTGTGATGGCGATTGAAGCGGCCATCGGGTTCGCTCTCGTGACGGCGGTGTATCGATCTCGCAAAGCAGACATCGCCGAGAAGCTCAAGAAGTTGCGCAACTGATGGTGTGGCTACCAGTACTCACGCCGCTTGTCGGTGGTTTCGTCATCCTGGGGCTGCGCCGTAACGAGGTGGTCGCCCGCATCGCATCGGTCGTGTCGATGGTCGCGACCGTGCTGGCGGCTTGGTACGCGGCGTCGATCCAGGCAACGGGGGAGTGGACGTGGGGAGCGGGGCTTGACCTTGCCGTCTCTGTGACGGACTTCGGGCGCGTCATGGTCGTTCTCGTCCCGGTGATAGCCGCCGCCGTGATCGGCTTCGCTGCAACGAACTCGGAAGGAGACCGGGCGATCGTCAAGTTGCTGGTGGTCCTCACCTGGTTTGTGGCAGCTATGGAACTTCTGGTTATAGCCGAGGACTTCCTCACTTTGCTCATCGGCTGGGAGCTTGTCGGTGCGGCTTCGTGGGGTCTCATCGGACACAACTGGCGCGATCCGGACCGTCCCCGATCGGCTCGAGAAGCGTTTGTTACCACCCGTTTCGGCGACCTCGGTATCTACGTTGCAGCCGGGGCTGCCTTTGCCGCGACCGGCAGTCTCCGTTACTCCGACCTGGGAACCGCATCAGCCGGTTGGCTTGCCGTTATCGCCGGAGGCCTGGTGCTGGCGGCCGCAGCGAAATCGGCCCAGGTTCCATTCTCCCCATGGTTGTTCTCAGCAATGGCCGGCCCGACACCGGTGTCCGCGCTTCTGCACTCGGCGACGATGGTCGCCGCGGGCGCTTACATACTGATCCGTCTGGAGCCGGTGCTCTCTGTGGTGAGCTGGTTCGGTCCGGTCGTGGTGGGGATCGGTCTCATCACAGCTCTCGCGGGAGGAATGGTCACACTTGCTCAACAGGATCTCAAAAAGGCCTTAGCCGGGTCGACATCTGCACAATACGGCCTCATGCTGATTGCAGTCGGGACCGGGTTCACCGCGGCCGCGGTTGGGCAACTCACCGCGCACGCTCTCTTCAAGTCGCTGCTGTTCCTTTCGGCAGGGGTTGCGCTCCATGCCAGGGGGACGCTCGATCTCGCGAAGTTACGTCTTGGGACAGCACTCCCGCGCGTGGCGGTGCTTTTCGGTATCGGGGCACTTGCTCTCGGGGCGGTACCACCGCTCGGAGCTGCGTTCACGAAAGAGGCGGTTCTGGCGGGTGCGGTCCACGCCGGTGTCTGGGTGGGGCTCGGTACCGCGGCAGCCGGCCTGCTCAGCACCGTGTATGCCGCGAGGCTCCATATGTTGGCGTACGGACCCGGTCCTGTTGGTGAGATCCATGGGTCGCCGCGTCGTGGTGAGGTGGCTGCGCTGGGTGTACTCGCCGGGTTGACATTGCTCCTCGGGATACTGTGGCTTCCAGGGGGAGATGGGATCTTGGAACGGGCGGCCGAGGGGCTGATTCTTGCGCCGACCGTTATAGAGACCATCGTGTCGTGGGGACTCGTCGCACTCGGGATCGCCATCGTGGCTGTTGCATGGCGACGTGGTCGACTCGTGTCACTCGGGTTGCCGTCGCGTACGAGGGAGTTCATTGCGGGATGGTGGGGCATTCCGACCGCCGCCCGTGTCCTGATCGTCGATCCGGTGTCGCGTCTTGGACAGTGGCTCTTTGTTGCCGATCGCACGGTGCTCGCTCGAATCGCCGACTCTGTAGCAGGTTTCGGTGATCTCATGGCGCGGGTTCTTAGGCGGGTGGTGGATCGAGCGATCGACGCCACTGTATGGGGTATCGCCGTCGGCACGCTCCGGGGGGCAGAGGTTTCCCGCCTGGTGGATGACCGAGGTGTGGATGCAAGCGTGGAGGGTGTGGCATCGGGGATTGGCGTGGCCGGCAAACAAAGCCGTCGCACGCAGACCGGGATGTCGTATCACTACTACACGATGATGATGATTGGCCTCGTGGTGGTTATTGCTGTCGCGAGCTTCTGGAGGTAAGACAGATGTTGACATTGGCCATTTTCGTCCCGCTGCTAGTAGCCGCGCTCACATTGGCAATCCCCAAGAGATACGAACACTACGCACGCCCGTTGGCGATCGGAACAAGTTTTGTTCCCCTCATTGTGGTTGTAGCTGCCTGGGCGCAGTTCGACATCGGGACAACAGGTTTCCAGCTTGTCGAGACAGCGGCATGGATACCGTCCCTGGGGGTTTCCTACACCGTGGGTGTCGACGGACTCTCGCTCGCACTTGTTGCCCTCACCGCCTTGCTATTTACGGTGTCGATCATTTTTCCAGTCGACGATCACGGCAAACCTCGGGCCTACTTTGCGACGTTTCTCTTCCTGGAAGCGATCTCGCTGGGCGTCTTCTTGTCACTTGACCTCATTCTGTTCTTTGTATTTTGGGATCTCAGCCTCGTCGGCATGTACTTCCTGATCGGTATCTGGGGACACGGAGATGCGCAGCGCTCGGCTCTGAAGTTTTTCCTCTACACCCTGCTCGGTTCGTTGGCTTTGCTGCTTGGCATCCTCGGGATCTATCTCTATACGGATCCCAGAACCTTCAACATGATCGAGATCATCGCCACCCTTCCGGTGCCGGCCGGCGGCGTGGGTGCGGTCCTCATCTTCTTGGGTATCGGCGTTGGATTCGCAGTTAAGACGCCGCTCGTTCCGTTCCACACCTGGCTCCCTCCGGCGCACGTCGACGCACCCGCTCCGGCATCGACGATCCTTGCCGGAGTTCTGCTGAAGATGGGGACCTACGGTTTCATCCGGATTTCGTTACAGATGCTTCCCGAGACGTTCCAGCGTTTTGCGTTCCCCCTCGGCGTCATCGCCGTCGTGAGCATTCTCTATGGCGCGCTAGTGGCTATGGCTCAGACCAATCTCAAACGTCTCATTGCCTACACGAGTGTGAACCACATGGGGTATGTGATTTTGGGCATAGCGGCGGCCGGGGCGCTCGGTGTCGGCAGCGAAGCCTCCCGATCGTTAGCGATGACCGGAGCGGTAGTGGAGATGGTCGCTCACGGGCTGATCACCGGCGCACTGTTCCTGGTTTCCGGTTCCATCCTTGCGCGCGGGGAAACCTACGAGTTGGACCAATATGGAGGACTCGCCAGCCGGGCGCCGCGTCTGGCCGGCATCACTATGTTGGCCGCGTTTGCGAGCCTCGGCCTACCGGGACTAGCCGGATTTGTGGCCGAGTTCCAGATATTCGCAGGAACGCTGGGTGTGTTCCCGTGGCTAGCCGGCATCGGGTTGCTTGGTATCGTGATTACGGCGGCACTGTTCCTTCGCATGATCCAGCAGGTCTTTCTCGGCGATCTACCGGTCCGCTGGGATGGATGGCGCGATCTCCAGAAGTCCGAGTTGTACGCCCTGGTGCCGCTGGCGGCACTCGTTGTGGTGATCGGCGTTGCACCTGCGTGGTTGATTCGGGTTATTGACAGTCTGTCGCAGGTCGTGACCGCGGGCATAATTCCATGACCGCTGAGATGGGCCGCGCCGCGGTCGACATTCTTCCCGTTCTGATACTGGTAGTCGGTGCGATCATATTGATTTTCTATGTGATGTTCGTACCGAAGGGGTTGCAGCCGTCGGCGGCCATGGGCGCGATCGTGGTGCTGGCCCTCACGGGGTTTGCGACGGGCTGGTACCTGGGCGACGCACCCGGGATGACCTTCTTCGGGACGTTTGCGGCTGACAGGACGTGGCTCTGGGGCACACTCATTATCGTGGTTGTGACCGCGCTCACTGTTGCCCTATCGGTCGAGTGGTTTCAGACGGATTCGCGCCAGGGTGAGTACTACGTCCTGCTCCTGTTGTCGGCGTTAGGTGCCGTGTTGCTGGCCGGAGCAGTGGACCTGATGGAGTTAATCCTTGCGATGCTGCTGTCGTCGGTGACCGGTTTTACACTGGCCGCATTTCACCGCAAGTCACGGGCGGCGACCGAGGCTGGGATGAAGTATTACCTGCTCGGGGCCCTCGCCAACGGCGCGATGGTCTATGGCGTGGCGTTGTTGTTCGGGTTGTCGGGGGGCACCTCGTTCGGGGACCTCCGCACGGGTTTGGTGGGAGCCGACCCGACCGCACTTATCGTCGCGTTCGGTATGGTGACCATCGGAATCGCGTTCAAACTCGGAGCAGTTCCAGCCCATCAATGGATGCCGGATGTCGCCGAGGGTTCACCAGCGCCGGCAGCTGCCTTTCTGCTTGTTGCGGGGAAGGTCGGAGCCTTGATCGTCCTGATGAGGCTCGCGATGGTTCTTCCTGAGACGGCGGTGGGGTGGAGACCGCTGGTGGCGGTTATTGCCGCGGTGACGATGACCCTCGGGAACCTCGCAGCGTTATGGCAGGATGATGTTCGGCGCATGCTCGGCTGGTCTTCGGTGTCGCAAACGGGCTACGGGTTGCTCGCGGTTGTCGCCATCGGCCGAAGTGATCTTGCAGTTCCGTCGATGCTATTTTTCCTGGCTGCCTATGCGCTAGGCAATATGGCGGCGTTCGCGGTCGTCGTCAGTTTGCGCGGGCTCACCTCGCGAGAGTCCTATCGTGGCCTCGGATCGGCTCATCCCTGGCTCATGGGTGCCCTTGTGGTGACCTTTCTCTCGTTTGTCGGGATCCCTCCACTCGGGGGCTTTGCCGCCAAGTTGCTGTTGATGGGGGCCGTCATCGAGTCGGGTTACGCCTGGCTGGCCATTCTCACCGTGATCAATTCGGCGATTTCGCTGTTCTATTACGCCAGGGTGATGGGTCCGGCGTACTTCGACACGGGAGCCGAGAGGCGACCGCTCATGGGCCGTCTCACCTTTTGGGCGGTCGGAGTGGCAACGGTGGCCGTGGTGGCGATCGGTGTCGTTGCCCAGCCTCTGATGGCGGCGTGGAAGGCACTGGTGCTCCTGGCAGGCTGACCGGTCGCCAACGTACCTCTGTGCAACGTGGTCGCATTCTTGCCGCGCCAAGGTATAACCCCGTGCATCGTGCGCGCGAGGCTGGCCTGCGCGGCGCGGGTGCGATGTGAACCCATTCGCAGTCCGGTGGCATGGGTTGGATATGTCACGAGAGAAGTACATCCGACTCATTGACAAGCAAAAACGGGAGTTCTTACCATCAAGTTGCGGGCACGACGTCCGCCGTTGCAGCAAGGTGTCGTAGGCCTGGCAGCAGATGCTGCATCGGAAGCTGGGGGCCGGAGGAGTTGTGTCATGGAAAGACTCGTTCTCGTTTTGCGAATTCAGGCGGCAGCGTCGCTCGCCTATGGTGTGTCATTCTTGCTGACCCCCGACTTCACGCTGGACACCATTTTTGGTTGGCAGGGCGCGGAGACGGACTTTGCCCGAATGGCGGGCGTGCTGTTTCTCAGCATCGGTTGGTTCGGCTTGCTCGTCGCCAAACGCATTGATACGCGCCTCGATATGGTGTGGCCGCTGGTCTCTGTACCGGTGTTGCTTTTGGCGGTGCTCATCGCGGTGCGGGCCGCGGGCAACTATTTGGGGACCGATTCGTTCTACTGGATGTCGATCGCTGTGACAGTGTTTTTCGCCGTTGCTGTTGGTGGGACGCGACTTGCGGTGAAGAACGCCAACCCAACGAACGCGTGACGTCTTCTGTGGAAGCATTCGCCGGGAGCATGGTTTAGTCGACTGTGTCCGCCGGATGTGTGAGCGGGTGAGTGGCCGTTGCCAGCACCGTAGTGCCGCCACCCGGTGTCGGTTGGATGTCCAGGGAGCCGCCCACGAGCTGGGCGCGTTCGTGCATCCCCATGAGACCAAGACGCTTTGATGGAATGTATGCCCCGGGTGACTGTGGAACCGTGAACCCGATGCCATCGTCGACGACCTGCAGCGCTACATCGTTGTCGGTGAATCTGACTGTGATCGCAATGGATGTTGCCTGGGCATGACGCTCGGCATTGCGCATGGCTTCCTGCGCGATCCGGTAGAAGGCAACTTCTGTTTCAGGGGTAAGCCGTCGTGTTGTCCCCTCTACTGTGAGGCTCGCAGCGAGTTCGGTCCGGCTCTGTAGCTCAGACACAAGCCATTCGAGCGCCGGTACCAGTCCGAGATCGTCGAGCAGCGTGGGCCGTTGGTCGCGGGCGACTCGCCGTAGGTCGCCAAGGATCTCCGACGCGTCCTGATGCAGGTCGCGGTCGGAACTTCCCGAGGGTGGTGTGTAACCTTCCAGACTCCTCGTGAGCATTGCGAGGCGCTGTGCCGGGCCGTCGTGGAGATCACGGGCGAGACGCCTGCGCTCTTCCTCCTGTGCCTGGGTCACGAGACTGACATACGTCGAAAGCATTGTCTGTTCCTGCTCGTGCAGCATGACGTTCTCGACGCGAACTGCGAGTTGGTGCCCTACCGTGGTCAGGAATCCGGGGTCGATTGAACCTGGACTTCGCTCGCCTTCGGTTGCGACGATGAGGCAGCCGGTGATACCTTCAGTCGTGATCGCGATTTCGACGAGGGGAAGCGATGTCCCGGTCTGCGTCGGTGTTTCCGTGGCCTTCGGATCGACCCGCGCCTCAATGATCTGAGCCAGAGCAGACCCACGGTTGTGAGCGAGCGCCACAAGGGGGACGGATTGGTCACGACGCCACAACATGACACCGGCGTCCTCAAACTCCATCAGGCCGACGAGCCTCGACACCACTGCTGCGGCTACTTCGCCTGGTCTTCTCTCCGGTAGAGCCGCTGCCGTGAGTTCATTGAGTATGGCCAGTCGTTTGGCCGCCGCTTCAGCTCGCTGGCGCTCCTGACGCTCGCGCTCGACAGGTAGTGCCATCACGACACCCAT
>VAPH01027577.1_pt1 | contig 12652 bp, 31 predicted proteins | sample 3393861 | NCBI WGS metagenome assembly VAPH01 (sample SAMN08290439, study PRJNA428436) | hydrothermal vent metagenome | isolation source: Deep-sea hydrothermal vent chimney | place: Atlantic Ocean: South-mid Altantic Ridge | reverse complement strand
CACATCGACAATTATTACATTTCTACCGCCGTCATGTATTTCTTGCGTTATGCCATAGCCAGTCAAATCCGATTCATGACCTTTTACCATCTCGCAAAAGATTATTCTAGTGAGATATTGAAAGTCGTACCACCGATTTTTGCCTCGCGTCATGGCAATCTTCAAGGTATTAGCCAATTCACTCCCATTCCAGTGAGAATATAAACACACCTGTTCAGTTCCGCTTTTTACAACAATATTTGCTCTGTCACCCATGATCATCTCCTTAAAAAATACCTAACCCGTGCCTAAACTTGACCGGGTATTCGCTGGTTAACTTCCTAATAGTCTCCAATACTCACATTGTTCCTTCCTCATCCCTCTTTTGGCGTGGACGCAATCAGAAAATGTCGAATTATCAATAACACAATCATCTTGTGCTTTATCCCCTTCCTCAAGATCATAATAACACCCATATTTAAGTTTAGGTAAATTTTTACACCATTGATTAATAGCGTCAGCCGCATCATACATCCCAAGTTTATTTGCAATAAGACGCAAATCCGCAAGTTGATCGCTTACAGAATCTTGCCTTTGAGGTCTTGTTAGTACATCTAGTAATATATCCATTTTAATTCTCCTATATTTTCTTTTTTATGAATAAGGTTTTCTAATTTTAACTAATAATTTTGTTAAATCCATACTTGTCCTCCTCATAGCAGCAACATTTGAATTTGAATATTTAGCAAACTTATCATTTTCTAAATCTTTCATAGCAATTTTAGCACGGTTAATAAATTTTTCAGCTTCTTGAATAGATTCTTTAATTTCTTGTACATTCATTTTCAATTATCCTCTTTAATAAGATCTGTTTTTAAGTCAAAACCAAAATACCTTTGTAAATTGTACCTTCTAAATTAGTCATAATATTCGATTGCAAGACGTTAAAAATTAATAAACCCATTTTCAGTTCTATTTAATCTTTGGATCCAAACAATTAAGACATTCTGATACAATATTTTGGATCATTTTTAATAATTTAATATCAACATCAACACCAGTCCATTGATTTCCATTTTTAGTTATATATAATTCTAATCCAAATATCTTATTTGTTATTTTAACCTCTCTTTTACCTCTCTTTTTTTTAAAAATAACTCTATTTAAATTCATAAATTATTTCCTTAAATTATTTAAAATTATATATTTTTTATAACATTCCATAACAATCATTTATTAATCTTGATTTTATTATTTCATTTGGATTTTTGTAATCTTCAGTTAATTTTCTATATTTATTTAATAAATATGTTGGAACAATTATACGTCCTGTTCCAGATGTATATATTCTTTCTGAAAACCATATTTTGTCTTCTTCTGATATTTTTTTAGTCATTATCTTCTCCTATAATTTATTTTTTTGATTTTTCAATACTTTCTAAAATAGACATAGTGGTTATAATTTTTAAAATATAATTCTAGTTTATCTTTTAAGCTCTTCTTTTCTTTTTTTAAGAGCCTCACATGATTTCTCATAATCAATATAAAGAGCACATGCAGACTTTTTCTCTTTTAATAACTCTTCTGTTTCTTTAGATTTTTTCTCTAAATATTCAATATACTTAAAAAGATTTGTTAATTCAAGTGAATTTATTTGCCCATCATTATATTTTCGAATTCTTTTCATTGTTTCAATATTTGGTCTTTCCATTATATTATTCTCCTACAATGACATAGTCTTTCTTTTTTAATGAATTCCACATACTTTCTGGCATTTGAACTAGGGACCAATAAGTCTTATATTCTTCATTTGGGGACAATGTAGTTTTACATTTTTTACATGTGGGTATTTCTGCAAAATAATCATAACATATTGCACCAGGGCTATCTGTTTTTCTTCTAATAACAATACATTTGTTAATAAAATTATGACCAAGTCTAGCACATTTTAAATATGGAGTGAAAATTTCTTTTATAAATCTAAACATTATTATCCTTTATAATTTTGATATCTGGTTTATTTAAAATTATATCAAAAGTTTTTCCAGGACCAAACCATTTACTTGGATCGTCTGGATATTTTTAGTATTTTCTATTATTAATTTTGTTTCTGTGAATGTGAATATTATTTTTGGTTCATCATCAAATGATTTTGGAAACTGAATAATACTGTTATAATATTCATTTTTTTCATATTGTCGTTTAATTATAATCTGGATTATCTGATTCTTTAAGATTTAAAATCAAACCTTACAAAGCAGTTTCATTTATAGATTTAGTATAAAGAATTCCTGAAACATGAAACTCATAACAATCTTTGATTCCAGTTAGCTCTTCTGCTGTTTTTAATTTTGCCCTAATTTTATTCATAATATCTCCTTTTTAATTTTATTATTGAATAATATTAATCCAGAAATTTTCAAGATTAAAACATTTTGAAATATCTATAGCTACATCTTTCATACTTTTTAGATATTTTTTCCATCCCAAGAATCTTGCCACTTTAAAACTGCTTTAGCAATTTTTAATAATTCATCTTTTGGTACATATTTTTCAGAAATTAAAAACGATTCCATAATAATCTCCTTTTTTTAACCCATTCTCCATTTATAAAATCAATATCTTTCTTTGCAATCTTAATTTTTTCATCTTCTGTCAATTCTCTTTCACAACAATCTTCTGTCAATTCTATTTCGGCACCACCACATACTATACATACTAAAATTCCACCGTCACAAATTAAACAATTATTTTTAGTACAATTTTCATGAATTAAAAATTTATGATTCGTCATTTCTAATTTCAGGTGGGAAAAAATAATTTATCATATCAATAGCCTCTTGACCTATCTCCTTTAAAATTTTCATATCGTCTGGATTATCTGTACTTATTCCTGCACCTAGTAACATTTTAGATGCAAAATTATCACCTCCACCACTTCCTTTCATTAACATTGCTTCCTTAATAATATATGTGGTTAGAGCTTTTTGGCAGCAATCAAATTCTTCTGTTTTATTATTATTTTTTATGGGTTTGTATTTTTCATATTTACGATGTGTTAATTTCCACATCGGTTCAGAAACATCCTCAGTTAAAATCCTAGATAAAAGAAAAGCATCATTTTTAATTATTTCAAATAATTTTTTTCTTGCTATTTCTAAATTATCAATATCAGATTGAGGTACTATAATATATTCAACTTGCTGCCTTTCATTTTCAATTATTGGAAATTTAGGTCTTTCATTTTCTGGCGGTTTAATTATTTTACTTTTTTTATCATAATGCTTCATTTTTTAAATTCTCCTTTAATATTATTTATCAGATAATTTAACTAATATATCACCATAACATGGTTTTGGGAAAACACCAACATCCTAAAAATTAACTCCTATATAATTACCTCTATCTTCAGTTATTATTCCATGTCTTCCTTTAAAAATTATCTTTCTTCCAATACATACAGGAACACCATAATATCTCCGAACATATTCATAGTTCATAATTGTGGCCAAGGCATCCAATATTTGACAATACCTTTATATTCTTCATCTGTTAAGCTAATAGTCCATTTCTTTCCATTCCATGTAACCATGAACATTGGACTTATTCCATCAGCGTTTGAAATAATACAATTTTGCCACCTTTCTGGTTTTTCAATTTCAAAATCTTTAAATTTAAATACTTTTTCCATGACTTCTCCTCTTAAATTATGATATTTTTTACTTCTCCTTTGATTTAAAATGATTATTAATTTTACTTAAAATTTTAAATTGAATATCCACCCAATCCTTGAAATGATTTTCTGCTAACTGAATAGCCTTTTCCGCATCCTTAGTATGGAGCCAAAAATATTTTCCTCCAAAACCCAAGGATCGAATTTCTGCAGTAAAATTACCATAACCATATGGATGGGATATTATAACAAATTTGTAGTTATTGACTAAACTAATAATTCTAATATATGTTGGCAAATCAGCAACAGGTATTAATTGATCAACTTTCCATTTAAATATAGGTTTAAATGTCTTTGGAATAAAAGGGCCTAATTTATCAGGAATAATAATATTTTCCTTCATTAATATTAATTCTCCTTATTTAAATTTTTTTAAATAGTTTCCATTTATTATTAAAACATTTTTTAACATCTTCTTTAATATTTGGATTTAAAAGTCCATCTAAATTTCTATTTAAATTTAATGAATCACGAACCTCAGTTGCAGATATTTTTGGAGTTTTTCCACTAAATCTATTTATGATATAATGACGTCTTCCTGCTTTTAAAAAGAAATCTATATCTTCCTGACATCCGCAAAAGAATATAGTTTGTTCTGGATTTATTCCTGTAAGAGAAATTATATCATCAAGCGCTAATAGCCATTCATTATCTCCTCCAGAACTTTGATAATCAGGAAGTCCTACAATTGATAAATTTGGAAAAATCTTTTTTATAAAAATTCTTCTTTCTTCATATGAAAAGAAATTTCTCATTGACATTTTTTGATTTGATGAACAAATTATCAATAATGAATTTTCTTTATGGATGCTTATCATTTCTCTAATTACTGCTTCATGTCCTAAATGTATTGGACAAAATCTTCCAATAAAAACTCCTATATTATTTTTCATTATTTCTTCTCTATAAAATCATTAATATTCAAAATAGAATCTGTTGGATATCCTTCTTTTTTAATATTTTCTAATCCATTGTTTTCTCCTCTATCAAGAAGAACAATCACAGCTAAAATATTCAAACCAAATTCATTGGCTGCTCTTATAGCTTTAATAGTGCTTGTACCTGTAGTAACTACATCATCAACAATCACAACAGAGTCTCCTATCTTAATATCACCCTCTACCTGACTCTTTGTTCCATGTTGTTTTAGCTCTTTTCTAATACTAAAAGATGAAATCAATTTTATGAAAGATCTTGTATGAGTTTTTATCGATACAGATATTGATATTGGGTCAGCACCCATAGTCAGACCACCTATAGCTTCAGGCAATTTTGGTAAATTCATTATTTTGTCTAAATATAGATTACTAATTAAATTTAATCCTGTAGGGGAATAAATAACAGGTTTCATATTGAAATAGAAACAACTCATTCCTCCAGCAGAAAGTTTAAATGTTGGTTTATCTGTTCTTTTAAACGATCTTTTTTTCACTAACTCAATAAGTTTTTCTTTTGTCCATGAATTATTAAAAATAAAAGATTTGCTCATTTTTTATTTTCCTCCTTTTTGATAATCTATCAGTTTTTCACTAGGAAATTCCATTTCATTTAACATATATTCAATATCTTTAATTTTATTATTTCTTTTTATTTCATATTTATAATCCATACATATTATTAATAAAATTATTGAAATTGGAAAACAATATAAAATAAATGATCTTTTTTTAATTAACTTAATAAATTTTTCTTTTATCCATGAATTATAAAAAATAAAAGATTTGCTCATTTTTTATTTTCCTCCTTTTCAACATTCATTAATAATTTGTGAAATAATCTATCAGTTTTTTCACTAGGAAATTCCATATCATTTAACATATCTGATATGGATTTAATTTCTTCATTTACTTGAATTTCAAATTCACAAATATCTCTTAACATATGTATATTTTCTTTTACTTCAACAAAAGAAAATCTTTTTATTGGTAAATCTTTGTATACATTTTCATCATCAGATATTAAAATGAATTCTTTTATTGTTTGACTTTCATATTTTCCAAGAAATATTTCATTTGAATCATTAAATATTAAACCATATTTTATAACATCTTTTACACTTTTAATTTCATTTATGTTATTCTCCATTTTCCTCCTCTTCATCCAATGCTAATATTAATATATCAGAAAATAAATCATCACTTTCTTGACTTGGAAAATTTTCTTCTCTAAGAACATCTTCTATTGTTTTGGATTTTTCATTTTCATTTTCATTAAAAGATAATGTACAAATATCTCTTATATCAATTTCATATTCCTCTTTAGATTTTTCTTTGATTATAACATCAACAAAAGCAAATTTTTCAAGTGGTAAATCTGCATATATATTTTCATCATCAGATATTACAAAGAATTCTCTAATTGTATTATTTTCATATTTACCGAGAAATATTTCATTGCTCTCACTTCTAAATATTAAACCATAATTTATAGATTTTACATTTAATTCTTTATCAATTGAATTTCTTAGTTCTATACCACCAGCTTTCAAAAATTTTGAATTATTAATTTGGTTCATATTATTTTTCCTTTATGATGTTGACTTTACATGGAATTAAACCACGAGGATAATATTTTAAATTTTCATTGTTAAATTTTTCTTTTGAATTACACATACAAAACTTATTTTTAAATATTTGAAATGAATCATTTAGAGCTTTATTACAATTTTCAGATTCAATTACAGCAATACAATCCTTATCAAATATCTTTCCATTGATATTATGATAATGATCTTGACCAAATGTTACATAAAATTCCATATATTATTTCTCCTTATTTGGATAATTTGGTTTTAATATTCTTTCTACATAAAAATATAAAAGATATTAAATTTAACTTGCATCAATTATATCTTGACAAATTTCAATTAATTTTAATTTTGCTCTTTCTTCTGATTCACTTAAATCTTCTTTATCTATATTTTCATAACAATCTTTTAAATCACTTAAAGTGTTTTCGAATCTACAATAACTCATATTTGGCATTTTATTTTTCCTCCAATAAGAATTCTTGAATAACATTTTGAATCAATTTTTGTACTAACTCAATTGACTTATCTTCAGTATTAATAATTTCTACATTCTCCTTAGTTTTAACTATTTTATGGAAACCCTTTCTGACTCTTTCATGGAATTTTATAGATTCAAGTTCTAATCTATCTTTTTTGCCTATTTTAGAATTTCTATTGAGTCCAATTTCCACCGGTAAATCGAGGATAATTGTTAGATCAGCTTTAAAACACTTAGTAGAGATTTGATCAATATCATTTATAATAGAATTACTAAAACCTCTTCCATACCCCTGATATGCTAATGTGGAGTCAGAATATCTATCACTTATTACCCACGTTCCTTTTTTTAGAGCCGGCATAATAATTTCATTTATATGTTGAGTTCTTGCTGCATTAAATAATAATAATTCTGTAATATGATCCATTTTACTTAAATTAAAATTTAATAAAATTTCTCTTATTTTTTGTCCTATTTTAGTTCCACCGGGCTCAAGGGTTGTAATTACAGGAATATCATTTGATTCTAAATATTCTTTTAATAGTGGTATTTGAGTAGTTTTACCTACACCCTCTATACCCTCTAAAACTATAAATTTTCCTTTAGTCATTTAATTTTTCTTCCTTTAATTTTTCTAAATTGATTATTAACTTAATTAAAAAAGGTGCTTGGTATTGAATTATTTTTTGCCTTGCTTCTGAAATTGAGAACCAATTAGCTTTAAAATTATAATTAATAGCCCATACATATAAAAGACTTTGATTATATTTAATATGTAATAAATTTATAAATTTCACATTTGGAATATCTAATCCAGTTTCATTTGTAAAATTATTTTTTGCTTCTTTTAAAATATTTCCTTCATCTTTTATAATTCCATTTAATATTGACCAAGATTTTTCTCCTCCTCCTCCTAAATGTACTAACATAACTTTTATTTTATTATTTTTAAAACAATAAGGAAGTATCCCTGCGTTTTTAATCATTTGAAATTAATCCTCCGAATATCTGAATTGTTAATTTTATCTATATTTTTTTAAGATTTCTCTTTTACTTTCGTCATTATCATCTCTTAAATTAAATGGCAAAAAATCCTTTTCGAATTTTTTAATATTTAAAAATAAACCTTTTTCTTGTTCTTGTATTTTATATAAAAGTTTTTTCCAAAGTTCTGGTCTATTTTCCATAATGAATTTTTTAAAATTATCTCTTGGTGTGAAATATTTAATATAATCATTTATATTTTCACTATAACCTAAATTTATTTCATAAAAATCTTCATATGTTCTCATTAAATCTTCTTTTCTTTTTTCTTTTAAAAATATTATATATTGATCATATCCTCCTTCTTTTATTATCTCGAATTTCACAATTCAAGCCCATAAGTCTTTAAGCTTATGGGTAGTTGACTATAATTTGGATCATTTTTATTCATTTTAAATTCTTCAAACCTATTTACTATTACATAATCTTCCTCATTAAAATCGTCTGGAAAATTATTAATAATTATTTTAGAATTAATAATTTTACCACCTTTAAGATATACGATTCTGCTTTGTTTAATAAAACATGAATCTTCATCAAAACATTCGTCATACATTTCTTTACTTTTTTGGAATTAAATCCATTAAATCTTCTTGCATATCTTTACTAGAATTCATAATTTTCTCCTTTATTTTTTGAAATATACATCTTCTTCAAAATATTCATTATCTTTAATTATTAAATATTTTAAATTTTTCTTGATAATCTCCTTGTTTAATTTTCTCATTTTGATTTTTTAGTATATTTTGTAAATTCAATTTTTATTTCAATTCCTTCAATATATTCTTGATCATTTGAATTTATTTCTAATTTTTCAAATTCAATTATTTTTTCATAATCATCTGGATTAAAATCTTCTGGTGTATTATTTTTTATTAATTGAGATTTAATAATTTTATTATTAATATATGTAACTTTATAACATTTTAAAAAAGATATATCTATATTTTTTTCTGGTTTAATTGGATCTGTTTTAGATTTATTTATTTTAGAAGTTTTTATAAATTTTGAATAATCATCTTCTTGATCTGATTTTATATCAATATCTTCTTGAGTTTCTTGTGGAAGATCATCTGCATCTGGAATTGTAGGATCTGGTTTTGGTTCTGAATAATTTCTTGTGGTATTACATAATTGTTTATTTTTTTCCACTTCTTTCACAAATTTTATCATTTCTTCTTCTGAGGTTATTGATGGAAATGATTTTATGTGTCTTAATTCATATTTAATACGTTCTTCCTCTGTAATTTCTTCTGTTTTATTATCATTAATTTCTGGATCTGGTTTGTCTTTATCAAGTTCTTGACATTCTTGTACAAAATCTCCTATATTTAAGAATGTAGGATATACTTCAAGTCTATCTATGTATGGATCAACATTTTCTGAATGATCATCTTCTTTTGGTTTTTCAATAGTTACTGGAGTATGAAACAAAGAAGCTTCAACATTTTCTGAATGATTATCTGCTTTTGGTTTTTTAATAATTTCTGGAAGTGTTGGACAATCCTGATCACAATCTTCTGGACAAACCATTGGACAATCTTCAGCCTTTAAGAATCTAGGACTTGGTTTATCTTCTTCATCTTCATCATTTTCTGGACAATCTTCTGGATCTGATTTTATATCAATAATTTCTGAATCTGGAGTTACTACAGGATAATTTGATTTAGATATATCGATAGTTTCTAGATCATCCATATCCTCATTTATATCCCAATAAGTTGGTATCCCAGTTATAGGATCTTTTATATAACCTTCTTTACAACAAATTTCACCTTCATCATCGTAATAAAATTTATCATATGGTTCTTTTTTCAATGGTTTTACTTGAAATATAGAACTAATAGTTTCCCTTCCTGTTTTTTTCATATCATTAATCTTATATGAAATATAATCCTTAAAATTATGGATTGTAATTTTTTTAAATAAATTATTTAAAAATTCTTTTGGTTTTATTAAAGTATTTTTATATTTTACATATTCTTTTGGATTTATAAAAATATTTTTAAATCTTTTATAATCTCTTTTAAATGGATATTGTTGAAAATATAAATAGTAAAAATAAATTTTACTTTTCTTAAATAATCTTTCAAAATCACCATAAAAATATGTTAAATGATAAAAAGAAAAATAATAGAAATATTTAATAAGTTCTATCATCATAAAAAATTCTGGTTTTAAATATGGATGATCAAAATCCTTATCTTCATAATATCTATTAATTTTATATCTTTTTATTATATTTTTATTATTTTCTTTAGCTTTACTATTCCATTGTTCTTCCTCCCATGTAGGAGAATTTATATAAACCAAACTTCTTATCATTGATTCTAAATATATAATACGAAGGTCTAAATACAAATTATTAAAAAACCAAACAATAGATCTTACTAAATATGATAAATATATGTAAGATTTATGAGTTAATAAATAAGCATATTTAAAAGTAATTTTATCTGATTTATAAATATAAGATATTATAAATTTTAAAAGTTTAGAAAGTTCCTCAAATGGAAATGCAATAAATTCTTTAAATGTTACTTCTTTCCAAGCTTGAATATATGCATTAAATCCTTTTTTAATTAATTCTGCTCCATCATTTATAATCTTCTTAAAATTAAATTTTGATTTAAACGGTTCTAAAATGAAATCTATCATTACTATCATTCTCCTGAAGGATCTTTAAAATCCTGAATTTTTTGTTTCTATCTTGATAAATTATTTTTTGTATACCTGACTCTTTTATAGCTAACATACAAATCTTACATGGTTTTGAAATTCCAGATCCATTCTTAGTTTTCCTCATAATAAATATTGCATATGGTTTACTTTTACATTTTACTAAAGCATGTATCTCTGCGTGTAGATAAATATTATCTGGCTTTCCTGACCTTTTTGCATATGATGCTTGTACTGGATGAGTTTTTAATGAATTATTAAATCCTGTAGAAATTATTCTATAATTTTTATTAGTGATAACAGATCCAAGTTTATAAATACAAGCACTTTTATTTGCTTCATTTAAAGCTTTTAATAATAATTCTGACATATTTTTCATATATTTAATAACCTCACTACAAAATGATAATTAATCATTAATTCAATTCCCATTGTTATAAAAATAATTCTACATAAGGATATATTATTATCAACAAAAATTCTAAAAATAGCTAGTACCAAAAAGAAAATATTTACTAATATAAAAATTTCTTTTAAAATATTACAAATCAAAAATTTTTCTCCTTAATATAAATTAGTTATAATTTGTTCAATATTATATTCTGGCCATGATTTCTTAATTTTTTTCAAAGCATCTTTTTTATTTTTAGCTTTAACAAAATTCAAATATGGAGAAAATGTTAAACTATAATAAAATTTCCTCATTATATTAATTCACCTTTTTTTAAGTCTGAAGATTTATTTTTTGAAAAGATTAAAATCTTATTATTTAAATATATCATTTTTAATTATAATATCATCAATTCCATTTCCAGAAATAATATCAGCCCATTCAACCCATTCATCATCTTCGAATACAAGTAATCCACCAACATTTGAATAATCTCCTTTAATTCTATTTTCATATTGAAATAAATCATATTTACCTAGACATAAAATAATATGTTTTGCTTCTCTTAAATTCTCTACAGGAAAAAGAAATCCATTCATAGGAACTTGAGGAATCCACCAAACCATTAAACTTCCTTCTGTTATTAGTTTTTCTTTATTCCACATTCTTTCAACTGGATCTTTTCCAGTTAGATTTTTAAATTTTATTGTTTTAGGATCTAACATTTTTAATTCTCCTTAAAGAAATTATTATTACTAAAAACTGGTTTTAAATCTTTTCCATTATATTTTAATGATAATTTTTAACATAAAATCTTTTTTTCATTCATTATCAATGAATCAACAATTCTTATATGCCAATTATATTTTTCATTATAATCATTAATATCAATTTTCTGAAATTTCTTTTTTAAATGTTCTTCTTTTAATTCATTCATTTTTTTATTCGCAATTTCTTCATCTCCAATTACAACAAAAATAATAGAATTATTAACAAATATAGCATGACCCTTCATATTTTGATTTCCTCTTGTTGTAATACATACATTGAATATTTCATAATTATATTTCCCTCATCACATAAATTAAATGGTTGTTCTTTACATTGTTTACATTCATCTAAATGTTCTTGAAATGGATTTTTATATTTTTCATCATTTAATTTATTTAATATTTGATTTTGATTGTAATATCTAAGTTTTAATTCAAATATTTCTTTTATTTTTTTATTTGCACATGATTCACAACATGACCATAACCCATCTGGTTTTGTCATGAGAGTTGCTTTTGAAAAATTCCCATATGTATGATTTTTTAAATCCATACAATTTATATTATTATTTTTTTCAATTTGAAACATTTCTTCTTTAATTTCTTTTAATGATGGTTTAACAATAATAATTTTTTCATTCATAATATTCTCCATTTAAAAAAATAAAAGGTGGCTATTATTGAAAAAATTAAGAATATCAATAATAACCACCAATTAAATTTTAGGAAATTCTTCATTTTCAACATATTCATAAAAAACTGGACACCAAGAACCTGGTTTTAGAAATCCTTTATCTCCTCTTCCTAATTCAATAAGAAAAGAACCTTGTGGTGCAAATAAACATGTATCTTTTGTACCAAATTTAATTGATCTATAAAATTGGCATACTTCATCTGCCTTAAAATTAATTGCACAAGTTGGTTCATTATCCTTATAATAACGTCTAATTTTAACTTCAACTATTTCAATTCCCATAATATTTTCCTTTCAAATAACAAATAGATTGACTTAAATATTAATATATATAATAGATATTAATATTTAATT